>ERZ859980.935-NODE-935-length-14092-cov-1.577474_pt1 | contig 14092 bp, 26 predicted proteins | sample MGYA00509984_ERZ859980 | MGnify/ENA primary metagenome ERZ859980 (study PRJEB30046, sample SAMN00715173) | human gut metagenome | study: EMG produced TPA metagenomics assembly of the A metagenome-wide association study of gut microbiota in type 2... | reverse complement strand
TTAAATTTACTGATGATAACCTCCTTATCGGCTTCTTCTAAAGGTATTTTTTCAATACTTTCTAATCTATCCCCATAGTTACCTGTGCCATTACCCACGAAGTAACGAACAATAACAACAGACATTAAAATTAAACATACTAAAACGATTGCCGTCAAAACAAATAAGACACGATTTCTATCCCATAACTCTTTTATTTTTTTCATTTATTTCACCAACTTTTGTATACTTATTATATCGTAAATCATTTTATTTTTAAAGAGAAAAAAAACTCCACCAAAAAGTGAAGATTTTTCTTATATTTATTTAAATTAACGATTATTTCTGAAACGCATTTTAGGATCTAAAATAGCTTTTCTTAAACGAATATCATCAGGAGTTACCTCGACATATTCATCACTTTCAATAAATTCTAATGCTTCTTCTAATGTAAAAATACGTGGTGGTACAAGAGCAATCGCGTCATCACTTGCTTTACTTCTCGTATTAGACATTTCTTTATTTTTACAAGGGTTAACATCTAAGTCGTTATCGCGGTTATGAATACCAATAATCATACCCACATAAACATCTTTAGCAGGTCCCACAATAAGAGTTCCACGGTCTTGTAAGTTGTATAAAGAGTAACCTAAAGTTTTACCATTTTCCATAGATACAAGAACACCATTTTTACGACGAATAACATCACCAACATAAGGTTTGTAATCTTCAAAACTACGAATCATGATACCTTCACCCTTAGTATTAGTAATGAAGGCACTACGATAGCCAAGAAGACCTCTAGTAGGAGCTGAAAATTCTAAGTGTGAATAACCTTCATCAGTGGTGCTAACAACTTCTAAAGTAGCTTTTCTTTCTTGTAAGTCATTTATAACAGTACCTTGATATTCAGATGGGCAATTGATAATAACTCTTTCAAATGGTTCATATTTCTTGCCATCACGTTCTTCTAATAAAACTTCTGGTTTTGAAACACAAAGTTCATAACCTTCACGACGCATATTTTCAAGTAATATAGATAAGTGTAATTCTCCACGACCACTTACTTTGAAACCGTCTGAATTAGGAAGTTCTTCAACAAGTAAACCAACGTTAGTTTCAAGTTCTCTTTCAAGTCTTTCTCTTAAATGACGAGATGTTAAAAATTTACCACTTTTACCCACAAAAGGTCCATTATTAACTAAGAAATTCATAGACAAAGTTGGTTTTTCAATATGAATTGGAGGAAGAGGTTCAATATGGTCTTTTAAACAAATAGTGTCACCAATACTGATATCAGGACAACCAGCAATAGTAACAATATCGCCAAAGTAAGCTTTTTCTTTTTCTACTCTTTTGATACCTTCTGTTACATATAATTTAGTAACTCTGAAAGATTCTACTTTTCCATCATTACGAGCAAGTGAAACCATCTCGCCATTTTTAATAGAGCTTTTGAAATTCTACCAATACCTAAACGTCCTAAGAAATTATCATAATCAAGATTACTTACTTGAAGTTGTAATGGATCATTTTCATTACCTTCATAAGCAGGAACTTGTTTTAAAATAGTTTCTAGTAATGGTTCTACGTGTCTTCCATTTTATCAGGTGAGAAACCAATTTTTCCGTCTTTAGCAATTCCGTATACAATTGGGAAATCTAATTGTTCATCAGTAGCATTTAATTCCATAAATAAATTAAAGGTCATATCAACAACTTCAGTTGGACGAGCATCTTTCTTATCAATATTAATAAATAAAATTGGCCGTAAATTTTGCTCTAAGGCTTTTTTCAAAACAAATCTTGTTTGAGGCATTGGTCCTTCTTTTGAGTCCACGATTAAAACAACGGTATCTACTGTTTTAATAACACGTTCTACCTCACTTGAAAAATCAGCATGTCCTGGAGTATCTACGATATTAATCTTATAGTCTTTATATTTAATGGAACAGTTTTTAGAGTAAATAGTAATTCCTCTTTCTTTTTCAATAGAATCACTATCCATGATAAGTTCACCAACTTCTTCATGAGCTTTAAAAACGCCATTTTGTTTTAGTAATGCATCAACAAGAGTACTTTTTCCCGCATCTACATGGGCAACAACTGCTATATTAATAATTTTATCCATTAAACTCATCCCCTTCAAAATGAATACTTAATAGAGTTTACAACAAAACACGTCTTTTTGCAAGAAAAAAAAAGAGTGGTTATTTACTCTCTTTAAGTGAAACTGCTTCAAGTTCTTTTCCTTCAATTTTAGCACTTTTTTTATTCTTTAAATTACTAAACCATTTATTAAAGATATTCATAAAGAACATTAAGGCTACGATTATATAAACAATTTCTAAAATAAAATGACCGATTTCTAATAAAATTGGCTGGTTAAAGATAGTAATAAATCATCACCAATGTTTTGAATAAACAAAAATGGAATTTTTAATACGCAAATAAAGGCGATTAAAACAAGAAGGTCTAATATAATTTAGCATTTTCTTTCATATCATTTTTAGCCATCACATCAACTAGGTTATGAATGGAAGTAAATAGTCGTTCAAATTCTTTATATAAAAATTTATGATTTGATATTTTTGCTTTATCAATACCTCTTTTTTCTAAGATGTTATCCACAATAAAATCAAGATTACCAAAAGATAAAACGATTTCTTCTTCGTTCATACCATTTTCTAATTCTCTATTTAAGGTGTTTTCATAGTTTTTCATTTCCTCATCAAAGGCTTTCGGTGTTAAAATATCTAATTTGGTTTTTAATTGTTTCTTAAATTCATTAAATTTCATATTTCATTTCCTCTTTCTATTGTAATATTTCGATACATTAAAATTTTCTTACTTTTAAAATCATCAGCCTGTAAATAATCTTCTTTCATTTCTTTAACCATTTCATATTGTACTACTTTTAACATGTCATCATTATCTTTTTTTATAACTAAATTACTTAAATCAATTAAAAAAAGGAACGGTCAGACGCAAGAATTAAATTACCATCGTTATAAATATCTTCTTTTAATTCATAAGGTATAAAATAAGTAGATATGCCTTTTTTTAAATTACAAACATATGTTACTTCATCACCATTTGTTAAAACAGGGGCTTGTACTTTTTTAGAAGAAGCTTTAATCACTTTATCGGATGTCATAATTTTATTATCAATAAAGAAAACATTTAAATTACCGATAAGGGGATAAGAAATAATACTGTTAATTCTCTTCATATATTTTTTTATTGTTAAGGCACATTTATTTTCACTCGTAAAATCGATATCTTGAAAATATTTCACTCTCACCATAACATTATTTGGATTTCTTAACATGTTAAAAAATTCAGAAACACGATTGGTCTTTATCACATTTAATAAATAAGAATAGCCCACTAAGAAATCTTGTTCTTCTTTGCTTCTATTTTGATAATCACTTTCTACTTCTTCCATGATTTCTTCAAAAGAATATTCTTCTTTTTCTTCACTCGTATAAGTCATCTCTTCAAATTTAATATTATCAAACTCTGCTAAAAAATCTCCAATGGTACGCATGTCTAAATCAGGTATCATGGCATATTTTTCTACAATTCTTTTTTCTTCGTTTTCTTTATAATGTTCATAAGTAACAATGCTTTTTAAAGTGCTTTTTTCTTCTATATCTTGTAATTCTTTTAATAGTTTTTCTTTTTTATTAAATAAAGGTATTTTCTTTTTATAACTTTCTAATACTTGTTCTTTTTCTTTAATTTCTTTAATTTGTAATGGTAAACAAATTAATTGGTATTTATTTTTTAAATATTCTTCTGCTTCTGCTACATTGTCTTCTAATACATTTTTGAGTATATATCTGGGTGTATTGTACATAGAGCTCCTGTTTCTTTATAGTATTTTAACAATTCTTTTGATGTATCATGATAAACTTTTAGTCTTTGCATAACTGTATCTTCATTATCATCAGCTCTTTTTGTTAATTTTGAACCACATTTATCGCATATTCCTTCTACCTTTGGTGGTTTGAACTCTGTATTAATGATTCTCCACAATCTTTATTTGAGCAAACTACTCTTTTTACTATTCTTTTTACTATATCTTCATCTGAAACATCTAATTCAATTGCAGCATTAACTTTTTGATTTCTTCCTGCAAGGAATTTATCTAGAGCTATTGCTTGTTCTTTCGTTCTTGGGAATCCATCTAGTACAGCACCATTTTTTGCATCATCTTGTGATAATCTATTTTCTACTATTTCAATAACTACTTCATCTGGTACAAGTAAACCATTGTCCATATATTTTTTAATTTTTTTGCCTAATTCAGTCTCATTTTTAAGTTCAGCTCTAAAAATATCTCCTGTTGCTATATGTGGTAATTTTAAATCTTCAGAAATTTTTCCTCCTACACTACCTTTACCACTTCCGGTCCACCTAACATTATAATATACATAATTATTCCTCCTTATATAAAGTTATTATTGATATATAACTTTTTAAATAACTAATTTTACTGCACAATATGTTAGTTATTTAAAAAATCATATATAAAGTTGGAAGCCAAATATAGTATTAATATTTATTCTTCCAACTTTTGTATATTTTTTATAATAATTAAATTGCTTTTATTGCTTTATTCTAAAAAACCTTTATAATGTTTCATTACTACTTGTGACTCTAATTGTTGCATTGTTTCTAATGCTACACCAACTATAATAAGTATTGATGTTCCTCCAAAGGCCAAATCTACTGTTGTAAATCTTGCCATCATTGGAATTATAGCTATAAGTGCTAAGAAAAATCCACCAAATATAGTTAATTTACTTATTACTGATGATAAATATTCTGTAGTTGATTTACCAGTTCTAATTCCTGGTATAAATCCACCGTTTTTCTTAATATTGCTTGATATTTCCGCTGGATTGAATGTTGCATATGTATAGAAGAATGTAAATCCAACTATTAATAGTAAATATATTAAGGCATTTGCTATTGAATATCCAATTGGTAATGGATATGTAGCTCCTGCAGATGTTGTTAATGTTGATGTTGATGTTGCAATTGATAATTTATATAAAACAGCTAAAAATCCTGATTGCTCAGCTATATTGCTGTTAAATATTTGAATTATCATTGCTGGGAATGTCATAAATGATGAAGCAAAGATTATTGGCATTACACCAGCCATTGCTAATTTAATGGTATATGAGTACTTTGCCCTCCCATCATTTTTCTTCCTACAACTTTTTTAGAATATTGAACTGGTATTCTTCTTTCAGCTTGTTGTACAAATACAACCGCTGTTATTAAAATAATAGTTCCTAATATTATTCCTAATGCTAATAATAAATTTGTTGTTGAGAAAGTTGTTGAGAATACTAATTTATATAGTGTTCTTACACCTTCTGGTAATCCTGCGATTATACCAACAAATATTAACATTGAAATTCCATTTCCAACACCTTTTGTAGTAATTTGCTCTCCTAACCACATAAGTAATGCTGTTCCTGCCATAAAAGATAATACAACTAAAAATCCTGTTAAAGGTCCTGGATTTATGAAAATTCCAGTAGATTTATATGTTAAATAAATTCCTAAACCTTCTGCTAGTGATAAGAATAAAGTTAATATTTTTGTGTATCTATTAACTTTTGCTCTTTCTGTTTCTCCACCTTCTTTAGTTAATCTTTCTAAAGAAGGTATTACCATACCTAACAATTGGATAACAATTGAAGCTGTAATATATGGAGTAATTGACATTGCAAATATTGAAAATCTAGAAAAAGCACCACCAGTTAATGTATTTATAAGTTGTGTTATTCCATTTGATCCCATATTTGCTAGTAGAGTTGAATCTACAGTTGGTACTGAAATAAAACATCCAAGTCTAAAAATGATTATTAATAATAGTGTATACCATAATCTTTTTCTAACATCTGGAGTTTTTAAAGCGTTTTTTATGGTGTTAAACAATTAAATCACCTCTGTCTTTCCACCTAAAGCTTCAATTTTTTCTTTTGCTGCTTTAGTAAATCTGTTAGCTTTTACATCTAATTTTTTCTCTAAGTTTCCAGTAGCAATGATTACTATTCCATCATTTGCTTTACTGATTATTCCATCTGCTATTAAGCTTTCTGCTGTAACTTCTTCAGTAGTAGCTTTGTTAAGCATTGTTAAAGTTACTTCTGTGTAGGTTTTAGCATGGATATTTGTAAATCCTCTTTTTGGTAATCTTCTATATAGTGGTGTTTGACCTCCTTCAAAGCCTCTTCTTACTCCACCACCTGATCTTGCTTTTTGACCCTTATGACCTCTACCAGATGTTTTTCCAAGACCAGAACCAATTCCACGTCCTACTCTAGTTCTTGATTTTGTACTTTGTGCTGGTGTTAATTCATCTAATTTCATTATGTGGTTACACCTCCTTATTTTTATTATACTAAGTATATACTATGTTATTTTATAAATCAACTAATTTTTTATAAAATATCTTCTACTTTTTTACCTCTTTTTTTAGCAACTTGTTCTAATGTTTGCATATTTTTTAGTCCTTCTAGTGTAGCATAAACAACGTTTCTAGGATTGTTTGTTCCTATAACTTTTGTTCTTATGTCTCTGTATCCTGCTAATTCTATTACAGGTCTAACGCTTCCTCCTGCTATAATTCCAGTACCTTCTACAGCTGGTTTTAACATAACTTTTGCACTACCGAATTGACCAACAAATTCATGTGGTATACTTGTTCCAACTATTGGAACTGTTATTAAATTCTTTTTAGCTTCTTCTATAGCTTTTTTGATTGCATCAGGAACTTCTGCTGCTTTACCATTACCAACACCAACATGTCCTGCTCCATCTCCAACAACTACAACGGCACTAAATCTGAAAGTTCTACCACCTTTAACAACTTTAGCAACTCTGCTTATAGATACAACTTTTTCTTTTAATTCTGATGTATTATTTTCCATGAATTTAAATTTCCCTCCTTTTTATTAATCTTAGAATTTTAATCCTGCTTCTCTTGCAGCTTCTGCAAATTCTTTAATTATTCCGTGATATTGATATCCACTTCTATCAAAAACAACAGTTTCAGCACCTTTTTCAATTGCTTTTTTAGCTATAGCAGCACCAACTTCTTTAGCTGCTTCTTTGTTAGATGCTTTTGTTTTTATGTCTTTATCAAGAGTAGAGCTACTAACTATTGTAGTACCTGTAACATCATCTATTAATTGAGCAAATAGATTTTTATTACTTCTATATATACATAATCTTGGACGTTCTGCAGTTCCACTTATTTTTCTACGAACTCTGATATGTCTTCTTCTTGTTTCAAATTTTCTATCTGTTTTAGAAACCATTTTCATTTCTCCTTTCTAACTAATGTAACAGCATTAGTTTTCTTATATGAGCTTTATAAAAAATTTTTGCTAATAAATATTCTATATTAATTATTAATATTTTATTTTTTACCAGCTTTTCCTTCTTTACGTCTAATATGTTCTCAACATATTTGATACCTTTACCTCTATATACTTCTGGTGGTCTTTTTGTTCTAACTACAGCTGCGATTTGACCAACTTGCTCTTTATCAACACCTTTAACGATGATTTTGTTTGGAGCTGGTACTTCGAAAGTAATTCCTTCTGGAGCTTCCATTTCAACTGGATGTGAATATCCTAAAGTTAAAACTAGTGTTTTTCCTTTTAATTGAGCTCTATATCCAACACCATTTATTTCTAATTCTCTTTTATATTCATTTAAAACACCTTCAATCATGTTACTGATTAAAGTTCTTGTTAATCCATGTAAACTTCTATTTTCAGCTTCATCGTTTGGTCTTGTTACTTTTATAACATTTCCATCCATAGTAACTGTCATGTTTTTATGAATATCTCTTTCTAATGTTCCTTTTGGTCCTTTTACAGTAATATGTTGTCCGTCTAATTTTACTTCAACACCTTCTGGAACTGTAATAGGTTTATTTCCTATTCTAGACATGTGAATTTTCCCTCCTTATAATTTATTTTGCTATATTACCAAACATAAGCGATAACTTCTCCGCCTAGTCCTTCATTTCTTGCTTCTTTATCTGTTTTGATTCCTTTAGATGTAGATATTAAAGCTATTCCTAAGCCATTTAATACTTTTGGTAATTCATCTTTTGATGCATATACTCTAAGTCCTGGTTTACTGATTCTTTTTAATCGTCGATAACTCTACTACCCTTTTCATCATATTTTAAAGTTATTCTTATAATACCTTGATTATTTTCAACTTTTATCTCTTCAAAAGATTTTATGTATCCTTCTTTAAATAATATATCAGCTATTGCTAATTTCATATTTGAAGCTGGAATATCTACTGTTTTATGTTTTGCATTATTTGCATTTCTAATTCTTGTTAGCATATCTGCTATTGGATCAGTAGTAATCAATTTTATCCCTCCTTTTAAATTGTTATATATATAAATTTTACCAACTTGCTTTTTTTACACCTGGTATTTCGCCTTTATGTGCTAATTCTCTAAAGCATACACGGCAAATTCCAAATTTTCTGATGTAAGCATGTGGTCTTCCACATATTTTACATCTGTTATATTCTCTTGTTGCATATTTTTGTGCTTTTTGTTGTTTAACTTTTAAAGATTTTTTAGCCATGAATTTCTCCTTTCTTCTTAACTAACCTAAGAAAATTAATTCTTAAATGGCATACTAATAATTTTAATAACTCTTTTGCTTCTTCGTCTGATTTAGCAGTAGTTACAAATATTATATCCATACCTCTAATTTTATCAATTTTATCATATTCAATTTCAGGGAATATTAATTGTTCTTTAACACCCATTGAATAGTTACCTCTTCCATCAAAAGAATTAGCAGATACTCCTCTAAAATCTCTTACTCTAGGTAGTGCTACATTAAATAGTTTGTATGCAAAATCATACATTTTTCCACTTCTTAATGTAACTTTACAACCTACATCAACATTAGCTCTTAATTTAAAAGCAGCTATAGCTTTTTTAGATTTTGTAACGATTGGTTTTTGACCTGTTATTTCGCTTAAATCTTTTATTGCATTTTCTAATGATTTAGGATTTTCTTTTGTATCTCCTAAACCTATATTAATTACTATTTTATCTAATTTTGGAACTTCCATTACTGATTTATAATTGAATTTTTTCATCATTGCTGGAATTACTTCATTTTTGTATTGATCTCTTAAAATTTCCATAATTTTAAATTATCCTCCTTTCTACAATTATTTTATTTTTGCTCCACATGATTTACATACACGAACTTTATTATCTTTATCCATTTCAAATCCAATTCTTACAGCTTTACCACATTTTGGGCATACAACACTAACTTTGCTCATATGAATTGGGAATTCTTTAGATATTATTCCGCCTTCTTCACCTTGTCTTCTTGGTTTCATGTGTTTTTTCTTAATATTTATACCTTTAACAATTATTTTTTCTACTGTTGGCATAACTTCTAAAACTTCTCCAGTTTTACCTTTATCATTCCCTGATAAAACTTTAACTGTGTCACCTTTTTTTACTTTTAACATTTAGGATTTCGCCTCCTCTATTATTTATTATTAATATTCATTTAATTATTTCTAATTATAAAACTTCTGGAGCTAAAGATAATATTTTCATATAATTTTTTTCTCTTAACTCTCTAGCGATAGGTCCAAATATACGAGTTCCCTTTGGATTTCCATCTTCTTTTATTATTACAGCAGCGTTTTCATCAAATCTTATGTATGAACCATCAGCTCTTCTTGTAGGCTTTTTAGTTCTAACTACAACTGCTTTAACTACATCACCTTTTTTTACCATTCCACCTGGAGCAGCACTTTTAACAGATGCAACTATTACATCACCAACTTTTGCATATTTTCTGTAAGATCCACCTAAACATCTAATACACATAATTTCTTTTGCTCCTGTGTTATCAGCAACTTTTAGTATAGTTTGTTGTTGTACCATATTGTAATTTCCCTCCTTTAAACAAAGTTTGTTTATTTATTACATTTATTATTTTTTTGAGATAAAATTATTTTATAATAGCTTTTTCTACTATTTCTACAACTCTCCATCTCTTATCTTTTGATAGAGGTCTTGTTTCCATAACTTTTACTTTATCTCCTTCTTGGCACTCATTTTTTTCATCATGAGCTTTTAATTTATAAGTTCTTTTTTGAACTTTACCATAAATTTTATGTTTTTCACTTGTTTCAACTGCAACAACAACTGTTTTGTCCATTTTGTTTGAAACAACTGTACCAATCATAACTTTACGAAGATTTCTTTCTTCCATTCGAACGATCTCCTTCCTTTAATATTTATGAAATGCAATTATTTTGCTTCATTTAATTTTCTTTCATTTAATATTGTTTTTATTCTAGCAATGTCTTTTTTCACTTCTTTAATTTTCATAGGATTATCTAAACCGTTTGCTTTTTTTGTAAATCTTAATTTAAAAAGTTCTGATTTTAATTCTCCTAATTCTTTTTCTAAATCTGGTGAAGACATTTCTTTAATCTTATTTATCTTCATCTACATCACCACCTATTTCAGTTTCTTTTTTTACAAATTTACATTTAACAGATAGTTTGTTTGCAGCTAATCTTAAAGCTTCTTTTGCAACATCTTCAGATACACCAGCTATTTCGAACATTACTCTTCCTGGTTTAACAACTGCTACCCAATATGTTACAGCACCTTTACCTTTACCCATACGAGTACCTATACCTTTATTTGTGATTGGTTTGTCTGGGAATATTTTAATCCAAACTTTACCACCTCTTTTAGTATAACGAGTCATAGCAATACGAGCTGCTTCTATTTGGTTAGATGTTATTAATGCTGCATCTACTGCTTGTAGACCAAATTCTCCATCTGTTACTTTATTACCTCTAGTAGCCTTTCCTCTCATTCTACCTTTTTGTAATTTTCTATATTTCGTTCTTTTTGGCATTAATGGCATTAGTCTTCTCCTCCTTCCACTTTCTCTTTTTTGGTTGGAAGAACTTCTCCTTTATATATCCAAACTTTTACACCTATTTTTCCATAAGTTGTATCTGCTTCAGCAAAACCGTAATCGATATCTGCTCTTAAAGTTTGAAGTGGTATTGTACCATCTTTATAGAATTCAGTTCTAGCCATATCAGCTCCACCTAATCTTCCAGATACTGAAGTTTTAATTCCTAAAGCACCTGATTTCATAGTTTTTTGCATACATTGTTTCATGGCTCTTCTGAATGAAATTCTTCTTTCTAATTGTCCTGCTATGTTTTCTGCAACTAATTGTGCATCCATATCAGCATTTTTAACCTCAACAATATTTAAATTAACATCTTTGTTAATCATTTTTTGTAATTCATTTTTTAATGTTTCTGCTAAGTTTCCACCTTTTCCGATTACTAATCCTGGTTTAGCTGTATAAACATTAACTTTAACAAATTTAGCAGTTCTTTCAATTTCTATTTTTGAAATTCCGCTAACATATAATTTTTTCTTTATATATTTACGAATTTTATTATCTTCTACAAGATATTCTCCAAAATTCTTTGAATCAGCGTACCATTTTGAACTCCAATCTTTGATAACACCAACTCTTAATCCATGTGGATCCATTTTTTGTCCCATTTTAATAACTCCTCCTTTCTTATGCTCTTTCTCTTAATTTTATTGTTATATGGCTTGTTCTCTTTCTAATTCTTACTGCTGAACCTTTTGCAGCTGGTCTAATTCTTTTCATTGTTGGACCTTGGTTTGCATATATTTCAGCAACATATAAGTTATTAGATTTCATACCATGGTTATTTTCAGCATTTGCTATAGCTGATTTTAATAATTTTTCTATTATTTCAGATGAAGCTTTTGGTGTGAATTTTACAATTGCTAAAGCTTCTTTTGCATCTTTACCTCTTATTAAATCTGCTACTATTTTAACTTTTCTAGCTGAAATTCTAGCATTTTTAAGAGTTGCTACTGCTTCTGGAATCATTTCTTGCTTTTCTTCCACTTTATTTACCTCCTTATTTTTTAAGAACTATATCTTATTTTTTAGTTGTCTTATCTCCGGCATGACCTTTAAATGTTCTTGTAGGAGCAAATTCTCCTAATTTATGTCCTATCATTTCCTCTGTTAAATAAACTGGTACATGTTTTCTACCATCATGAACAGCTATTGTGTGTCCAACCATTTGTGGGTATATTGTAGAAGCTCTTGACCATGTCTTTAAAACTTCTTTTTCTCCAGTTTCATTCATTTTCTCGATTCTGGCTAAAAGCTTTTGAGAAACATAAGGCATTTTTTTGCTTGATCTTGACATATTAAAATTTCCCTCCTTAATAATTTATTTATTATTTATCTTATTATTTTCTTCTCTTTACGATAAATTTATTTGATTTTTTGTTACGTTTTCTTGTCTTGTATCCTAGAGCTGGTTTACCCCAAGGTGTCATTGGTCCTGCATGACCTACTGGAGCTCTACCTTCACCACCACCATGAGGGTGATCGCATGGGTTCATAACTGATCCTCTAACTGTTGGTCTAATTCCCATATGCTTGTTTTTCCAGCTTTACCAACTTTAACGTTTTCATGATCTGAGTTACCAATAGTTCCATTGTAGCTCTACATCTAGCCATAACTAATCTCATTTTCCTGATGGAAGTCTTACGTGAGCATATTTTCCTTCTTTAGCCATTAATTGAGCTTCTTGACCTGCTGCTCTAACTAATTTTCCACCTTGACCAGGATTTAATTCTATATTATGAATCATTGTACCAACTGGTATGTTTTCAATTTTCATACAATTTCCTGGTTTGATATCTGCTTTTTCTCCAGATACAACTTTATTTCCGTCTGTTAATCCGATTGGAGCTAAGATGTATGCTCTTTCTCCATCTTCATATTCTATTAATGCTATGTTAGCGCTTCTGTTTGGATCATATTCAATACCAATTACAGTTGCTGTCATATCATCCTTTTTTCTTTTAAAATCTACTATTCTATATTTTTGTCTGTTTCCTCCACCTTGATGTCTAACAGTAATTCTTCCATATGAGTTTCTTCCTGCATTTTTCTTTTTTGTTGCTAATAAAGATTTTTCAGGAGTCTTTTTTGTAATTTCATCAAATGTAGAAACTGTCATGTTTCTTAGTGATGGAGTTGTTGGGTTAAAATGTTTCATTCCCATTTTTATTCTCTCCTCTAATTTTTTATTTACGGATTTTTTCCTGCTCCGTATAACAGATATTCTTTATTTTCGGGTAGTTTCCCGATAATACTTATCTTACAAATTAAATTCCGTAAGCATCAATTGAGTTTTTAACTGTTTTAGAAACTTTTTTAGATTTTCCACCTTTTGCTAAATATGTTTTAGCTTGAGGATCTGTATCTATTGTAACTACAGCTTTTTTCCAATCAGAAGTCATTCCTACTGATCTTCCAACTCTTTTTTGTTTTCCTCTTACAGTTACAGTATTTACGTTTAATACTCTAACATCAAATAATTTTTCTACAGCTCTTGCTATATCAACTTTTGTAGCTTTTTTGCTAACTTTGAAAGTATACTTTCCACCTTGAAGTTCATCATTACTTTTTTCAGTAATAACTGGCTCTATTATTATATCTTCTGGCATCATTATGCGTACACCTCCTCTAATTTTTTAACTGTATCTAATGTAACAACTAATTTGTTGTATTTTAATAAATCATATACGTTTATTGTATTAACTAAAGTAGTTTTAACATTTTCTATATTTCTAGCAGATTTTTGAACTGTTTCGTTCTTTTCTGGTAATAATATTAAAGTTTTTCCTTCTACTTTTAAGTTATTTAAAGCTTTAACCATAGCATTTGTTTTAATTTCTTTTAAGTTTAAGTTGTCAACAACAACTAATTCGTTTTCTAATACTTTTGAACTTAAAACTGATTTTATAGCTAATCTTCTTTCTTTTTTATTTACTGTGTATGCATATGTACGAGGTTTTGGTCCTAAAGCTATACCACCTTTAATCCATTGTGGAGCTCTAATACTTCCTTGTCTTGCTCTACCAGTTCCTTTTTGTCTCCATGGTTTTCTTCCACCACCACTAACTTCTGCTCAG
>ERZ859980.933-NODE-933-length-14102-cov-2.325052_pt1 | contig 14102 bp, 14 predicted proteins | sample MGYA00509984_ERZ859980 | MGnify/ENA primary metagenome ERZ859980 (study PRJEB30046, sample SAMN00715173) | human gut metagenome | study: EMG produced TPA metagenomics assembly of the A metagenome-wide association study of gut microbiota in type 2... | reverse complement strand
CCAGCAGTGCGACACCGTAGAGGTTCTGAGCAGTGATCCAGTTCTCCGCAGCCGCCGCATTGGTGAAAGTCACGATCAACAGGCGGTCAATGTCCGCCGGATGCTCCCCCTCACAGATCATACGGATGATACGCTCTACCAGTACCGCCGTCTTACCGCTTCCCGCGGCCGCCGATACCAGAATGTTGCTGTTATGCAGTTCGATTACCTTTTGCTGTTCCGGGGTAAAATTCATTCCCATACGCTACCTCTGTTCCTGTTTCTTTTCTCCTGTTGCCGTCCTGTTCCTCCGGGCAGCGGGTGCTTTCTCTTCGAGCTTCCTGTCAGGCACACACTCCCGCCGGGCACCCTTTGCCCTAAGCTTCCACGGTCTTCTGCATCCGCTGCATCAGCGCCTGCTTATCCAGATCTTCCAGCTGTCTCTTCTCATAGCCCGGAATACTGCCATCGAAACCGCAGACCTTTTTATAGGCGCAATAAGTACAAGCCTCTTCATTGCCTTTCTCATAGGGATTGGCTGCTATTTTTCCGTCCAGGATCTCCCGCCCGATGCTGCGGATCTTGGCATCTACATAAGAAGATATCAGCTGCATCTCCTCCCGGCTTAAGACACCGGATCTGGCACTGAAGCTTCCATCCTTTTTCTTCTCCACCGGAATGACCACAGACTTATCCTGCATATAGCGGTCCAGCCGCTCCACGACCCCAGGATCACTGTTTACTACACCGTTCATACGAAGCTTTGCAAGGATCTGTTCATTGATCTGCTCATCCGTGAGCTCCACCGGTGTCTCTATGGTGGGATCATCGATGTGATAATACAGAAGTGCCGCCGGAACGATCTCCTTGTCCGGATGCTTTCGGCTCTCCATCTCCATGGCTGCATTCATATATACCACCAGCTGCAACTGCAGACCGTAATACAATGCCGCCAGATCAAATTTCCGGTTGCCGGACTTATAATCAATGACCTTGACGTAGACATGCTCTGCATCTTCCGACACATCGATACGATCGATCCGTCCCTGCAAATGCATCTTCTCGTCCTCAGACAGATCCACATGAATGCTGTCCAGATCCTCCGCAAACCGGAAAGAAAGTTCATAATCATCTGGCTGGAAACTGCCCTGTTTCAAATGTTTCTGCAAGGTCAGCACTGTGCGGGTCAGGATCCTGCTCATGCGGGTAATGGCATATTCATTCCGCGCAGAGCTGTATAATACCGTCTCCCCGTAGGTTGCCGCATAGGCTTCCACGGATTCTTTGACGGCTTTGGCTGCAAAATCCTCCGTAAAATCCCACCATGTCAGGTTGGATTCTGCAAGTTTTCCTGCAAAGTTTTCCAGTACTGCATGATATACCGTACCCATATCCGAAGCCTCGAAGCCGAATTCTTCCCGTTCCTGCAGGGAAAGACCATATTGCAAAAAGTGTCTGCAGGCACAGGCAGCATAAGTTTCCAGACGGCTGACACTGTTTTCCAGCTGCTGTCCGTACAATGCTCTGGCCACGATCCGGGACAGACCGCTCTCCCTGTATCTGCGAAATGCCGCCCGGTCAGCAGATCTCTGCCCGCCGCATCCGCCTCGTAGGCACGGTACATGAGATAGAAGTCCTGCCTCTCTTCTTCCGGCAGGGTTCCTTCCACATATTCCCGCAGTTCCTCCGCCAGATATCTGGCACCTTCCTGTCTGCCCTCGATCTGTTCCAGGCGGCTGCGGTTCTGGGGATACTCCACGCTCATTGCCGGGAACAGCTTCCGCACCGTATCAATCAGGTAGGACGGTCTTATGCCCTTTCCTTCACTGTTTACCTTGGCATAGGACAGATACAGCTGTTCTGAGGGCTTGGTCATATTCAGATACAGATATAATCTCTGGATATACATCTGCTGTCTAGGGCTGGGTGCCATCTCCGTCCCGGATTCAATCAGGAATTCCCGATCCATATCCGAAATGATCCCGCCCTTGGAAGCATTTTTCGGAATACTTCCGTCATTGACTCCCAGGAAAAACAATACCTTCACCTGTTTCAGACGGGTTCGCTCCATATCGCCCACCACGATACGATCCACGTTCTGAGGGATCGTACCGACAGTGATCTCGCCGAAACCGGCCTCTAAAATATCCGCAAATTCCTGTCTGGAGATTTCTTCCTCTCCCAACAGTTCATAGACCTGATCCAGCAGATCCATGACCAGCCGGTAAATCTGTGCATACTCTCTGGCTCTGGATAAGTCTCCCTCTTTTTCAAACTGCTGCTGATAGTTCAAAAGCTTTTGCTGCACCTGATTCTGTTCCAGGAAATCGTACAGATGGCTGACATAGTCTCCAGCCTTTTCCTGGCTTCCCATGTGCAGAATCTCCACCGCATCCATGAACTGTTGCCGGATACGGTTCAGACGCTCCATGGTCTTCTCTTCCGCCTGTTCGCTCCCCTCCGCATTTCCCTGCAGTTCTTCCGTTCTGCGGGTAAACAGACGGCTATAGGTCCGATAGCCTCTCGCCCCGGTGCGGATCACATAGTTTTCCAGCTCATCAATCTCTTCTCTGGAAATATCCGCCATGCCGCTGCGCAGAAAATGAAACACCGTATCATAGGAAAAATCCTTAATATACAGCTGCAATGCGCTCTTGATATATTCGATCATGGGATTCAGCACGATCCCTCTGGTACGGTCCAGGAAACATGGGATCTCCAGCTGTCCGAATTCTGTTTCCACATAGGAAGCGTATCCTTCCAGATCTCCGATGACCACGGCAATGTCCCGGTAGGTCATCCCCTGCTCTCTGATCAGGTGCCGGATGTACAGCGCTGTCTGGTGGACTTCCTCTCTGGGGGAAAGGGCTTCAAACATATGGATCTCTTGCTGTTCTCCCGCATACGGTTCATACTGATACCGGAACAGATTCTGTTCCAGATAGTGTAATGCCGGTGCCTTGGCGAAGCGATTGGGCTCCCCCTTGACAAAGAGATCCTCTCCCCGCTCTACCTCTGCCTCCGCTGCCAGCTTTTCCAGATCCGCCACCGTCTTCTTGCTCAGATGGAACAGCTTCTGTTCACCATCCATTTTATACGGATCCTCTCCCACTCCAATGGTCACGGTAACGATGGTCTCTGCGCACACGCGCATCAGTTCCTGGATCAGCCGGTTCTGTATGGGAGTAAATCCCGTAAAGCCGTCAAACACCACTACACTGCCCTTTAAGATCTTTGATTTGGACAGGGATCTGCGCAGTACATCCAGTGTCTCCTCGGTGGTGATAAAATGATCCCTGATATAATCCTGAAAGCCCCGGTACAGAGTCTTTAAGTCTTTCAGTTTCATGGCCAGCGCGCCACGCTTCTGTGCACTGGTGATCAGCTTGTCCATATCCTGTGCGCTGATACCGTATTGCATGAACTCGGAGATCGCACTTTTCACCTCATGGATATAGCCCTGCTTGTGCAGGAGACTTCCCATGGCCGGAAGCTGTTCCTTCAGATCCGCCGCCACTTTTTGCAGCACCAGGCTTTTGCCGGTGTCATCCAGTACCGGCATCTCTTTGGTCCCCACTTCCTCCAGAATGCGGTGGCTGAGTCGGCCGAAGCTCAGGACATCGATATTCAGGATGCCATCCCGGTCACTGCGCATGACCAGATCCTTCTGGGTCTGCATGGTGAACTGATCCGGCACAATGATCAGGAAATTCCTGCCCGGTTCCTCTGCCGCCCGCTGCATGATCTCTTCATAGATTCTGTGGCTTTTGCCCGACCCGGAAGGGCCAAAACAGAAACGTAAGCTCATAAGTCTCCTCCGTTATGCTGTCCGTTTATTTCAGATCCAGTTCAATGGGACAATGATCCGATCCCAAAATTTCCGTGTGGATCTTCGCATCCGCCAGCCGGTCTTTCAGACACTCCGATACCACGAAATAATCAATTCTCCATCCGGCATTTTTTGCTCTCGCCTGGAACATATAAGACCACCAGGAATACACCCCGGTCAGGTCCGGATAAAAATAGCGGAACGTATCGATAAATCCGTTCTCCAGTACCTTCGAAAAGCAGGCTCTCTCTTCATCAGTGAAGCCCGCATTGCCACGGTTGGTCTTCGCATTTTTCAGGTCGATTTCCTGATGCGCCACGTTCAGGTCTCCCGCATAGATCACCGGCTTTTTCTCTTCCAGCTTCTTAAGATACGCCAGGAAATCCGCTTCCCACTGCATGCGGTATTCCAGTCTCGTCAGCTCTCTCTGGGCGTTCGGTACATAGACTGTCACAAAATAGAACTCCGAATACTCTGCAGTGATCACCCGGCCCTCATGGTCATGTTCCTCCACGCCGATGCCGTAAGTCACCTGTATGGGCTCTTCCTTTGTAAAAATTGCAGTGCCGGAATAGCCCTTTTTCTCTGCGTAATTCCAATACTGATGATATCCGGGCAGATCCAGTGCGATCTGTCCCTCCTGCAATTTTGTCTCCTGTAAGCAGAAAATATCTGCATCCGTTTCCTGAAAGAAATCCAGAAATCCCTTCTGCATGCAGGCTCTCAGCCCGTTCACATTCCATGAGATCAGTTTCATATTTTCCCTACCTCTTTCCTGATTTGTCTTATGCCATCTTATCCCGGTCATAATTTTTATCCGCTTTTCTGTCATCTATTCGTTCTATCCGCCGTGCTTTTCCATCCATTCACATTCCTTCCGGGCAGCCTTCAGAGACGCTTCGTACCCTTTCAGGATCTCCATAAGTCTCTGTACATCGATGATGCCGCTGGCTTTATTTTCCGGGTGATCCATCCATGGATGCTGTTTTTCCGGCGGATAAATATTTTCTATGGTATTTTCCCCGATCCGATACCATTTCTTCTGATAGCAGATCGTGTTGTCCGCCGGGTTTAAAAAGGTTTCCAGTTCCGTCAGTAGATAGATCTCTGCCGGCGTCCGGGGATTACCTTCCAGACCTCTCACGGCAGTGACCTTCACAGTTCCACCCTCCGGTACTACACACAGCCACATGGGCTCTGCCGGTTTTTTCCATAATTTATCCAGTATAAAGTTCAACGGTCCCAGCAACAGGATCGTCTGAAAAACGCCAGCGCTCCCGTCAGTTCCGGAATCCAGTCACCCCACAACAGCATCTGGAACAGCAGATGGTCACCCTCCCGCACACCCCAGACCTTCATCACTACCAGCACGGTTGCTACCATATAGATCAGTATAGTGATCAGGGCAAACGGCATCAGTACTTTTTCTTTTTTCATGCCCCATGCGGCATAAGCCTTGCATTCATCGTCCGTAAAAAGCACGGGCAGTTCATAGCTCTCTGTCATGCTCCGCTTCTCCCTCTTTTGCTATTCTCCGAGAATAATATGCAGGAACCGCTTGTCCAACATCAACGTCCGGTTCCAGGGATTCAGGATCACACCCTCGATACCATCGGCAGTCAACGTCATGCGGAACAGCTGCTCCATATCTGTGAGAAAAGTGGACATTACGCTGCCGCTTCCCTTTAATTCTTCCTCAAATCCGGTGAAGGCCGACCACCATTTTTTCCCATCGGAGGTCTGCACCGCCTGCAGGCGCATGGCAGTTCCGGCGGCCTGTGTCACCGCTTCCTGCACATCTGCTGAGGGCGGTTCCACCGCCACGATAAGCTGTCCCTGCTCCCGCATACGTCTGCGCACCACCGTCAGAGCATGCGCCAGAAGTTCTTCTGTCGGCTCCTGCTGTAATGCCAGAATTGCCTCCTCTATTTTCTCATTTCCCTGTAAACCTTTATCTTTCTTTTCGTCCATAACCGTAATGTTGTCCTTTTTAATTGTAGTCGTTAAATCACTTCATCCTATTTCCCATGTCCCTTGCGCAATCTTGTATGCAATCTGTCGAATTCCATAAGAGCCACAGGCAACACAGCTCATGCCTATGCCCATCATACCATAAATGCCTCCGCAATTCCACTCACGTTTCCCTCCAGAAGCCGTCTTTTCCTTGACAGTGGGGATATTCGTTGCTAACATGAACCTGAGCGTTTGATGCTTAGAAATGAGGATAATTATGGATACTTTTGACCCGAAGCACATTTACAGCGATGCCGCAAAGCTGGCTCGTCTGAAAGATAAAAAGCTTTTCCTGTTCGATATCGACGGCACCATTGCCGTAGGCGATACCTTGTATGAGGGAAGTGCGGATCTTTTCCGCTACATTCAGGCCATCGGCGGCAGGGCTTATTACATTACCAACAATTCCACAAAAAGCGGACTGGACTATGTGAAAAAATTCCACGATGCATTTCACCTGGACAGCACGGAGGATCAGTTCATCACCTCCGGCTATATGACGCTGCGTTTTTTGAAGGAGAATTATGCAGACAAGAAAATCTTCGTTCTGGGAACCGCTTCCTTTGTGGCGGAACTGCGAAAGAATGGCCTCTGGGTAACCGAGGTCTGCGAGGACAGCATTGACTGCGTGGTCGTTGCCTATGACAGTGAATTAAATTATGCAAAGCTTACCGAAGTCTGCAAGATTTTATTCACCCAGGATGTTCCTTTCTACGGCACCAACCCGGATCTGCGCTGCCCCATCGACTTCGGCTTTATCCCCGATTGCGGTGCCATCTGCGACATGATCACCGCCACCACAGACAAACAGCCCATCTATCTGGGCAAGCCCAGCAAAGAGGTCGTAAAGCTTTGCCTTGAAGTCTCCGGCTTCACTCCCGAGGAGACTCTGGTGGTTGGCGATCGTCTGTACACCGATATTGCCTGCGGCATCAACGGTGGTGTGGACACCTGTGTTCTCTTCACCGGCGAGGCACAAAAAAAGGATATTCTGACTCCCGAGGGGGAGCCGAATACCCAATATCTGCCGGACTATGCTTTTGAAAATGTGCAGGAATTATTAAATGCCTGCCAGGGTGAAATAAATTTTAAATAGCTCTCTTCACGACACCGATTCCCAACGGATAAGGTCCGGTGTGTACGCCAATGGTGGCACCGATCTGGATGATGGGAATGGTGTCGATGTCGTATCCCTTTTCTTTCAGTCTGCCTGCCAGTCTGTCGCGGAACTCTACGGCTTCTTCATAATCGTAGCCATATCCCACGCAGACGCTGTAATTGGCAATATCTGCCTTTTCCTCTGCAAAATATGCTAACAGCAGATCGATATTTTTATCTACCGTCTTGCGACGGCTTCTGCCGATACCGGAGGGGAAGATTTCTCCCTCTTTTAAGGTAATGATGGGCTTGATGCCAAGCAGGCTGCCGGCCACGCTGGCTACTTTGCCGATACGTCCGCCGTGCTTTAAATATTCCATATTTCCTACGGTGAAAAAGATTCTGCCGGAGCTCTTGATCTCATTCAGGCGATCGATACTCTCCTGGTAACTCTTCCCCGCATCTCTAAGGCGTACCGCTTCCAATACATAGATGCCCTGCAATACGGTATTCACAGTAGAGTCGCAGACATAAATCTGTACATTGGGATATTCCTCTTCCAGGATCGCTTTTGCATTCAGAGCAGACTGCATGGAGCCGCTGAACTTGGTTGTGATACAGATGCAGATGATGGGAATTCCCGCCTTGACAAAAGGAAGAAATGCATCTACATAATCCTGCACGGAAGGCATGGAAGACTTCGGATATACATCCGGGTGATCCACCATTTCCTGATAGAACTCACGGACACCGATCTCTATCATTTCCTTCTGGTATTTCCCCTCTTCAAAAGATACATAAAAAGGAACTACCGTAATGTCTTTTTCTTTGGTCAGCTCCATGGGAAGATCACAGGAACCGTCTGATATAATATGAAATGCTTCGCTCATTCTCGCATACACCTTTCTACTTGTTTGCAGAGTTTAGCTTACCACGTTGTGGAGTAAAAAGCAATGAGTTTTTGTTATTATATTTCATTTCGTGGTGTTTTATGCTGTTTTATGTAGTTTTTATAACTATATGTATGAAAAATCCGAATTACGCGATATTTGTCGATGAAAGTTTGTCAACCGACATACGGCATTCGTTGACAATGGGCAGTTCTCTCGATATACTTGAGTTGTTAACCATTCATTCCCCCGGTTAACATTTTCTGCAGGAATGACCCCCTTTCATTCTTTGCAAACCCAAAAAACAGCCCGGCAGGATCTCCTGTCGGGCTGCGTTATTGTCTTCTATTATTCCTATCTTTATATGGAGTAATCCAGATTCTCCAGGCGCTTGTTCCGTCGTTCCACCAGATCCGCAATGGTGACTCCGTCCACTACCTTGTTCACTGCATCATACAATTCCTGCCATACCTCCAGAGTCTCACAGGTATCACATCGTTCGCAGATGTCAGCGCCTTCCTCCAGACATGCCACCGGGGCCAGTGAGCCTTCCGTCAGTCGTAAGATCATTCCTACGGTAAAATCTGCCGGATCCTTGGCAATACGATAACCGCCCTGGGCACCACGGACGCTTTTTACATAACCTGCCTTGTTCAAAACAGCAATGATCTGCTCCAGATACTTTTCGGAAATCCCCTGTCTGGCAGCAATTTCTTTTACCTTGATACACTCTCCGTTGTTGTTCAATGCCAGATCCAGCATGACACGTACTGCATATCTTCCTTTGGTTGAAATTTTCATCCTATCCTCATTTCCGAGCATCTTCCTGCTCTGTTTCACTTTTAATATCAGCCTGCTTATTCCAAAGCAGTTCAAAACTGCTCCGATCTTTCTATGGTTTCCACAGATTCTACCTTATTTTTTCTTTATTTTTCTTTTTCCTATAGTTCATATAGGATTTGTGGAAACAACAGAAAAATCTGGAGAGCATCCACTCGAATGCTGTTCGGAAAAATCTCCTCCCATTCCTCGGAATGCTCTCCGGATTTTCGCATTACTTTACTGGCACTTCACCTTACTTGTAAGGGATAACGCCACCGTTATAATTGTCGTTGATGAACTGCTTGATCTCATCGGACTTCAGGGTATCTACCAGTGCCTTGATCTTAGGCAGATTCTCGTTGCCTTCCTTAACAGCGATTACATTTACATAAGTAGCGGCTGCTTCGGAATCATCGCTCTCATACAGCAGAGCATCGTCTGCAACAGTCAGGCCTGCTTCCATAGCATAGTTGCCGTTCAGGACACCGAAGGATACCTCTGGAAGGGTTCTGGGAACCTGTGCTGCTTCCAGCTCTACGAAGGTGATGTTGTGAGGGTTCTCTACGATATCCTTGGTAGTAGCAGTCAGACCCACACCATCCTTCAGGGTGATGTAACCGTTATCCTGTAACAGTAACAGAGCACGTGCCTCATTGGTGGTATCGTTGGGTACTGCGATAGTTGCATTGTCAATGTTGTCTAAGCTGGTCTCAGTTCCGGGATACAGTCCGAAGGGCTCGTAATGGATACCGCCGGCATTTACCAGATGGGTACCTTTCTCCTCGTTGAAGCTCTCCAGATAAGGAATATGCTGGAAGTAGTTTGCATCGAAATCACCGGACTCTACTACTAAATTAGGCTGTACATAGTCATCAAAAATCTGAATCTCCAGAGTATAACCCTGCTCCGCTAACAGAGGCTTTGCTGCCTCCAGGATCTCTGCATGAGGTACTGCACTTGCAGCTACCTTGATAGTGGTATCAGTGTCAGCTACTTCCTTGCTTTCTGTTGCCTCGGTAGTCTGGGCAGCGGTTTCCTGGTTAGCTGTTGTTGCACTGCCTCGCTGGTCTGCGCAGCTGTTTCATTGCTTCCGCAGCCGGTCAGTGCGCTCACGGACAATGCTGCAACTGCAATCAAAGCGATTACTTTCTTTTTCATAATACTTCTCCTCCTAAATCTTTTGGTAAAAAATTTTAGTCTATTGAATCAGATGCCTTACATCTGCCTCAATCTTTTCGTTTTCCCTAACGGGTTCTCTTATCCAATTTCTTGGAAATCGTCATTCCGATATATTGCAGCAGCTGTACCAACAGTACCAACAATACTACTGTCACCAGCATAATATCGGTCTGGTAACGATAATAACCATATCGGATCGCAATATCACCGAGTCCGCCTCCACCTACGGCACCTGCCATAGCGGAGTAGCCTAAGATTGTTCCCAGTGCAATGGTCGCATTCACAAGCAATGAGGTTCTGGATTCTGCCAGCATAACCTTCCAGATGATCGTCCACAGGTTAGCTCCCATGCTCTGTGCTGCTTCAATCACTCCGTGATCTACCTCCAACAGAGAAGATTCCACCATTCTGGCAATGAACGGTGCCGCTGCCAGAGTCAGAGGAACGATGGTAGCCGTCGGACCGTAGCTCTTTCCTACAATGATACGGGTCAAAGGGATGATCATGATCAACAAAATCAAAAACGGAATGCTTCGCACAATGTTGACTATCACATCCAGAATCTTATAAATGATCTTGTTCGGACGCAGTCCCTTCGGTGCAGTGATCACCAGGGCAATTCCCATAGGAAGTCCGAGTACATACCCCATAAATGTGGAAACAAGGGTCATATACAAAGTAACAAAGGTGCCTTCCACCAGCATCATAATCGTTGCGTTATCCCACATAGTCTTTCAGCTCCTCCACTTCCAGTTTTCTCTCCTGTAAATAATGGATCATCTTGTTCGCTGCCATTTCATCCTCCGGCAGCTGCAGGATCATCTGTCCATGGGCGATACCGCCAATGTCCTTGGTATCCGCTAACAGGATATTAACGGGAGCCTTGCACTCCAGCACCATATTGGCGATCACAGGCTCGAAAGAAGAATTCTCGGTGAAAACAATGCGGATGCAGCGTTTGCCGGACATTTCCTTTGCCTTGGGATCCACCATGAACACCAGCTTTCTTGCAGCTGCGGACTGGGGTCTGGAGAATACCTCCTCCACAGTACCATGCTCTGCCAGTTCTCCGGCATCGATAATGGCTACATGGGAACAGATCTCCTGTACCACAGCCATCTCATGAGTGATGATCACGATGGTGATGCCGTACTGTTTGTTGATGTCCTGTAATAATTTCAGGATCTCCTTGGTCGTCGTGGGATCCAGCGCACTGGTCGCCTCGTCACACAGCAGGATCTTCGGCGTATTGGCAAGAGCTCTTGCGATTGCCACACGCTGCTTCTGTCCACCGGAGAGTTGGGAAGGATAAGCGTCTGCCTTTTCCTTCAGTCCTACAATCTCGAGCAGTTCCATAGCGCGCTTTCTGGCTGTCTGCTTCTTCACACCCACGATCTCCATGGGAAAGCATACATTGTCCAGAACACTTCTCTGCATGAGCAGATTAAAATGCTGAAAGATCATCGCAATGCCTGTACGAACCTTACGAAGTTCGGCCTCAGTCAGTGTCGAAAGATCCTGATCTTCTACGACTACGGTTCCCGTGGTGGGCTTCTCCAGATAGTTCAGGCAACGTACCAGGGTAGATTTTCCGGCACCACTCATACCGATGATGCCGTAGATGTCTCCCTTGTTGATATCCAGGCTGATACCCTTTAAGGCTTCTACCTGATTATCTTTACCAATAAAAGTTTTTGTTACATTCTTGATCTGAATGATCGGTTCCATAAGTTCCTCCATTCCAGGTTCGCGCTTTTAAGGGGAGAAAAGCGCAAATTCCTTGAATTCCTAGTACCATGCCATACATTCTAACACAAGAATGCAAGTCTGTCCAGTTCTGCAAATTTCGTCTTAAGCTTCTGCAAACATAGGGGTGGACAGGTATCTGTCACCGGAATCGGGAAGCAATGCTACGACTGTTTTGCCTGCATTTTCAGGGCGTTTTGCGATCTGTGCTGCTGCGTACAGAGCTGCGCCGGAGGTGATTCCTACCAGGATACCTTCCTTATGAGCGATGAGGCGGCCGGTGGTAAATGCCTGATCGGTAGTAACGGTAAAGATCTCATCATAAATGCCGGTATTCAGAACGGAAGGAACGAATCCTGCGCCGATACCCTGCAGCTTATGCGGTCCGGGCTGTCCGCCGGAAAGTACGGGAGAATCTGCAGGCTCTACTGCTACGATCTTCACATTGGGATTCTTGGATTTTAAATAAGTACCAATGCCGGTCACGGTTCCGCCGGTACCTACACCCGCTACGAAGATATCAACCTTTCCATCAGTGTCTTCCCAGATCTCAGGACCGGTGGTAGCTGCATGTGCGGCAGGGTTCGCGGGGTTATCAAACTGTCCGAGGATTACAGCTCCAGGGATGGACTTTTCTAACTCCTCTGCCTTGGCGATAGCACCCTTCATGCCCTTGGCGCCTTCGGTCAGTACCAACTCTGCACCGTATGCCTTCAGGAGGTTACGGCGCTCCACACTCATGGTCTCGGGAAGGGTAAGAATGGTTCTGTATCCCTTGGCTGCAGCCACACTTGCCAGGCCGATACCGGTGTTGCCGGAGGTGGGTTCGATGATGGTGGAACCTTCTTTTAAAATACCCTTCTTCTCGGCATCTTCGATCATTGCCAGTGCGATTCTGTCCTTAACGCTTCCTGCGGGATTGAAATACTCCAGCTTTGCCAGAAGTTCTACACCTTCAATGTTCTGGTCTTTCAAGTAATTGTTTACTTTTAAAAGGGGTGTATGTCCGATCAGCTGGGTTGCGGATGTGTAAATCTTACTCATAATGAAATCCTCCTTATACTTGAAAATTGTGTTCGTTTTCTATTTCCTACTTATCTGATAGGGATGTTATGATTTTATACTATACTATTCCGCTAGGAATGTCAACCATTATTTTTTAAAATTTTTGAGAGTTGTGCCGTGGAACGGAAAATGGTATGATTTAGGTAATTAATCCGTAGTCCCAACAGCAAGTAAGAAACGCGGCACGCTCGTACTTTAGTACGATGCGCTCATGTCGCAGAGCGTAGCGGTACATAAGCGGTCACAGTACGACCGCAATGCGTCCCTTAGGACGCTATGGTACCGACGTCTGCTTACGGCCTGCTTATTCTTACTTGCTGTCGTGACTACTGGGTTATTCATTAATCAGGAAGGAAACACCAATCCATGGCAAATAACATTTACCGCGTTCCTACTATATATAGTGATATCAAAAAAACGACTGAACCTCTCTCAGTCCGGGTACCGGGTTCTAAGAGTATCACGAACCGCAGTCTCCTTCTGGCGATGCTGGCGGAGGGGAAGTCCACGCTGCGTGGAGTGTTGTTCTCGGATGATTCGAGACATTTTCTTAAGTGTGTGCAGGATCTGGGATTTGAGACGACGGTGGATGAGGAGAGTTATATCGTCACGGTAGAAGGACTGGGAGGAAAGCTTCCCTGTGAAGAGACTACGTTAAATGTGGGAAGTGCAGGAACGGCAGCGCGTTTTCTGACAGCTACGTTAGGTGTCTCGGAAGGTGTTTTTCACATGGATTCTTCGGAGCAGATGAAGAGGCGCCCCATGGATCCGCTTCTGTCCTCTCTGGCAGAATTGGGGTGTGAGGTCCGCTGTGAAGGAGAAGATGGGCATTTTCCTTTTACGCTGACCGCTCATGGGTTCGGACAGGATCATATCTCCATCGATATCGGGCACAGCAGTCAGTTTCTGAGTGCGCTGCTGATTGCTTCGACTTTGTCTTCGGAAGATTTTATGATTCAGGTAGAGGGTACCCATGGGATGGCGTATATCGAAATGACACAGAAGATGATGGAGCAGTTCGGTGTCTGCGTGGAGCGTCCCGCCGCAGATCAGTTCCGTATCTGCACCGGTCAAAAGTATCGTGCACTGGATTATCAGATCGAACCGGACGTCTCCGCCGCCTGCTATTTTTATGCAATGACACCGTTACTGGGTATTCCCGTATGTGTGGAGCATGTGCACTTTGAAAGTCTGCAGGGAGATGTGGAATTCTTACATATTTTAGAAAAAATGGGCTGTTCCGCACAGGAGACGGAAAATGGGGTACTCCTGCTGCCTCCCGCAGGGCAGACGGATACCGGAACGCAGGTTCCTGCCTTCCATGGCATCACCGTGGACATGTCTTCCTGCTCCGATCAGGCCATCACTCTGGCAGCTATTGCGCCTTTTGCTGACAGTCCCACCTGTATTACAGGCATCGGTCACATCCGTTTCCAGGAAAGTGACCGTATCCATGCCATCTGCACGGAACTGACCCGCAT
>ERZ859980.930-NODE-930-length-14118-cov-1.300860_pt1 | contig 14118 bp, 17 predicted proteins | sample MGYA00509984_ERZ859980 | MGnify/ENA primary metagenome ERZ859980 (study PRJEB30046, sample SAMN00715173) | human gut metagenome | study: EMG produced TPA metagenomics assembly of the A metagenome-wide association study of gut microbiota in type 2... | reverse complement strand
GTACCGGAACGTGTTGACCTGCGCTCCTTTGAGCGGCAGGACATCCAGCAGATTCACCACCATATCGCTCACATTCATGCGCGGATCGGCAAGCCGAGCATTAAGGATACTCCTCTGTGGATAATGCCGCTGTATATAGCGGCATAAGGAAAAAACTCATAAACTGAGTGCAAATCCGACCAATTGTCAGAATAGCAGTATTAACTGCCAGTTCTTTATTTTTATTAACCATATTCTTTCCTTCTTGTCGATTCAATCAGAGTTCCGCTGTAGAATTGAATTACTTGGATACATTCTCTTACAAAAAATGCAAATGAGATCTTCTTTTTTCGAGTAGAGAAATACTTTTTCTTTCATTATTGTCTCCACACCACCAGTTTCTTAATCTTTCTTACAATACGCATCAAAAGATTTTGTCGCTTCTCACCATAATATTTCACGATAGTTTGATATGTGCCATATGTTAAGCACTGATATACTGAACAGACGATTGCCCCTCCGCAACGCAGAAACGGATCCGACAGTACCGTGAATAACCCCCCTGAAGAACTGGACCGTAGTACATCCCTATCATTTATTCGAGCTGCATAGATTATAGTCTGTGGCAGTTTCTTAATGCTATTCAAATCTTGGTCCTCCCTAAGGTTAGCCGGATATGCATAAACCAAAAGGAAGTCATGCAGCCTTTGCATCCAGAGTTGCGGTCAGGTTCAATTTCTTTTCTGCGAGATACTTCTCGATATAGTCATCCTGAATCGGGGACTTGCGGTTGTTAATCATGTCCACCTTCTCCGGAATGATATCCACAGCAGTCACCTGATGGTGCTGAGAAAGCAATGTGGCAATCGACAAACCAACATAACCCCTGATGTCAAGATAGGGACAAAAAAATTCTCAAAAAAAGCAAAAAAATAAGCCCCACAAGGCTTTTCTGACAATTCTTTGAATCATCAGGGCCTTGTAGGGCTATTCGTTATCTTATGCTATTTTATTTTCACACTGCCTGTAATGGGGTGTTCTCCATTGTTTCCTTAAACTGCTCAACTGTCATCTTTGCTTTTGCCGCAGCACGCTCCAGCGGTAAATCACCCTCTCGAACAAGCTGAACCAGCATCCGAATCTCGCCAATTCCGATGCCTTCGATTCTGCCTTCCTGACGGCCTTCTTCACGGCCTTCGGCTCTTACGCCTTGACTAAGATTGCACACTTCAAGCACCTCTCTTTCCAGTTCTTCGCTCATTGCAACGCCAAACTCTTCTTCCAGAATCTTCTTTTTCTCCGAACCTGATCTTGTGGAAGATAACAGCACTTCCATAAATTTCAGGATTCCCTTATGATTCTCCGTCCCTGGCTTGCCTAAACAAATCATTACGACACTCATCAAATCGTAGTTTTCGGTTTCTTCCTGCGCTTCTCCAATCAACTGTTCGGGTTTGATGGAGTACCGGGTAAGCGTATTTTCAAAACCATCTGACGGCTGAGTACAAATCCAGATGGAGTAGACCTTACGAATCTTCCCATATTCAGATTTTGTAAAAATCGGACCGTGCTGTGCAGAAATCATTCTGCTACAATAATAGATTGCCCGTTTCGTCAATGGGTATCCCGGCTTGAATTTTGTCTGTGCTTCCACATTGATAATCAGACGAATGACTTCTTCCTGTTCTGCACTGTCCGCAGATTTCGGGCGATTGCGTCAAAGCGAACATCGTAGAACAATGTTCCCTCGGTCAGCGTAGAGTCCTCGTTGTTACTACCCTTGATTACATCTGTTGACTTTTTGGGTCTGTTCGTATCATCGACATGAACACCAACAGAGCCAACCTCCGGGGTTCCCTCGATGTATTTCTCAACAATATCATCTACGGTGCAATCGCTGTATTCATTCACACAGCCTTTCATGATCAATCTGTTTGTTTGCCAACAGCTTTTTCGCTGTTCTGTCATACCTCGAATCATACTCTGTCTGATCTATCGTGTGGGCAAGCTGATTTTCCACCGTGCCTTGTTTTTCCATCGGCATTCACTTCCTCGCAGTAGATTCAACAAGAGCGTAAACTCTCCTATCGTACTTCCATCTTACCATAATTCACCGCCCATATCAAGCAACCAACTGTAAACTTTCCTTGCACGGAGTTGTCCATATTATTGCATTCTTCGCCACTGTTATATCATAGGCAACTAATTATTTCAGAACCCACTAATGTGAGATTCACATTTCAGTCAGTACTCTCCCGTTTTCTATCTGCATCGCATCCGTTATCTTAAACGAAACAAGTCGCTGCTGTGGAAAAGCTCTTCCGATCAGCCGATAGGACATTTTCTTGTCCCACCCAGAATCCCCGTAAATCATGCGAACCAATGCCATACACTTGATTTCGCCGCTATTAGATTCGTCTGGTTTTCCCACACGATGCGCTCCTGATTCTTCTGCTCCACACGCCTGTACAGCTATCTGTTTCATTTTACGATTATACAGAAACCGATAGTGTGACGGCCATTCTAACGCTTCCAGCGTTTTTCTGAAGACCGTGATTCGTCCCTCTTCCTCGCAGAAACTCATGCCAAGTCCTGCCTGTTGCTCCGTTTTCTGTTCTGTTTTTTGCATATTGCTCACCTCCCACAAATGGACAGACCCTCCCCTTGTACAACCTGTCAATTAGTCCTTTCCAGCTTCAGGTGCAATCTTTCCAGTCAGAATCCCCATTGCACATACCCATCCATTTGCTTGACTTCAGATTCTTTCCGGTGTTCTTCCACAGGCACACCAAAAGTTCCCACAATATCATCCAGGTAAAATCCCTTTCGGCTGTTCACAGGTTTTGTTGACGCAGCATTATCCTGCGAATCGACTGCGTTCTTTTTTCTCTGTCCTTCATGAAAAATTTCTGGCACAAGCAGATCAAAAACATACAGAGTTTCACCCTCAAAGGTAATCCTGTACCCCAGCATTTTATATCGGCACTCGCTGTCCCATCCCATTTTCTGATAAACTAAAGTCGCAAATGGCTTGCAGGACATCTTCCGGCTTTTGCGCTTATCCGGTTTTGCCACGCACCAACGCAGAGCGTCCTTGTCATTTTCATCACACCCACGAACAACGATACGCTTCAAATCATTGTTGAACATGACATGAACGTAGACCACATCCTCCAGCCCTGTGATACAGGCTGTATTGAATGTGATACTATCTTTACGAATCACGATTGCCGGGTCACGCAGATGGGCAAACAATTCCTTTCGCACGACCTGGTAGCCATCATACGAAAAGGCACTTTCCAGTTCTTCCGCCCGTGCGTCTCTATCATCCTGCACAATCTGCTTCTCTGGCGGCATGATTGTTGTGTTTTCTTCATTCATCTATAATCAGTCCATCCTTCCATTATCTTCTCCGCTTCACGGAGCAACTCATTTAGACTTTCTGCCGTAAATATGTTCATTTCCTCTATCTCCGTCGCAGGACGAAATACATCCCAGTTTCCGGCATAATGCTCCTGCCGTAAGATACCCACCTGTGCTATACTTGTAATCGGCTGTCCAAATGTTCCAGCCCACTCTGGTGGAAAAATGTAAATCTTCTTTTTGACCGTTTCGCCCTCATCTTCTTCGGTGTTTTCCTTTGGAGGCAGAACGATTTCTTCCACCTTAATCATTTCAGGCTCATCAAATGCGAACAGCATCATTTTGTTATCGCCCTGCTCCAAAAACTGGCCACGGAACCGATAACGCAAATCCTCATCCCATTCCATAATGTCAAATAAAGTCTTTGCAAGTCCACGACAGCCCAAAGTGCTTGCACACCAACGTCCCTCTTTCAGTCTGCCCCAACGGATCGCGTTTGGATTATTCTTGTCACAGGGGCGAATGGCAATGCAGCGTTCAACAGAATTTAGCAGCAGCTCCACATATTCAACATTTTCAAACTTTTTCAAGCAAGCGGTGTTAAAGCGCAATCGTCCATTAGAAATCGTCATAGCCGGATTCTGCATAGTAGAAAAATACTGTACCCTGACTATTTCATAGCCCGTCAGATCAAGACGCTTTTTCACATCCGCAGTAACAGTGACATCCGGTTCTTTCATCACGCTTTCAGAGGCTTCCCTGTATTCTTCTGCCGAAAAACCTGTCCAATCCTTATCAAAAGGCACATATCCTCGCAAAATCCCATCTTCAACCACGCTCAACACGGGCAAGGGTCTGTTTTTCTTTGAATAATTGCGGGATGCCCGCAGATGATTGGCTGCATTAAAAACTTCTCTGGAAACAATGGCTTCATGGTGATTCTTCTGCCTGTACTGTGTCCGATCATTGTTGTTTTTCTTTGATTTATGCGTCAAAAAGTTCGGTGTAAAGGTCTTTCTTGCCAGTACATCACCACAATGACGCTCATTTGCCAGAACACCTGCAAGTGTACCGGGATTCCACTCCACACGTCCCAACTTCGTCTTACGGCTATACTCCATCAAAAGAGTTGCAATCTCCGTAAGCGAATATCCATTCAGGTACAGGTAGTAAATCACCTTTACCGTCTGTGCTTCCTCCGGGTTAATTACAAGGTTGCCTTCCTCGTCTTTATCGTATCCAAGCAATGCAGGGGTCAGGAACAGGCCACGGCTGAACCGCCGATCAATCGACCAGTTCATAATGATAGATTTGGAATGCGATTCTTCCTCTGCCACAGATGCCAGAATCGTCAGAATCATGCGTCCATTGCTGTCCAGCGTATAGATATTATCTGCTTCAAATTTCACACCCACAGGCGGATTCAGATTTTTCAGAAGTTCAATCACAGAAAGGCAGTCAACGATATTTCGAGCAAAACGGGCAATGGATTTTGTAAGAACAAGGTCAATCTTGCCTGCCTTGCAGTCCTCAATCAACTGCTGCATCCCTTTTCGGTGTTCCAGAGATGTGCCGCTGATGCCCTCATCCGCATAGATTCCAACAAATACCCATCCCGGCTGTGCCTGAATATAATCCGTATAATAGTTTTTCTGAAGTTCATACGAAGAAGTCTGTTCATCATTATCCGTGGAAACACGGATATATGCTGCCACACGCCGAATCACAGAACTTGTTTCCAAATCCTCTATGATTTTGGCGGGAATGACTTCCAATTCCGATATATCTACGCCCTTATAGCGGTCTCTGATTTTTTGCTTACGGTCTACTGCTTCTACTTCACCGGTAATCATGTGCTTTTCCTCATTCTCCCGTATGGATGCTCCAATACCACTGTCGCATCTTCCGATAACTTCGGATACCGAGTTCTTTCTTCGTATTTTCTGCGGTTCTGCGGCTGATTCCTTCATCTTTCATCCGCATATAGATTTCTCTTGCTCTCATATCGCCATCAGAAAGCAACTTTTTTATCAGATATGCTGCCTTTTCTGTTTTTGACTCAAATTCCGGCACTTTCGGTTGTTCCAATGAAACGAATGTGCTCTTGCACTCCAACCATTGAAAACCCATCTCCGCTGTTATAGAAAACCGAATTTCTCCATCAGACGGAGCCAAACTGTTTTTTATCTGCCGAACAATACGAATATCTGTATCTTTCTGGTCACGCTCCACCTGCAAAACACTTCGCGCAGCAGCAACCACATCTATGCTGCCAAGGCTTCGGTACAAACCTTTCGTTCCCTCTTTCTTATTGAGATGACCAATCAGCACAATGGCACAATCATATACTGAAGCCCACATTCCGAGACGCTGCATCAGTTTTCTGGCTCTCCCTGCAATCTGGAGGTCAGAATCACTTCCTAAATACGCCTGAATCGGGTCTATAACTACAAGCCGTGGGCGAAATTCAATGATTGCCTGACGGATACGCTCATCATCCAGTGTTAGACCACTGTATGTTTCTTCATTGATAAAAGCTACTTTTCTACAATCTGCGCCACATCTTTCCAGTCTGGGTTTAATGGTATCTGATACTCCATCTTCCGAACACTGGTAGATAACCCTCTGCGGCGTCCCAACAGGCTTTCCATCCGGTGTTTTCCCACCCTTAGAAAGTTCCGCAATCAGATTCATCATCATGGTTGACTTTCCATCGCCGGGATCGCCTTGTAGCAATGTTATCTTTCCCACTGCAATGAATGGATACCACAACCAGTGAACAGAAGTTGCCTGCACATCACTATATAATGTAAGAATTCTTTTTTCTACCTTGTCCGCCATCGTCTTTCCTTCCTATTTGCAGTCTTTTCCTATCTCTATTATAAAGCATTCGTTGCGTTTTGACTGCTACCCATCAGGTAGCATGAGTCGCCTTTTGCTACCCAGTAGGTAGCAAAACAGCCTAAGACCACAGAGCAGCTAGCAGTGTGTCCCTTTGCGGTCTTAGAACCTTTGATATAGAGTTGCTCTGCCTACCATCATGCGAGATAATTGTACTGCCTTATGCGGGGAATCATAAGGAGAAAAGCACATGGCTACTGATTATAAAGCTTTGGGCAAGCGCATTTCAAATGCCCGAAAACAAGCTGGTATCACGCAAGAGGCCCTTGGAGAGCAGCTTAACATGACACGAAAACATATTGCGTAATCGAATCCGCTATCAAACGCCCAAGTCTTGATGCACTGGTTGATATTGCCAATGCTCTTGACGTATCGACTGATGATTTGCTGGTAGATAGTTTGATGCACTCGACTTCAACCTCAAATTCCGAAATTCACCGTCTTCTCTTGGACTGCAATGAAATCGAACAGGAAATTCTCACTCGGATGGTAAGAGAGATGAAAGCCATACTGTACGGTTTGGGAATATGATTTTGTAGCCCGCTGATCATATAACAAAAAAGCCCGCATAAGACACAGCTGCACTTCGGATTACACCGGGGTGCTGTCTGTGGCTTATGCGGTCAAAGTCATTCCTACGGAATGAAATGCCCGCCTGATCGAGAAGATTTACGAATCCTCTCAGCCAGACGGGCATTCTTTTTGCTCACCTTGCTGTTTCTATGCAGTTATGCGCCATACTTTTCCAATGCTCTCCGAATCACATCCTCACAGTGAACTCTATTTTCATCGTTTGGTCGTCATACAGATAACCCATGCTGACAAAAGCATCCACACACTCTTTTGTCAGCCCACCGATGTACGTTTTCTCGCTGGCCTGCTTTGTCAGAGCGCGGATTTCTTCATCCAATTCATCGGCACACTCCTGTTCTTCCTTTTCTGTCCGTATGCTATCCTGCAATGCAGCCAGTTTTTCCGAAAGGACCTTTTTCTTTTCTATGTACGCATCTCGCAGCAGCACACCGTCCGCATACGATTCATATAGTTTGATTTGCTCTACCCGAATGGCTTCTGCTTGCTTTTCCAAGTCCTCAATGTCCACGCAGCGCACCGTGATAGACTGCTTTTCCTGCATTCCCTGATTTACCACATCCAACGCATAGAACACAGTTTTTATCGCACGAGCCACTTTTGCGTTTACAGAGTATTCTCTGAAATAGCCCCGTAGCATTTAGAGAACTTTCCGGCTGACCTTTTATAGCCGCAATAGAAAACCATTTCCCCATATTGCCTTTCGTGGCGAAGCTGCCGATTACAGTTTCCGCAGCAGATTTTTCCTTTTAACGCAAAATCATCACCCACCTTATACTGAATTGGAGTCACGTTACGGATTGCTTTCTGTGCCTGATAGTATTCATCTTTTGTCACGATGGCCTCATGTGCATTTTCTGTAATGATCCACTTGTCCTCCGGGAGTGTCCGAATAGATGTAGTGTTTACATCAATTTTCTTTCTTCTCCCCATAACCAGCGCACCAGTGTATTCATACCGTCTAAGGATTCTCCACACGATTGCCGCATTCCACAGCATTTCACTGTCCGGAGCAATAATAGGATTACTGCCCATCAGCAGATTTTTTCGTTTCGCATACAATCCCGGTGTAGGAAGATTTAATTCGTTCATGCCGTAGGCAATCTGCGTTGTATTGCGACCGGACAATGCTAATTCAAATACTTTTTTCACGCAGGGTGCGGCCTCCGGGTCAATCTCCCACCGCCGTCCACCTTTCTTGTTCCACACATATCCGAAAGGAACATTTGTGCAGGTGGCTTTTCCGTTCTTCCAGTTCGTTTCCAGAGCCGCCCGAACCTTTTTTGCAATATCCCGGCTATACATATTATTCACCAGATTGCTGACTGCCACTTCGATTCCCGGCGTTCCGTTGTTCAGTTTCATGCTGTCAAAGGAATTATTCACGGCAATAAACCGAACTCCCATCAACGGAAAAATCTGCTCAATGTAATCGCCAACACCGATATAGTCACGACCAAGGCGGGATAAATCCTTTACCATGATGACTTTTATATTGCCCTGCTTCAAATCCACGATCATTTTCTGAAAAGCTGGACGATTAAAATTGGTGCCAGTATAGCCATCATCTACATATTCTACAATCTCGCCAAATAAATCTTCCTGCTTTCCAATGTAATCGTGGAGCAGCATCCGTTGGTTCTCAATGCTGTTACTTTCATCCTTGCTGCCCTTTTTCAAATCTCCGTCTGCCAATGATAAGCGGAGATAGATTGCAATTTTATCATTCATTCTGAACCTCCGACATGATTGCAAGCACTTCCTGATAGGGGTCGCTGCACTTAAATTCGACCTCCACAGAATTGTCCATTCCCACATAGATTCTCTTGATAAGTTCATGCACCAGTTCTTCATCAAATTCATTTTGATTCAGAATCCCGCGCATCCGCTCCATCTGCGCATCGCAGATTCTAATTCTCTTTTCCAGTTCCAATGCGCGCTGACGCTGCTTTTGCAGTTCATGTTCCAACCGCTGCTTTTCTGCTATGTAGTGTTCCTTTAGCTGACTATATTCATCATCGTCCAGAATTTCAGCTTTATAGTCCTCATATAAACGCAACCGCCGTTCTTCGGCTTCCTGAATCCGAAACAGGATAGAGTTTTCTTTCATCTTGATGGAACGGGCAGAATCCAGATTGCTGCCGCGCATCATGTCTTTTACCAGCTTTTCTTCTTCACACATGGTAGACACCAGATGATGAATCTGATCCATCGTCACCATCATCAGCATTTTCTCCGGCACCGCATGAAGGCACAGGGAGTCGTGTTCTTCTTTCTTTTACAAATGAACACTCCATAGTGCGTTTCTTTCACCGTACCATGCACACGCCGTTCAAACGTCATGTTGCGTCTGCAGCAGCCACAGTAAACCATTCCCGATAGATGGTTATAACACTTCTCTCTGGTTGCTTTGGAACGAGCCATCGCCCTTTCCCGTCTTTCCTTATTCTGCTCCCGCCGTGCCTGCACTTTTTCAAAATCCGATTTCAGAATGATTGCTTCATGAGCGTTTTCAACAATATGCCATTCCTTCTTTTCCACTGGATGGAGGCCAATCCCTTTGTATGATGCAGTTTGCGTTTTCCCAGATACCAGTTCTCCAATATAGGCACTGCTGTTTAAAATACGAAGAACCGTACTGGGGTGCCATTTATTATAGGTAGGGTCATCTCCCTCATGTAATTTGCGATTCAGCCGTTCGTTCGGCCTTGCTACTTCTAAAAATTCCAACCTGCGGGCAATTTCGTTTGTACTCACTCCTGCAAGATACCATTGATAGATCAGTTTGACCCACTTCGCATCCTCAGTTGCTTCAAACTTATTTCCCTGTTGGTTCAACTGATAGCCATACGGTGTACACCACGATGTAGGGATTCCCTTCTCGCGGCGCATCTGGTAACTAAGGCTGATTTTCTTTGAAATGTCCTTCGCGTACAAGCTGTTTACCATGTTCTTGATGGGAACCGCAAGACTATCCACATCCGACTGCCGGATGTTGTCAAAATCATCGTTGATGGCGATAAAACGAACATGGAGCATCGGGAAAATAGTTTCCAGATAGCTTCCCGTTTCGATATAGTCACGACCAAATCGAGATAAATCCTTCACTACAATGCATTGAATTTTGCCTGTCCGCACATCTTGCATCATACGCTCAAATTCTGGTCGGTCAAAACGGGTTCCCGTAAAACCATTGTCTGCATAGGTATCGGTCAGCATCAGTTCCGGGTTTTCCCTGATATAATTATGAATTTGTAAAATCTGTGTGTGCAGGGAATCTTCTGTTTCATGCCCGCCGTTCTCAACCGACAGTCGCGCATACGCTGCCGTGCGCAGAAGTTCTTTTTCGTTTTGCTGTACGGCCTCCTGCACAGCAGCCTGCGGCATCATATTCTTTCTACTCTTTCTTGCCATTACAATCTTCCTCTCCGTTGTTCAGCCATTCTTCCGGGAAGAATCTCTTCCACTCACTTTCTTGTAGGATCACTTCTACCTGTTCAAAATCTACGATCCATACATGGTCAAGCCATTCTTTAAGATGCGTGCGCTCCAACGTTTCAGGAATTGAAATCGCTCGGAACTTCATCAACCAGGGATTCCCATGGCTAAATGCTTTTTCTATGTCATTAACAGCCAGCATTATTTTTTAAAAGCCGCTTCCTGCTTCTGGACCGCCACCTGATACTGATGTTCATACTCCTCTATCTGTTCTAGTGAAATTGATCCCTGCTCGTATTGCCGATAAACTGCTGTTCGTTCATCGTCCTTGGCCATCAAGTGCGCAACGATCTCATTTGCTCTTTTTCTGTACTGCAACAGTCCAGCATCCATGCACTGCTTGACTTTCTCAGGATTCAAGTCCAGCACCCTATCAATATGCGCAGCTTGCATTTTTTCTTTTTCCAAAGCTGAAAGAATCTCTCGAAAGATTTTCTCGCTTTCGATGAAAGGGGCTTTTCCAGAGAAGCATCTATACCCCTTGTCAAACGAATAGATTTGCTGGCTTTCATCTTCTGATGTTCTGCACAGCAGACCTTTTCCACTTTCCTTGTCATAGATTTTTTTGAAGAGCAGATTTGGTTTTTTTCGAGCCTTTTTTCTCGAAGGCAACCTCGTAGATTCCAACTTTTTCTGAGCTTTCTGAAATTCCGTCTTTGAAACAATCGCCGGAACCTCCAATTCTCGCTTTGCCTTTGCCAGTGTCAGCGTACACTTTCCGATATAGAGTGGATTTTTCAAAATCGAGCGAATTGTTGAATCCTGCCACTTATTTTTTGTTCTTGATCTTTTTCTCTTTGCCATCTGGACTTGCGGTGTTTGAACGCCCTGTACATCCAATGCTCTTGCGATTTCCGGGATTTTTATATCTTCCAGATACATCTGAAAAATCAGCTTTACAACCTGTGCGCTTTCAGGATTAAGAACAAGGCTTCTGCGATCTTCCGACAGCGCATAACCATATTTAGCCTGTCGATGGGTCAATGTACCTTCTTCAAAGTGATTCTGGCGATTGGTAATAAATTCCGAACGAATCTTATCAATGGTCTTTCCATTGAAATACTCTGCAACTTCTTCGGCAGTTTTGTCTATGCTGCAAAAGTCATCTTCCACAACTGCAAATTGGATACCAAGCGGATAGAACGTCCTCTGCAGTGCTTCAATGGCAAACGGAAGGGTTCTTCCACAGCGGAAGATAGAATCCACAACAACTGCATCAAATTTCCGAGCCATCCCATCCTGTACCAATTTGTCAAAGCCCTCCGTGGCTTCTGCTGTTCTCCTGCGGTCACTGTATTTTTCGGATACGCTGCACCCGCACTTTTTTAGATACCGTGCAATGCGCTCATTCTGTTCCGCAATCGTATTGGATGGATTTTCTTCTCCGATCCTGCTGGAAATCGACCTTGTATAACTGACCCATTTCATTCCTCTGCCACCTCATTTCCATGATGTGCTTGATATTCCATAAATTTTTCTGTGATACTGTGCAGTTCATCCTCGAAGCAGAAATGAATTTCAATCTCTGTTTTGCTATGAACATCTATGTGGTCGATCAGTTCCACCACGACCCTGCGTTCGAGCGTTTTGATATGTTCGTACTGCTTAAATTCTTCCAACCAAGTAGGAAGCAGTGTGTCGTGCTTTAATGCCTCCTGCTTCTTTTCGCGGATTTCCTGAATCTTATCCTGTGCCTCTTTTATCTTCTGCGCAAAGCGAGTATTCATTTCTCCGTACTCTTCCCGACTGACAACATCATCGCATAAGTCCTGATACAGACGGATTTTTAAATTACTGTACCGTTCTAATTCAGCTTCCAGTGCAGTGATCTGGCTGTCCAGAATCTTTATGCCAATCTGTTCGCCGCTTGCCAACTCTGCATTGGAGAGTACCTTTTCCGCTTCTACAAGAAGTGTCACTTGATGCCGAATCGCAGCCAGAACACTTTCCGTTAGTTTCTCACTGTTTATCATGTGCGGTGTGCAGCCGCCGCCATTCTTATAGGTAGAGCAGTGATAGTATTGATACTTGTTTCCGTTTTTCGTCACCGTGCGGCGAATCATATTCTGCCCGCAGTCTGCACAGCGCAGAAAACCTGATAATGGATAAACTGTTGTCTGCGATGGTGCGGTACGAGTGTCCAGTTCCAACAACTGTTGTACTTGCTGGAACTCGCCTTTGCTGATAATGGCATCATGCGCATCTTCCACCGAATCCAGTTTTCACTTCCAACATCATGGCTCTTTTTTACTTTGTAATTGATTTTCCTGCGTTTACCCTGAATCAATGTTCCCGTATAGGATTCATTTTTCAAAATACGATTGACGGAAACCACTGTCCACTTCTGATTCAGCCCAGCCTGAAAACCGCAGGTATAGTTGAATCCATTGGCTCTCTTATACTCGTTCGGCGGCAGGACACCCAGTTCGTTCAAGTGACTGGCAATGCGCTGTGAACTCATTCCGTTCAATTTCTGTTTGAATATTTCCTGCACAATGCCCGCAGCGTATTCATCTATAATCAGATGATTTTTGTCTTTGGGGTCTTTGCGATACCCATACCCTGCGAAACTGCCAATGAACTGACCTTCTTTTCGTTTCACATCCAAGTGACTGCGAACGCGCAGTGAAATATCCCGGCAGTAGGTGTCATTGATAAGATTGTTGAACGGAATCAGAATACGACCCTTATCATCGTTTTCCTCTGCACTGTCATAATGATCGTTGATGGCGATAAAGCGCACACCCATGAACGGAAAGATTCTTTCCAGATAACGGCCCGTTTCAATGTAGTTTCTGCCGAAGCGAGATAAATCCTTGACGATGATGCAGTTGACGTTCCTTTTCTCAATGTCCTGCATCATCCGCTTAAAATCCGGGCGTTCAAAATTTGTGCCGCTGTAACCATCGTCTACATACTCATCGAACTTGTGCAATTCCGGGTGCTTCCCCATGTAATCGTTCAGCAGTGCTCTCTGATTTTTTATGCTGTTGCTCTCCTGCTGGTCGCCATCCGAACGCGACAAACGAAGATATGTGGCGCAGTTGTATTTTTCATTTCCCTGAAAAAACATAAAAAGCCGATAACCTCCTAATCTATTTGTCGTTCAGACAATAAACCAAGAAATTATCGGCTTTATCAGCATATTCTGTTTTGACCCAAAGCCATTATCTCATATTTCACGGTTTATGTCAACGCTTTAATGTGCTAAAGTGCAAATTTTCTTCTGCTTTCTTCTTTTTTATCTCCGATGTGTCCGTGCGCATTTTTTCAGTGTGTCCTCTAATCGGTTCTCTCCCGCAAAGCTGATCTTCACTACCATGCCCTTGTCGAGATAGCAATAAGGGTTCTTGATCTGCGAAATGAAATCGACCATCCGCTCCCGCTGCGACAAGTCTTTTCTAATTTCCACTTCGTTGATGTCTACCAGTTCCTTGCGGTTCACATTACGAAGATCGGTCTGTGCCATCTGGCGCAGGCTTTCCATGGTGTGATAGGTTCGTGCAGTTGTTTCGGTCATTCACTCATTCCTTTCTGTTTTTGGGGTGGTGTGTCAGCCTCTTTCACTTATAGAATTGGAGAAAGGCCATTTCGCAAGGTATTTCAAAAAACTTTTTGTCTTTTTTCAAAAACACCTTGCGAAACACGCTCTGCCCGATTCTAAAGATAGAAGAACCCGAAAAATGCGTAAGGCAACGGCTTCACCGTAAGTAGGGCAAGATTCGCCTGGAGTAACTCAAAATTCACTTTCGTGATTTTTCGTTACCGGCAATCTTGATGGGGATT
>ERZ859980.927-NODE-927-length-14254-cov-1.743292_pt1 | contig 14254 bp, 19 predicted proteins | sample MGYA00509984_ERZ859980 | MGnify/ENA primary metagenome ERZ859980 (study PRJEB30046, sample SAMN00715173) | human gut metagenome | study: EMG produced TPA metagenomics assembly of the A metagenome-wide association study of gut microbiota in type 2... | reverse complement strand
CTTTTGAAAATGTTAAGTTTGGAAAAAGGTTTGGTTTATTTTACTACTTCTTTAAAGTCTAATGAATTGGTTATGGAAAAAACTTTGAAGGGTAAAATTATTAAGTTATATGATGAGGATGAGGATATTCTTGGGATGCTATTATTGAGAATAGACAGGCTATTGAGATGGCTAAGATTTATAGTGATATTTTGAATGGTACTATGGAGGCTTATGCTTCTATAATTTCTAATAATCTTAATACTGTCATGAAAACTTTGACTTCTATTACTATTGTTCTTGCTGTTCCTACTATGATTTCTAGTTTTTGGGGGATGAATGTTCAGATTCCTTTTCAAAATAATCCTTTTGGTTTTGTAATTATGATTTTTGTTTCTGTAGTTCTTACTTTATTAGTTACTTGGCTTTTGAAGAAAAAGGATATGCTTAATTATTTTGATTTTATATATTTTATAACATTATATTTTTAAATAGTGTTATTTTTTTTATTTTTTTGAATATATTTGCTATTAGTAGTGATACTATGTATACTGCTACTATGCTTGCTCCTGTTGGTAGGTTTAGGTAGTATGAAATTAGTATTCCGAATATGAAACATATTACTGATATTAGTACTGAGAGGATTACCATGTTTTTAAAGCTGTTTGTTAATTTTCTTGCTATTATTGCTGGAAATACTATTAGGCTTGATATTAGTAGGGTCCCCATCATCCTCATTCCTAGTACAACTACTATTGCTGTTATTAGTGATATTAAAAATTGGTAGAATGTTACATTTATTCCGCAGACTTTGGCGTATTTTTCGTCGAATGTTATCATAAATAATCTGTTGTAGAAAAATGCGTACATTGCTATTAGTAGTATTGATAATATTATGCTTATTATTACATCATTTGTTGTCATTGATAATACGCTTCCAAACATGTAATTGTATACATCTATATTGAAGCCTTTTGATATTGAGGTTATTATTACTCCAAATGCTAATGCTGCGGTTGATACTAGAGCTATTGTTACATCTCCTGAAGCTCCTTTTTTTTGGCTTATTAATAGTATTATGAATGATGCTATTATTACTATTGGAATTGCTACAGACATTTCTGGTAGATTAAATACTAATGCTAATGATAGTGCTGCAAATCCTACTTCTCCTAGACCATGTCCTATCATTGAATAATTTTTTAATACTAGTATTACTCCAATTAGTGCTGCACAAAATGATATTGCTATTCCACAAATTATTGCTCTTTGCATGAATGGATAATTTAATAATTCTATTATTGTATTCATTTTTATTCTGTATGATATTTATATATCATACACTCCTTTCTATATTAATTTTTAGTTGTTTTGTATTAGATATTTAATTTTTTATTCAATCATTAAAGTCCTTTCCAGTCGCTTATTTTTCCATCGAATTTTAATGTTGTTGCTAAACATATTACTCGTACATCCATTGTTTTTATTTCTTCTAGGTCATGTGTTGCCATTATTATTGTTGTGCCTTGCTCTTTGTGGAGTTTTCCTAATATTGTGTATAGCTCTTTTGTTATATTTATGTCTAATCCACTGCATGGTTCGTCTAATATTATTAGCTCTGGCTCTCTTATTATTGTTCTTGCTAGCATTACTCTTTGTCTTTGTCCACCTGATAATTCGCCTATTTGTTTGTTTACTAAATTTTTTATTTCTAATGTATCACAAACTTTATCAAATAATTGCCAGTCTTTTTTTGTGTAAAATGGAAGTTTTTTGTGTTTTTGTACACCTGTCATTATTATCTCTTTTGCGGTTGCAGGAAAATCTAAATCTTTCATATTATTTTGTGCTAGATATGATATTTTGTCATTATCTATATTTTTAATTATTTCCCCTGAATCTTTTTTATGAAGACCTACTATTGTTTTTATTAATGTACTTTTACCTGAACCATTTTCACCAACTAAGCATATGTAGTCGCCTTTTTTCACATCTATATTTATATCTTTTATTGCTTCATGACCTTCATATGATGCCGATAAATTTTTTATTTCTAATATATTCATTTAGCTTACTCTCCTTTTTATGGTTATTTATAATTAAACGGCTTTTTAATATGTCCCTTTTTCCAAAAAAGCGAAAAGAAAACCGTCCCCTTATGACAAAGCCTGTTTTAGGTTTTGCAAATTCTTTTGCATTAGTGATATATATGTTTCACCATTATTTATTTCTTCTTGTGAAGCATTGTGTATAGTATGAAATACAAGTTTTGTTGCATTTGTTTCTTTTGATATTGTGTCTGCAATTTTACCCGCTGATAGCTCTTGATAAAAAATTACATTTATGTTGTTTTCTTTCATATAGTCTATAACCTCTTTTACTTTTGTTACACTTGGCTCTGAATTTTCTCCACATGAATCATATGCACTTACATATTGCAAGTTATATCTTTGTATAAAATATGCATATGCAAATGTTCCTCCAAATGCAATTTTATTTTTTGGTGATTCTTTTATTGTTGTTTCTATTTCTGTATCTAAACTTTTTAATTGATTTATATAATTTTCGGCATTTTTTTGATAATATTCTTTGTTTTGTGGGTCTATATTGCATAGCTCTTCTTCTATATTTTTTACCATTCCTATTGCATTTTGTGGATTTAGCCAAATATGTGGGTCATATTCGTGATGATGACTATTGTCGCTTTCTTCTTCATTATTATCTATTGTATCATGCTCTTTTTCAAATTGCTCTTCATTTATTAAATTTATATTTTTTGATGCGTCTAATACTTGTGTATTGGATGTTATACTATTTGCAATTTTGTCAGACCATGGTTCCATATATTTTCCTGTATATATGTATAAATCAGCTTTATAACATTTATTATATCTTGTGGTGTTGGCTCATATGTGTGTGTTTCTGTTCCTGGTGTAAGTAATAATGATACATCAACTTTATCTCCACCTATTTGTTTAGCAAAATCATATTGTGGAAACAATGTTGCTATTACTTTTATTTTTTCTTCGCTTTGACTTTGTTTATTTATTTTACTTATTCCAATTACTAATAAAGAAAATATTAGTATTATTGTAATTAAAAATGTTATACCCTTTTTCATATATAATTTCCCCTTATACTATATTTAAGTTTTTATACTGGATTTACCTATAAACCAATTTTATTTATTACTGTAATAATGCGTAATTTAATTTTAGTTTGCTAAATTATTTAAACATTCTTTACAAGTTCCATATAATATTGTTTTGCATACATCTATTTTAAAATTATGTTTTTGTAATATGTGATTTTGAATTATTGCTATTTCATTGCAATCTAAGTGAATTAATTTTCCGCATTTTACACATTTCATATGATAGTGCTTTGTACATTCTTCTTGATTTTCTATATATTGAAAACATGCACTTTTTCCTTCTTCACTAATATATTTTCTTATTATGTTTTCTTCTACTAAACTATCAATGCATCTATATACTGTAGATTTTCCTATTGGATTTTTCGTTTTTTTAAAATAATTTATTATCTCATCTGCAGTTACATGTTTTCCTGTATTTTCTTTTAAATATTCTAATATATTTGCTCTTTGTCTTGTTTTATATTTAAATACGCTTTCCATTTCTATCAATCCTTTTCATAAAATATTCATATTGATTTATTAAATTTGAAACTAAGTTTCATTTTAGCATTTTGCCTATTTTTTGTCAATAAAAAACTCAAAAGTCAAATAATTTTAACTTTTGAGTTTTTCATATTTTATTTTAGAATTTATTTAATTTTACTTCTTTTTCTAAATACAATTGATGCTACAATTAATGTAACTATAACTAATATAGCAACAGTTTCTACTGAACTTTCTCCTGTTGCAGGAACAACTTCATTTGCTGATGAACTTGAATTACGTGTTTGTGTTCCTCCAGTAGTTGTATTAGAATATTGAACATTACTTCTATTTCCTGAATTACCATTTCCGTTTTGACTACCATTATTAGTTTGAGAACCATTTCCGTTTTGGTTAGAGCCATTATTTTGATTATTACCTTGGTTGTTATTGCCATTGTTATTATTTTGATTATTATCACCTTGTTGATTTCCATTATTATTGTTATTATTATTGTTATTATTATTATTATTGTTATTATTATTATTATTGTCATTACTATTCTCATCTACTACTTCAACTATTATGGTGTTTTGTAACTCATTGTTTTGTTTTGATGTAGCTGTTATTATTGATTTTCCTACAGCAATTCCCTCAATATTTACACTATTTTCATCTGAACTCACTATTTTTACAGAATTTTCATTTCCTGATGTCCATTCAACAGCTTTATCTGATTTTATTGTACTTTTATCACCTTTTTTTATTTTTAATGATTCAGCTGGTGTTAATACTGGTCTTTCATTATCTGGCTCTGGTGTTGGTTGTTCTCCTGAGTCTGTAACTTTTACTGCTATAGTTTTATTACCTCCTTCTGAAGTTAATACAACATTAGTTTCACCTACTGAATTTCCTGTTATTACGCCATCATTTACTGATGCAATTTCTTCATTATCAGATGACCAACTATATTTACCTATTTTATCTGCATTTGTTATTGTTACAGTTACAGTATCTTGATTACCTTTAACTATATTAACTGATGTTTTATCTAGGGCTGGTTCTTCGTATGTTGAAGTTATTTTGTTAACAGTTACATTAGTTTCTAGCACTGCCTCTAATCCTTTTAAATTTTCATAACCTAATTCAGTATCAACTTTTTCTGCACCTTCAGTATCAGCTACTGGTAATTTTATTTTACAAGAATCTTTTGAAATCGCTATACTTGAACTTTTTCCTTCTGTTGATTTTATTGCCTTAAATTTTAATCCTACTGAATCAACTCCATCTCCAGAATAATAAACAGCTAAACTATTTTCCCCTGGATTTGCAGTTATACTTGAATTATTTACTCCAACATATTCAAATATTGAAGAATCGTATATTAAATTTAAATCAATTAATTTCATTCCTTCTCCAGCTAAATTTATAGAGAATGTATCTCCTACATTAACTGATGAATTTGTAGTACTTAGTTCTACAATTCCTTGTGCATTTGTATTATTACTTACAATCATTATAACTACTAATACAGCTATTATCATTATACTTAATAATTTCCCCGTTTTTTTCATAAAGTTTTCCTCCTTTTATATTATCTTTTTTTCGGATAATATCTTTTTCATATGTCTTTTTTACTAAGTATATTTTATATCTTGTAAACACTTTTTTCAACAATATAATACAAATGTAATAATATTGTAATAATATTGTAATATTTGTTCTATTATGTTATAAAAAATAACTAGTATAAAATTATTACAATTTAATACTAGTTATTTTTTAAATTATTTCATCATTTTTGTTGCTTAATATAATTGCATATAGAGTCATTACTATATTAGTTCCTACAATGAAACCAATTACAAAACCTAATATAAATTTTAGCATTTTACCTCCCTTCTAAAATGAGGTCGTTTTTTACTAAATTTTATACATTTTATTATTGTACATCTGTTTCTGTTATTTTTGAACATATTCCTTTTTTATTGAATTTTATTGCACTTAAATTTATTTTTATTGTGTCTTTTGGAATACTTACTTTATTATAAGAACTTGCTACTGCTTTTACTGTTTTTTTGATAGTTTTACCATTTTTTACAATATCAAATTCTACACTTCCATCTACTGTTGTTTGAACATATTTTTCTGTTGCTTTATATACTGAATAATCTGTTTTACTATCTTTTAAAATATATTTTTTTGTTTTTGAATCATATTTTATATATAAATTTTCAGCTTTTTCGTCTGTTGATTTTAACTTTAAATTATTTGAAGTTATTTTATCTTTGCTATATTCTATTCCGAAAATTTCAGTTGTTGATGTTCCTGCTTTTAATTTATCATATTCATCTTTTGTTATTTGATATTCATCATATACTAAACCTTTTACAGCATATGTTCCATTATTTTCTTCTGTTATATCTGTTATAAATAATCTTTCACCTGTTACAAAGTTTTTTGTTGAAAGCTCCACATATTCTACCTCGTTATTTGTAGTTGAATTATCTGGTCCTTTATCTGGAGTTTGCTCTTCTGATTCTACTTGTGCTACTGTAGAATTATTGCTCTTTTTTAATTTATATTTCCAAAATCCAGCTACATCTATTGCGAAAATTACTATTATTATTGCGAAAAAAATCCATTTTATTGCTTTTTTCATTTTACTTATTCATTCCTTCCTAATTTGTTACTTTTTGTATTATAACATTAATTAATTATTTTTTACAATATCTATTTATATTTTAATTAAAAGTTTTGCCAAAATATAAGATAGAATTAAACAAACAGGAAATGTTAATATCCAAGCATTTATTATTTGAAGTACCGATTTTTTGCTCACCTGTTGCTTTTCACTTTTTCCAACACCAATAATAGAAACTGTTTTTACGTGTGTTGTACTTACTGGTATTCCGTTTAAACTTGCTACCAAAATTGTTGCAGATGTTGCTATATCGCTACATAAAGCTTGCTTATTATCAAGTGCAGTCATATTTGAACCTATATTTTGAACTATTTTTTCTCCTCAATTGAAACTCCTATAAACATCACTAATGCAGTAAATACAATTGATGCTAAATGTTCAGATGGTATTAATACATCTGGTATTGCTAGCCCCTTTATTATATAATTATAAATTATTAATATGCCTATAAACTTTTGACCATCTTGTGCACCATGCATAAATGACATTGCACACATTCCCAGTACTTGAAAATCTGAAATAACCTTGCTTTTTAGTTTATTTAATAATCCTTTTAATAATTTTGTAATAACATAACTTAATATAAAAGTTCCAACCACTGACCATATTAATCCAATTCCAATATTCTGCCATTCACCTAAATTTATAGAACCTGCTCCATATAATGCAAATGCTGCGCCTGTTAACCCTGCCACAAGACCATGTGTTTCACTTGTTGGTATTCCAAATTGCATTGCTATTAATGCAAATAATATTACAGATGCCATTGCTGAAATTAATACAATCATTCCACCTTTTGTATCATTTAAATTTACCATTGAACTTATGCAATCAGCTACAGATATATTAATAAAACTCATTACTATAATTCCAATAAAATTAAAAATTGCACTTATGAAAGCAGCCTTTCTAAATTTCATTGTTTTAGAACCTACTATTGTTGCTATTGCATTTGGAGCATCTGTTATTCCATTTGTAAATATTAACAATACAATTATTATAACAATTATTATTTGTAAAAACATTGTTCTCCCCCACTTTTGTATTTTTCTTTTGTGTCAAATTCTGTTGTCATTACTATTCTATACCAAACAATATTATTTTTACAATATAAATTTAATAATTTTTTATTTATTACTTATATGTATATTTTCAACTTTTGCATTTAGCTCTCTTTGTACTATACTTTGTATTTGTGCTATATCTGATTCTTGTAGTTTTTCCGCTTTTACCACTACACTTATACTATCATTATTTACAAATATTACAACATCTTTAAACCCTTTATTTTTTATTAAATTCTCAGCTATCATTATTGCATTTTTTTGACTGTTTATTGTACTTATTTCTTTTTGTGATGTTGATTTTTGCTCAGCAGATACATTTGTACTTGCTAAAATTGATTGATATGATTCTAACATTTCTGAATACATATTTTCTCTTTCTAATTTTGATTCAGCAAAATATTTTTCAGTATCTGTAGTTTCTTTTGCTGATGTTGTTGTAGTTTCTTTTGTTGTATTTGTTTGATTTTTAACATCACTTGACTGATTTACACTATTTTCTGTTTTACTTTTATTATCTGCATTTACTGTACTATTTGTGGTATTTGCCACATCATTTTTTTGTTCCACATTATTTTGTGGTATTGCATTATTTAAATCAGTACTTACAAGTTTGGCATCACCTATTCCTGCCATTTCTTCATTGTTTATTGTACCTGATGTTTGAGCAGTTTGCTCTGTTTGCATTGTATAATTTAAATAGCCAGCCGTAATTAACATTAGAGCTATTGCAAATATAACAATTTGATTTTTCTTTAATGCTTTCATCATACCTTTTTTACATGATATATACATAATTCGTATAATCATTCGCTCCCTTCTTGTATAATATATGTAAAAGTTTTTATTAAACTTTACATTTTATTTAATTCATTTCAAAAACTTGAATTTTATATGTAGATAACCCTGTTGCCGCTTCAACTGCCTGTATTATATTAGCCTTTACATTTGCATCACCTGCACCTTTTGCTATTACAACAGCACCTTGAATTTGCGGACTTGTAACACTTTGTGTTATAACATCATTATTTGAACTTACAACTTCTTTTTTATTCGTAGTAGAGCTTACTTTTCTTTTTCCACCACTTGTATCTTCTTCTTCGGTAACACTTTCACCATAATCTTCGTTATAAATTGGATTAACTACACTGGTTTGAGAATATGTAATTAACACCTCAACTTCACCAACACCGCTTATATTTGATAATATTTTTTTCAACTTTTGCTCTAAATCACTATTTTGACTTGTGTTCTCTTCTATTATATTTGTGTCAGCCAATACTTTAGTACTATTTGCATTATCTTTTTTGGCTTTTCCATTATCTTTCCAAATATAATTAATTGCCACAATAACAATAATTAGTAATATTGCTAATAATATTAAATTTTCGACACTTTTTTTACTATCTTTTTTTTCACTTTTTATTAAAGAATTTTTCAAGTTTCCAAATTTTTCTTTAAACATTTAATTTCTCTCACCTCCAAATTAAGAAACATTTATATTATTTAAATTTATTTGATAAATTTGCTTTATATATTCTTTAATTTCATTTTTGTCATTTTCTGTAATTATAGCATTATTTTGCGAATCATCTTTTTTTACTTTATTTTTATTGCTTTAATATTATCTACAATAGTCTTTACTTGCTTTTCGTCTTGATTAGAATTTGTAACTTTTTCATCAACCTTTATATCTATTCTTTCATATTATATTTATCATCATTTGATATTGATATATTAATATTATTTGAAATGTAACCTTTTTCTTTTAATTTCGTTTTTAAATCATTTTGTAAATTTTGAGCATAAATTTTTTTTATTGAACTTTGTGCATTATCTGATACCTCGTTTGTTTTAAGAGCATTACTGTTACTTTGTATATAGTTTTCAACTTTTATGTAATTATTCAAATCTTCACCTTTAAAACTGCCTATGACTGGGCTTATGATTGTGTATACTATAAAAATTCCTATGATTATTTTTATGTATTTTTTTGATGTACTATTTGGTAGTATCATTTCAATTATGGTTGCTATTATTACTGCAATTACAATTCCTGTAGCCCATGATTTAAACCATTCTAGCATAATTTTATACTCCTTATACCATTTTTAAGTCACAACTCTAACTTAATTGTGATAATAGTTCCGTTTCGAAGATATTATATTATAAAAATTCCATTCCTTACTGGTGCGCCTTTTCTTGAATAGTGTGAGTTGCTGTGTATCCCCGCTAATTTATGTACAAATTTTTTTGTACTCTACAGCTTCCAAACTGCGCGTCATGGAATTTTTATAATATAATATCTTCTTCACTACTTTGTGCTATGTTAGAAATTTTGCATTTTTTTATTTTTATGTTATGCTGCCGGAATTTGATATTTTTACTATTAGTGTTGTTCCTATTATTATCATTGTTGACATACTGAACATTAGTCCTAGTAGAATTTTAAATGTGTCTCCCATTGTGTCTAATAGTTTTACTACTTTTTCGTCTGCTATTGGTTCGCATATTGCTGCTCCTATATAGTAAATTGCCATAAATAGCAGTAGTTTTATTATTGGACCTATTGATATTGCTAGTATTATTATTACACCTACTATTCCTACTGCATTTTTTAGTATACTACTGCAACCTATTACTGAGTCTACTGCATCGCCTAGTATTTTGCCAACTACTGGTATTAGGTTTGATACTGCTGCTTTGGCTGTTTTTGAAGTTACTGCATCTACACTACTGCTTAGTGTTCCATCAACTGATACTAGTGTTACAAATAATGTTAAAATTACTCCTATAATCCATATTGTACTTGATTTGAGTCTTTTGGCTAATCTGTCTATTTGTACTTTATTTGATATTTTTGATACTATTCCTAGAGCTGTTGATACTAGTACTATTGGTATTGCTATATTGTTTATAAAATTTCCTATTAGTGATATCATAAATACTAGTATTGGTTGAATTATTGTAGCTGTTGTTACACTTCCTGTTGTTATTATTAGTGTCATCATTATTGGGATTAATAAATTTGTAAAGCTTGTCATATTTTGTATTGATTCTTTTATTAAACTTATTATGTCTGAAAAATTTGTTAGCACAATTGTTACTATTAATATGTATTGCACATAAAATGCTATTTGAGAAATGCTTTTGTTTTCTAGTCCTTCGGTTATGCAATTTAGTATACTATTTATTATTATAATTAATATAATACTTCCTAATATTGTGATTGCATTTTGTAGCTCTTTTCCAAATATTTTTAATGTGCCTGTCCATAATTTTGTATTATCTATTTTTCCAGATATTGCTGATGATAGTATTTCGTTTATATCTAAATTTTCAAATGTTCCTGAAGTGTATTTTTCAGATTGTTCTATAAAATCTGTCACTCCGAGCTGCATTTTTTGATTATCCATTACTTCGTTTTTTTCTTCTGCTTGTACAATTTGAGCACATAGTAAAAATACAAATATAATTATTATAAATATTTTATATTTTTTCATTTGAACTCCCTTTTATACTATAAGAATCAATTATGGTAATACTTTTAATATTACTTCTAATAAGCTTGATATTATTGGTATTGATGCAGATACTATTAATACTTTACTTCCAATATCAATTTTAGTTGCAATTGCGCTTTCTCCTGCATCTTTACAAATGCTTGTTGCAAATTCTGCAAGTATTGCTATTCCTGTTATTTTTAATAGTACTATAACAAATTTATTATTTATTGAGGCTTTATTTGTATAATCATTTATAACACCAACAATTTGAGAAATTGTGTCAAAAGTCATTCCTAAAATTAATATACCTGCCGCTAAAGAAACGTATATTGCAAATTCTGGCTTGTACTGTTTTACTATTATTATAATTACTAAAGCAATTAAGCCTATTCCTATTAATTTTACAATGTCCATAATTTCTCCTTGCTTATAAATTAAAAATTGTTCTTACTGTTGTAAATAAATTACTTATTTCTTTTATTATTATTGTAAGAACTATAATAACTCCTGCAAGAGTTGTCATCATTGCTTGGTCTTCTCTTCCAGCTCTTACCAACACTTGATGTAATACTGCAACCAATATTCCTATTGCTGCAATTTTAAATAATAAATCTACATTCATAAGTTGACCCTTTCTTGTAATTTTGTAAAGATTTATTTCTGTTTAATTGTTCGAATTTTATACCAGTACAATTACAACTGCTAAACCAACTATTATTCCTAATTTTTTATACATAGTTTCATTTTTATCTTTTTGCTCAATTGCTTCTTTTATTTGCTCGTTTAAAAATCCATTTACAAGTCTTATTTGACTTAGTTGACCATCAATGTCTGTACTACCTAATAATTTTCCAAGAGACCTTAAAGCTTCTTTATCATCTTCTAGTAACATTATATTTGAATTATTTAAACTTTTCTCCCACGCATCTCCTGCAAAATCTAAAGACATATTTCTGCTTGCATCCCAAAATAATTTTCCAACATCACCTTTTATTTTTTTAGATATTTCTAAAAATACATCTGGTATTGGTTCATATGTATACATTATTTTTGTTTCAAATATATTTAATGCTTTTTTTATTTGTTTTAAATTATTTGCTCTTTCAGTATACCTATTTGAAATTTTTACTCCTATTGTAGAGATTGTCCCAAATACTGCAAAAAGCATTACGATTTTTAATACTAACATTTATAAATCTCCCTAGTTTTATATATATTCATTTTTTATTTTATTAGAACTTTAATTTTGTATATTTACTACATTTTTTATTTTTCCTTTTTGTTTTTCATCTAAAAATATTATTTTACTAAATAGTTGTAAATTTATTATTTTATTTATTTCGTTGTTTTTTAGCAAATCTTCCATATCACTACCATGTGCTGTAAATATACATTTTACACCAGAACATATTGCATAATTTATAATATTTACATCATCTTTATTTCCAATTTCATCTGCTATTATTACTTTTGGAGCCATTGACCTAACTGCCATTCTTATTCCTATTGATTTTGGAACATTATCTAATACATCTGTTCTAATTCCTACATCATTAAATGTAATTCCTTTGGTCATTGCTGCTATTTCACCTCTTTCGTCTATTATAGAAACATCTAAACCTCTAAAATTAATCTCATTTATTCCATTGCTTATTCGTTTAGCTAAATCACGAATCATTGTAGTTTTTCCCGCTCCTGGTGGTGATACTATTAGTGTGTTAAATATTGTATTATTTTCTGTATCCAATACATATTTTAAAATATTATCACTTGCACCATTTATTTGATGTGATATTCTAAAATTTAATGAATATATATAGCTTATATTTGATACTTGTCCATCTTTAATCACAACATTTCCAGCAATTCCAACTCTATTTCCACCTGGCAAAGTTATAAATCCATTGCAAATTTGGTTTTGATATGTATAAATTGAATTATTACAAATATTTTGCAAGATTCCAATGATTTCATTTGTTGTTATTGTGTAACTCAAAACTATTTCAACTTGCCCTAATTTTAAAATTACTGGTTTATTAGCTCTTATTCTAATTTCTTCTAATTTCTGAATGTTATGCTCCAAAATTAGTTTTGCGAGTTGTGTTGGTAAACATTTTAGAATATATTCCATAAAATATTCCTCCTATTTTTTCTGGGACGTTATTTTCGAGGGACGGTCCTGGCTTCTTTTAATCTAGGACGGTCCTGATTTCTTTCAATCTGAAACAGAAGTGTGTCAAAAAGCTCCGTCCCTTTTGACAATTGATGACGCAAAAAAAAGCATACTATATTAATATAGTATGCTTTTTTTCTTATATTTAGAACTCTATTTTATTCTGCCCAGTTGTGATATACATTTAACACATCATCTAGGTCATCTAAATTATCTAATAATCTTTGCATTTTTTCAGCTGATTTTTCGTCTAATTCAACTGTTGTTGTTGGTACCATTCTTACTTCTGCTTCTAAGAATTCAAATCCTTGCTCTTCTAATTTTTCTCTTACTGATGAAAAATCTGATGGATCTGTTGTTATTTCGTATACTTCGTCATCTGCAGAAAAATCTTCTGCTCCAGCCTCTAGAGCTGTCATCATTAATTCATCTTCTGATAGTGGTGATGTTGTTTTATCTATTACTATTACACCTTTTTTATTGAATAGGTATGATACACATCCTGATGTTCCTAAGTTTCCACCTGCTTTGTCGAATACATGACGTACATCTGCTGCAGTTCTGTTTTTATTGTCTGTACTTGCTTCTACTATTACAGCAACTCCGTTTGTACCATATCCTTCATATATCATTTCTTCATAGTTTGCACTATCTGTTGCTCCTGCTGCTTTTTTTATTGCATTGTTTATTGTGTCATTTGGCATATTTGCTGCTTTACATTTTGCTATTACATCTTTTAATTTGGAATTACCTGCTGGATCTGGACCACCTGCTTTTACTGCTATTAATAATTCTCTTCCTAATTTTGTAAATATTTTTCCTCTTGCTGCATCAGCTTTACCTTTTTTGGCTTGTATGTTATGCCATTTGCTATGTCCTGACATGCTAATTCCTCCTTTTTTTATAATCTCTTTTCCGTGTATTCAAAAAATACAAATCTATGTTATTTTATCATACTTTTTTGCGTTTGTGTAGTAATTTTTGGAAATTAGCAAATTTTTTATTTTTTGTGATACATAAATTTATTATTTTGATACATCAAAAAAATGCTCCATTATTGTAATAGAGCATTTTTAGATTGCTTTAGTTTTTTATACCTTTTTTTATGTTTTCAATTTCTTCCTTTGATAATCCTGTTATTTCTATTATTACATCTATTGGCATTTTTTTAGCTAGCATTTTCTTAGCTGTATCCTTCATACTTTCGTT
>ERZ859980.926-NODE-926-length-14256-cov-1.660869_pt1 | contig 14256 bp, 20 predicted proteins | sample MGYA00509984_ERZ859980 | MGnify/ENA primary metagenome ERZ859980 (study PRJEB30046, sample SAMN00715173) | human gut metagenome | study: EMG produced TPA metagenomics assembly of the A metagenome-wide association study of gut microbiota in type 2... | reverse complement strand
TGGTATTTTTTTCCGCACTTCAAACCGTCCCCACTGACACCCGTCTCAAATCTTAATTATCCAATCCAGCTTTCATCACTTGGATTATTTCTAAATTTTATTAATTTTTCTTTTGCCTCTGGTTTTATATATCCTTGCTCTGCAGCTACTTCTACCATTGTGTCAAAGTTCGATAGACTTACATTTTTGACTTTAGCTTCTGATAATGCTTTAACACTTTTTTCCATGTTATATGTGAATATACTAACAATACCTAATACAATTGCACCTGCTTCTCTTAATACATTTACAACTTCTATAACACTTCCTCCAGTTGAAATTAAATCTTCTACAACGACAACTTTTTGTCCTTTTATTAATCGCCCTTCTATTTGATTTTTTCTTCCGTGGTCTTTACTGCTTCCTCTTACATATCCCATTGGTAATCCTAAAATGTCTGCTGTAATGGCAGCATGTGCTATACCTGCTGTACTTGTTCCCATTAGTACCTCCGCTCCTGGGAAATTTTCTTGAATTAAACTTGCTAATCCTTCTTCAACATCATTTCTAACCATTGGTGATGTTAAAGTTAATCTGTTGTCACAGTAAATTGGACTTTTGATTCCACTTGCCCATGTAAAAGGGTCATCTGGCTTTAAAAATATAGCCTCTATTGATAATAAATCCTTTGCAATTTTTGTTTCTAAATTTTCCATAATAATCGTTTCCTTTCTTTTTTTGAAAATTGTCTCTTTTTATTTTTTCAGGACCGTCCCCGTTTTTTTGATTCTTTACTAAATTTAGCAGAATTGTTCTTTGCATAATTTGTAGGCTTGTACTGGATCTTCGGCTTGAGTTATTGGTCTTCCTACTACTATGTAGTCTGAGCCTAGCTCTTTAGCTTTTGCTGGTGTTGTTATTCTAACTTGATCTCCTGCATCTTTTGCAGCAAATCTTATTCCTGGTGTTACTGTTATAAAGTCTTTTCCAATCTTTGTTTAACTGCTTGTACTTCTAGTGGAGAGCATACAACTCCGTCTAGTCCTGCTTTTTGTGTATTTTCTGCATAATGCATTACTACATCTTCTATTGGTTTATTTATTAATAGCTCTTTTTCCATTCTTTCTTGACTTGTTGATGTAAGCTGTGTAACTGCTATAAGTAATGGTCTTGTTCCATCTTCTTTAGTTAAACCTTTTAAACCAGCTTTCATCATGTCAATTGTTCCAGCTGCGTGAACATTTGTCATATCTACATCAAGATTTGCTAATGATTTCATTGCTTTTTCTACAGTATTTGGAATATCATGAAGTTTTAAGTCTAAAAATATCTTATGACCTCTTCTTTTAATTTCCTTTACTATCTCTGGTCCTTCTGAATAAAAAAGTTCCATTCCTATTTTTAAAAATAATTTTTCTCCTTCAAACAAATCAAGAAATTTAAATGTTTCTTCTTTGTTTTTAAAATCACATGCTATTATAACGTCTTTTCCCATATTAATCTCCTTTTTTCTAAATATCTATATTAATGTGCCATTCCAATAACATCAGTTAATTTTTCAATTCCATACTTATCCATAACCTCAGGTAGATTTTCAATTATTTCTTTGCATACATATGGATTTTTTAAATTAGCAGCTCCAATTTCAACTGCACTTGCACCTGCAAGCATCATTTCAATAACATCTTCTGCAGATGAAATTCCTCCCACTCCAATTATTGGAATATTTACTGCTTCATAAACTTGATATACCATTCTTAATGCTACTGGAAAAATTGCAGGACCTGAAAAACCTCCCATTTTATTTGCTATTACAGGCTTTTTAGTCTTAAGATTTATTCTCATTCCAAGCATTGTATTTATTAAAACAATGCCATCTGCTCCACCTTCTTCGCATGCTTTTGCAATTTCAACAATGTTTGTAACATTAGGTGTAAGTTTTACATATACAGGTTTTGTAGTAACTGCTTTGACCGCTTTTGTAACCTCTTTAGCAGATTCAGGATTTGTTCCAAAAGCCATTCCACCATTATGGACATTTGGACAGCTGATATTTACTTCAATAATTTCAACTTGATCTTCTTTGTCAATTTTTTTGCAACATTCCACATACTCATCAATTGAAAATCCACTTATATTAGCTATTAATGGATTTTTAAAACATGCTTTTAACTTAGGAAGTTCATTTGAAATAACAGAATCAATGCCAGGATTTTGAAGTCCTATTGAATTTATAAGACCTTCTTTACATTCAGCAATACGCGGCAATGGATTGCCATATCTCGCATCTTTCGTTGTTCCCTTAAAGAAATAGAGCCCAATATATTTATATCGTAGAATTTAGTAAATTCATATCCAAATCCAAATGTTCCACTTGCAGGAATAACAGGATTATCAAGTTTTACGCCACTTAGAGTTACTTTTAATCTATCATTTTTTACCATATTACTTCCTCCTTTTTAAAAACAGGACCATCTTTGCAAACTCTTTTGTATCCATTTTGGGTTTCAATTGTACAACCCATACAAGCACCAAATCCACATCCCATACGCTCTTCTAGGCTAACTTGTCCATGTATATCCGATATGGACATACATATAGCTTTTAACATTGGCATTGGACCACATGCATAAAAATATGAATATCCGTTTAAATTTTTAATAATATCTGTTACAAATCCTTTAGTTCCATAACTTCCATCTACAGTTGAAATATAAACATCTACGCCCAAATCTTTAAATTCTTTTTCAGAAAAAACATCTTCTTCTGTATTAAAACCAAGTACTACAATTGGCTTTTTTCCAGCATTTAAAAGCTTTTTACATAAATTATACATAGGTGGAGTTCCAACACCACCTCCTATTAATAATGGATTATCGCCATCGCAGTTTATGTCAAATCCATTTCCTAAGCCAGTCAAAATATCTAAAACTTTGCCTGGTTTTAAATTAGACATAAAATCTGTTCCATTTCCCACAATTTTATATATAACTGTAATTGTTTTGTCATCATAATCACAAATGGAAATAGGTCTTCTTAGATAAAAACCTTCAAGCTCTATGTTAATAAATTGCCCTGGATTAGTAATTGATGACGTATCTCCTTCTAATATCATTTTGAATACATCTTTGGCAATTTTTTTGTTTTCTATTATTTTATATTCCAATATATTTTCCAATTATCTCATTCCTTCCGTTTTTAATTAAATACAACTTTACCGGAGCAGATTGTCATTTTACATTTGCCATATACATGATTTCCATCAAATGGTGTTGCTTTTCCCATTGATACAAATGTTGATGAATCTATGTCGTATTGCTCATTTAAATCATATACTGTTAAATCAGCTGTTTGTCCTTCTTTTATTTCTGTTCCTATTTTGAATATTTTTCTTGGATTTGTATTCATTAAATCTATTAGTTTTTCTAATGTTATTATTCCTGGTTTTACTAGATTTGTATATAATACTGGAAATGCTACTTCTAATCCTACAACTCCCATGCTACTTCCTGCTAATCCTTTACTTTTTTCTTCTGCTGAATGTGGAGCATGGTCTGTTATTATCATATCTATCGTTCCATTTTTTATTCCTTCAATTAAAGCTAATCGATCTTCTTCTGAACGAATAGGAGGATTCATTTTAAATCTTCCATCTTCCTGTAAATCCATGTCATTTAATGTTAAATAATGAGGTCCTGTTTCGCAAGTTATGTTTACGCCTTCTGCTTTTGCTTTACGAATTATATCAACACTTTCTTTGGTTGATATATGACACACATGATAATGACAACCTGTTTTTTTTGATAGCTCTATATCTCTTTTTATTGGACCCCATTCGCTTTCAGAACATATTCCCTTATGATTATGTAGTTTTGCATATTGTCCATCATGTATATACCCGCCATTTAAAAGACTATTATCTTCACAATGTGCAACAATCATTTTATTAAGACTTTTAGCTTTTTTCATAGCTGTAAGCATCATTTGTTCATTTTGAACACCATGTCCGTCATCTTAAAAAGCAATTACATAGTCAGCAATTTCATCTAAATCCGCAAGTTCTTCACCTTTTTCTCCTTTAGTTATTGTTCCATATGGATATACATTAATCTTTGCATCTTTTTTTATTGCATCAAGTTCCACTTGCAGATTTTCCATACAATCTGGTGTTGGATTTAAATTTGGCATAGCACATATACTGGTGTAACCTCCTTTTGCTCCAGCCATACTTCCAGTTGCAATTGTTTCCTTATAAATAAAACCAGGTTCTCTTAGATGTGTATGAACATCAATTAAACCTGGTAATAAATACATATTATTTAAATCATAAACTGCATCGATATCTTTTGATTCGATGTTTTTAGAAATTTTTGTTATTGTAGATTCGTTTATTTCTACATCACATTTTTGAAATTTGCCATTTGTAAATACCATTGCATTTTTTAATAACATTTTCAAATTCCTCCTTTTGTATTTTTCTTATCATATATAAGCAGATTTTGTTTGTCAATATTTTATAATAAAAATTTTAAATTTCGGGGGACGGTCCTTTTGAGGACGATCCTTGATTTAATCTTTCCAGGACCGTCCCCCTTTTTCTTCTTGCAGGACCGTCCCCCTTTTCTCTGCGTTTTTTATTCTACGCTTTTTAAACTTTCTATCATGTCTATTTTCTTTAGGGCGAAATATGTTGCTATATTTACTATTATGCTAAAGCCTGTTGTTAGTGCTATTGCGTATATGTAGCTTATTGGCTCTATTGTTGGTTTAAATCTTAGCATATTTATTTCACATGTTTTTAGAATAAATGCATTTAGGAAATAGCCTCCTATTAAGCCTAGTATTGTTCCTATTATTGTTAATAGTATTGTTTCTCTTGCTACATATGAATATACTTCTTTGTCATAAAATCCTAGTACTTTTATTGTTGCAAGCTCTCGTATTCTTTCACTTATATTGACATTTTGTAAATTGTATAATACAACAAATGCTAGTAATCCCGCTGATACTATTAAGATTATTACAACATAATTTAATGAGCTCATCATATTATCTATTTGACTTGTTAAATTACTTATTACACTTACACCTGAAACCTCATTATCATTCATTATTGCTTTTGATAATTCATTTATTTTTTCTTCTGATAATTCTTTATTTTTGTAAATAATATATTAGTACTGTAATCCTTTTTGAATAGATTCTGATATGTTTGCTTTGACATATATGCATAATGATATACATAATTTTCAACAATATTAGAAACTTTAACATCAATTTCATTATCGTCTAAATCTTTTATTTTTACTGTATCTCCTTGTTTTACATTTAAAAGTTGTGCTACTTTATCTGTTATACAAATTTCGTTTTCTTTTAAACTTACTTGATTTTTTGTTTTGACATCTTTTATATTTATTAATCCTTCAAGTTTATTTTCATCATCTGGAACTATCATTATTAAACTTTCAGATTTATCATCTTTTTGAGCTGTTACTGATGTCATATATGTTGATACAACCTTTTCAATTTCGTCTTTATTTTTTAGCTCTTGAATATATTTATCTTTTTGATTTTCATCATTTCCACTTTTTAATGTAATTTGCATATCATAATTAAATACATTTTCATATTCTAGTGGGATTATACTTTTTATTGTATTTTTTAATCCAAATCCAGTTACAATAAGAGCTGTACATCCTAATATTCCTATTATTGTCATTAAAAATCTCTTCTTATATCTAAATATATTTCGAACTGTAACTTTTCTTGTAAAAGACAACCTTTTCCATATAAATGGTATATGCTCTAACAATACACGCTTTCCTATTTTTGGAGATTTCGGTCTCATTAAAGTAGCTGGAGTATTTCCAAGCTCTTTTAATGCAGAATATATTGTTGCGCCTATATACAAATACTTATAAGACCTAATCCTAACATACCATAAAACATATTAAATTCAGCTTTAAATCCGGATATTTGGTACATCATTTGGTACATTTTAAATATAATTGTTGGGATTAAAACAAAACCTACACACATACCCAAAATTCCACCTATTACTGTTGCCAATGTTGCATAAATTACATACTTACTTATTATTTGAAATTTATTATATCCAATGCCTTTAATGTTCCAATTTGAGTTCTTTGCTCTTCTACCATTCTTGTCATTGAATTTAATGATATTAATGTTGCTACTATAAAAAACACAATTGGAAAAACATTTCCTAAATTTTTTATACTATGCGTATCTTGAATATAACTGTTATATCCATCATTATTATATCTATCAAAAATGTACCATTTTGGGCTTTCTATATCTGCAATTTTTGATTTAGCATCAATTAATTCTTTTTCAGCATCATTAATTTTTTTATTATATTCATTTTTACTTTTTTCAAGTTCTTCTTCACCATTTTTTATTTTTTCTTTAGACTGTTCAAGCTCTTTTTTAGCATTTTCTATTTTGGTTTGAGCCTCTTTTTTACTCGCATTTAAGGTTTTTTCTTGTTTTTGTAACTCTTTTTTTCCATTGCTTATTTTATTTTTAGCTTTTTCAATTTCACTTTTGGCTGTTAAAATTCCTGATTCAATCGATTTTATTCCAGATTCCAGCTCATTTTTATTTTTATTTAATTCATTCAGTTGTTGTTCAAGTGATAATTTAGTTTGCTCTAATTGTTTTCTTTGATCATCTGGCAAATTATTATTTTTTAGTGATTCTATAATATTTTTATAATTTGCATTTATTTTATCTATTCCACTATTTACATCATTTAATTTTGTATTCAAATCATTTTTTTGTTTTTCATATTCTTCAATTTTCGAATTAACTTCTTTTTCCTTACTTGATAGCTCATTTTCAGATTTGCTTATTTTTCTTTTGCAGATTTTATTTGTTTTTCAACAGATGAAAACTTAGATTCCGCTTCTTTCTCATTTTTACTAATTTTCGCTTCTGCAGACTCAATTTTCTTTTTTCCATCATTAAGCTCTTTTTCCGCATCATCAATTTTAGTTTGACCATTTTGCTTTTCTTCATTAAAAGTTCGATCTGCATCATTTAATTTATTTGTAGCAGATGTAATTAATTCATTATATCTAGCTTGTTCCCTTTGGTCTTTAATTTTTTCAACATTATCAGTTATATTATCTATATAATTTTCATATTCATCTGTTGAAGTTGTATATTCATTTGCATTTTTTACTTTTGCATATATTCGTGTGTATATATCATTTGCATTAATATTTTTATCAGATATATACATAAAATAATCAACAGATCCAGAGCCTAAATTACTTGTTCCTCTGTTTCTTGATATATATAATGGACTTTTTACAGTTCCAACTATTTTTAACTTATTCTGCTTCAAATAATTGACTTTATCACCATTATTATTTGTAGAATCTTCAACCTTTAAATCTATATAATCACCAATTTTTTTATTTTTCTTTTTCAAAAAACTATCTTCCACAACACATTCATCTTCATTTATTGGAAGATTTCCTTCTAAAACTACCGGAACATTTATATTATTTGCACATAATAATTTCACAACAATTTCTTCATTGTCATTTTCAATTATTGCATCTTTTTCATATGTTCCTTCAACTTGATCTATTTCATCAATTTTAGCAATTTCATTTAAATCATCATTAGTTAATCCCAATGTAGATACAATTTCTAAATCATATATGTTTTGCTCTTTATAATATCTGTCTATTGTATCAATCATATCTGGTGAAGTTGCTTTTATACCAGCAAAGAATCCCACTCCTAAAAATGCCATCATTAATATAGAAATAAATCTTTTTAATGTATTTTTTATTTGTTTTACACTATCTTTAACTAAAGCTCTTTTCATAAACACACTCCTTTACCATTCAATTTCTTCAATTGGCTTAGGATTTGGATTTATTTCCATACTTTCAACACTACCATTTTTAAATCTTATAATTCTATCTGCCATAGGAGCTAATGCGCCATTATGTGTTATTATTAAAACTGTCATATTTTCTTTTCTTGCAGTATCTTGCAATAATTTTAATATCTGTTTACCAGTTTTATAATCTAAAGCACCTGTTGGTTCATCACATAAAAGCAATTTAGGATTTTTAGCTATAGCTCTTGCAATAGCAACTCTTTGCTGTTCTCCACCTGAAGTTGTGATGGAAAATTATTTTTTCTGTCTTTTAGGCCAACCTTTTCTATAACTTCATCTACATTTAAAGAATCATTACAAATTTCAGTCGCCAATTCAACATTTTCCTTTGCAGTTAAATTTTGAACTAAATTATAAAATTGAAATACAAAACCAATATCATTTCTTCTATATTGTATAAGCTCTTTATTTTTTAGTTTCGTTACATTTTTTCCATCAACCAAAACAAGACCACTTGTTGCTGAATCCATACCACCTAATATATTTAAAGTAGTAGTCTTTCCAGCACCAGATGGTCCAACAATTACAACAAGCTCTCCTTTTTCAATTTCAAAATTTGTATCATCTAGGGCCTTTATTGTAATTTCCCCCATTTTATATTCTTTAATAACATTTTTAAATTCTATATATGCCATATCGCACCTCTTTTGTAATTTTCTTATATTGTATATTTATTTTAGTAAAATTTCAATAGTGCTTTTTTCTGTTCTTGTGACTAGTATTTATAATATGTAAACAAGCTATTGATTTTGGATAATTCTTAAATTATAAAAAAATGTTGGAGTTTTATCCCCAACATTTTTGTAACTAATTTTTACATTTTCTTATTTATCAAAAACTAAATTTTTCCATTTAATTTCTATAACTTTTTTCTCATCTTTGCTGAATTTGAATTCATAATTTCTATATACTTCTTCAGATTTATATGTATATTGATCATAATTTGTTCCTTCATATATCTCTTAGTTTCTCCAAATACTTTTTTTACATCATCAAGTGAAGATCCTAATTTTAATCCTCCGACAACTTCAACATCAGCTAATTTACTGTCATATTTTAAATTATCTTCATCTAAGTCAAATCCTCCTATAGATGTATCTGGAACTTTTACTGCAGAACTTTCTGTATTATAAGGTGTTACATAAAAAGATGTTTTTTTATCTGCAGTTTGTATATATCCTGCACCAATCATATATTTATTTGCTGGAACATCTTCTGTTTTTTCTCTTTCTCTTACAACTAAATCTGTTTTTTCTTCTATACTAGAAATTTTATCTCCTGCATTAAATTTCTTTCCATCATATATAAATAATATGAATCATTATCATTTACTGGATCTTTTGATTCTTTTTGCTCTTCTTTTACATTGCTATTGTTTTCTGCGTCCTTTGCTTCATCTTTTTCTTTGTTTCCACATCCTGAAAACCCAAATAAGCTAACTGCTAATATTGCAATTATACCTAATATTGAAATAAATTTTTTCATTTTTCTTCCTCCTTAATTTTTTTACATTTTGTAGTTTATCATACCATTTAATTGATGTCAATAGATTTAATTTTTTAGTATATTTTTTTTATTTTTATTTATACTAATTTTATAAATTATTATTTCACAAGGAGATTTTTTTATGAAAAAACTATGTTTTATTTTTTTACTTACTGTTCCTTTAGTTGTTCTAGTTGGATGTAATACTGTTTCAAAAAATGATAATAATGTAGGGCAAAATTTCCAGGCCGAAGAACTGGTAGTGTTTCTAACGAGCAATCTGTTAATAATAGCTTTGTTAATGAAAATAATAATACTGTACCGGAAAATGAAACTGATCAAAATGTTGTTCAAGAACCTCAGCCTACTGAGCCTCCTGCTAAGAGTGAGCCTGTTGAAACTGTTTTGGCTGAATCTTCTACTACAATTAAATCTAGGGCTTCTAATAGATTGAATAATATTCAAATAACTTGTTCTAAATTAAATGAAACTACTGTTGAATCTGGTAAGAGTTTCTCTTTTTGTCAAACAGTTGGTAAGGCAACTGAAGAAAAAGGATATAAAAAAGCAGATGTTATTGTAGACAAGCAAGTTACTCAAGCATTAGGTGGTGGAAATTGTCAAGTTAGCTCTACTTTATATAATGCTATTCTTAAAGTTTCTGACTTTAAAGTTACAGAGCGACATCCTCATGGAAAAAAAGTTAATTATGTTCCTGAAGGAAAAGATGCTGCAGTTTCTTATGGTAGTAAAGATTTAAAATTTGTTAATAATACTTCTAATACAATAAAAATTTATGCTAGCACAGATAACAAAAAAGTAAGCATAAAAATTGTTTCTGTAAAATAATTTTTTAGACATTTTTAAAACATTTTTTAATATATTTTATTAAAGATGAATTTTTTTTATTGGAGGTAACATTAAATGTATATAAAAAAGTTCACACTAAAAACATTATATTTGTTTATAGGTTTAAGTGTCTTATTTAATTATAATATTATAGTATTTAGTGCAGATACGTACAAATGGTCTACAACACCAGATTCGCTTGAAACTTCTACTAGTACTTCTGAGCCAATTACACCTAATAACGCTCTTAACTTACAATCTGGTGCAGCAATTTTAATTGACCAAAACTCTGGTCAGGTATTATATGAACATAACAGCCACGAGCAACTTCGTCCAGCAAGTGTTACTAAAGTTATGTCTATTCTATTAATTATGGAAGCATTAGATTCTGGTCAAATTTCTTTAGAAGATAAAGTTCCTTGTAGTGAAAATGCAAGCTCTATGGGTGGATCTCAAATATGGCTTACACCTTCTGAAACTTTAACAGTTAATGAAATGATTAAATGTATGTGTGTTGTTTCTGCTAATGATTGTACTGTTGCAATGGCAGAATATTTATGTGGAAGCACAGATGCTTTCGTTGCTAAAATGAACGAAAGAGCCAAAGAACTTGGAATGAATGATACGCATTTTAAAAATTGTCATGGTATTGATGAGGATGGTCATGTAACAAGCGCTTACGATATTTCGGTAATGTCCAGAGAACTGTTAACTAAACATCCTAATATTACAAAATATACTACAATTTGGATGGATAGTATTCGTGATGGAAAATCTGAACTTGTTAATACTAATAAATTAGTACGGAAGTATGAACAGGATTAAAAACTGGCTCTACAAGTCTTGCTTTATATAATTTATCTGCAAGTGCAACTCGTAACAATTTAAGTTTGATTGCAGTAATAATGAAAGCTCCAACAACAGCTTTAAGATTTTCAGAAGCCAAAGCTTTACTTGACTATGGTTTCAATAACTATTTCTCTTCTGAACTTGCAAAAGCAAATGATATTGTAAAAACTGTTTCTGTTGAAAAAGGTGTTGAAAATACTGTAAATGCTGTCTTTTCTGAAGATAAATGTTGTCTTGTATCAAAAGGTCAAGAATCAAGAATATCACAACAAGTGAATATTTCTGACACATTAAAGCTCCAATAAGCAAGGGACAAAAAATAGGTGAAATTTGTTATTATTTAGATACCGAATTAGTTGGCAAAGTCGATATTGTGAGTGATAGAGATATTGGGAAAAATAATTTTATGAATATGAGTGCTTTGCTTATAAAAAAATGGTTTAGTCTGCTTAGAACATAAAATGGTTGTGTCAATGGGTGTCAATGGAGGAAGGTTCTGGTTGTCAATGGGGACGGTTCTTTTTGACAACCCTTTGACACATAAAACAAAAGAGAGAATTTAAGCTTCTCTCTTTATAATTAATTATTCTCATAAATTGCATTAATTTAAATGTCCATAACTTATAACTATTTTAGTAACTTTTCCTGATGAAATAGTTATAAATATTTTACCTTTGTTATTTACATTATAAACTGGATCGTCACCTTTAAATCCAATTGTAATTATTTTAGTACCATCTGGTTGCTCATTATCAATTGCAAGTATTGAATCTTTTGTATATGCAGATAATACTTCAGATTCTGTTGATCCTATTGTTATACCTCTTGCTGTTTTTATGCTATTTTTTGTCCATGTTATACTACTTAGTGTTCCTTCTCCATCTTCACTACGATATTCTAATTCTAGTCCTAAATTGTCATATTTACTTTGATTTACAATATCTCCTGTTGCATCTTCATTTATTGTTTTATGATCTGATGGTTCATCTTTTATAATTTTAATAACGTCTTCTCCAAACATCCCAAGTTTTAAACCATTACTTGCTACTACATCATTATCTGAAAATTCTTTTACTGTTATTTTTTGATTATTAATTTCATTATTTGTTTTATTATTTTTTTTATCGTTTATTACTTCGTTTAAAGAATTGCTCTTATCTTCATTATTAACAGCAGCAATTTTATTTTCTAGTTCAGCAATTTTCTTGTTTGATTCTTCATTATTTTTATATAAAAAATATCCTCCACATATGATTCCTCCTATTAATAGTAAAATCACTAATATTAATATAATCTTTCCTGCTTTTTTCATTATAAAATTCCTCCTTTTTAATTTTTTGCTTTTGTTTTTAAATTTTTATAAAAATTATATAAATAAAATATATCAAAAGTGCAAAACACTTGTCAACTAATAAAACTCATTTTATCATATTCATTTTCTATCTATCTGTTCTAGTATTATTAAATAACTATAAAACAATCCAATTTTGTCAAAAAGAACCGTCCCCATTGACAACCTTCCCAAATTGACACATAATTTTTATTTACAAATCTAATAATTTTAATGAACTACTTAATTCAAATACATTTTCATTATTCTCTGTATTATCGTAATAATCTTCTAAACTTAAATTATCACTTATCTTTTTTAAAGACATTACTGGTATTTTGAACATATCACCTATTACTGCTACTGAATGAAGTTCCATATCAAATGCTAAGTGCCTGTTAAGTCAGTTTTTGTTACAAAACTTTCTGCTGAATAGCATTCTACTTTTTGTATTTCTGTATTTTTTGTTAGCTCTAGCTCTTGATTTCCATAGTCTAAGAAACTGTATTTTTCTTCTCCTGGTATATCCCATTCGTAATTATATGATTTAGTTATATTTACCCAAGTTCCTATTTTTATGTCTGTTGAACCTGCATATCCTATATTTACTATTAAATCTGGTTTGATATTTTCACATAAATATTTTGTTAAATTTATTGCTGTTTTTTGTTTTCCTATTCCTGATATAAGTAGTGATATATTATTTTTTTTGAATATAGTTTCTGTAACTTTTTGTAATTTTAGCTCTTGTGCTATTGTTTTTGATTCTTTTTCCATTGCACATATTATTAATATTTCTTTCATTTATTTTTCCTCTCATACAAAGTTTAATTATCAATGTTTTAGTATTAGTTTAAAACATCATTTATCTTCTTAATTATTTGATATTTTCTATTTCAAACATAAATACTATTCTTTACACATTTTAAAAATTTCTTTTAATCTTTCATCTTGTTTTGTTAAATACAAATAGCCTATTAAACCTTCAAAAGCTGTTGAATACATATAGTCTGCTGGATCTGCATTTTTAGGTAGATGATGATTTTCTGCATTTCTTCCTCTTCGCACAATTTCTAGCTCTTTTTCTGTTAGATTTTTTTCTATTCTTTTTAATATATCGGCTTGTGCTTTTGCCTTTACATATTTAATCGTTTCAATATGTAGTTTATGTGGTTTTAATTTTGTTTTATTTACTAGGTCTGTTCTTATATATAATTCATAAATACAATCTCCAACATATGCCCATGTTAATGGTGATAACATATTTATTTCTTCTGGAGATTTTGCTCTTTCTATTAAATCTTCCAATAGTTCCTCCTTAAATTTTAACTTTTTCAAGTGTTATTTTGCCTAATTTTCCGCTTCTAAACTCGTCCAATAATATCCCTGAAACTTTTTCATAATCAACTCGTCCACCAGATATTATTGCACCTCTTTTTGTACCAATTAGCTCAAATATTTCTAAATATTTGTCATTTTCATCTATGTCATCTGATTGATTCATTATTTCTTCAATTTTATTATCTAATTTATATCTTTCAGAAAGATTTTGTTTATAATTTTTTACCAGATATTTTAATAGTGAAAATGCTATTTCTGTTTTTTCTAAAATATCATCTTTTATTGTTCCAGTAAATGCTAAATTTGTTGCAACTTCTTCACTTCCTAGTTTTGGCCATAATACACCTGGAGTGTCCATTAGCTCTATCCCCTCATCTACACGAATCCATTGTTTTTGACGAGTAACACCTGGTTTATTTCCAACTTTTGCAGATGTTTTCTTTGAAATTCTGTTTATAAATGATGATTTTCCTACATTTGG
>ERZ859980.924-NODE-924-length-14278-cov-1.620896_pt1 | contig 14278 bp, 14 predicted proteins | sample MGYA00509984_ERZ859980 | MGnify/ENA primary metagenome ERZ859980 (study PRJEB30046, sample SAMN00715173) | human gut metagenome | study: EMG produced TPA metagenomics assembly of the A metagenome-wide association study of gut microbiota in type 2... | reverse complement strand
CCAACGAAAAAAACGCTAATCGCTGGGATTATTTAAAAGTTTTACCTCATTGTTGGAATAACTCTAAAACAATACGTTATTTTGCAACTAATCAAGATGAAGCAAAAGAACTATCTCTTCACTTAGAGCAAGAGTTCCAAGCCCGTAAATTTAAAGATGGAACAAGAGAATTAGATAATTCCAATTACTTATACCATAAACCATATTACTTAATAATAAGTGATAACTTTAAAGCAATTCGTGAATTAGAAATTATTAAAGATGTTTGTAATCAAGAGATTAATATTGGGTACAGCTTGATGATATTAATAATCGTATTACAAATCTACCTAATGAATGTCACAGCTTTATAAGTATTGGAGACAAAATGTCAGGCTTATTTGAAAATGAGTTAGTTTCTAATAAACAAAAAGAATTTGTAGCGGATTATAACACAGAAATTGATATGTATAAATGCAGTGAAACACTATTTAATATTCCAATAGAAATAGCTAAAGAAAATAGTAATTTACCAACTATGATTAGTTTCTTAGAAATGTATGATGTTGGTAAAGTTGAACAATTAAATATCACTAACCGTTGGAAAAACAATGATCCTACAAAATCTCTACAAGCTCCAATAGGAGTTGATAAAAACCGTGAATTATTTAAACTAGACTTACATGAAAAGTTCTATGGTCCACATGGTTTAATAGCCGGAATGACAGGATCAGGAAAATCTGAATTTATTATTACTTATATTTTGTCAATGGCTATTAATTATAGCCCAGATGAAGTCAGTTTTATTTTAATCGATTATAAAGGTGGAGGATTAGCGGGAGCATTCCAAAATAAAGAAACTGGAATGAAGTTGCCACACTTAGCCGGTAGTATCACAAACCTTGATACAGTTGAAATGAACAGAGCTTTATCATCTATTCAAAGCGAATTACGTAGAAGACAAAGAATATTTAATGATGCAAGAGATGCATTAAATGAAAGTACCATAGATATCTATAAGTATCAACGTCTCTTCAGAGAAGGACTAGTCAAAGAACCAGTTACTCATTTATTTATAATTTCGGATGAGTTTGCCGAACTAAAGAGCCAGCAACCAGAATTTATGGATCAATTAATTTCTACAGCCCGTATCGGACGTAGTTTAGGAGTGCATTTGATTCTTGCCACCCAAAAACCAGCCGGTGTAGTTGATGATCAAATATGGTCCAACTCAAAATTTAGAGTATGTTTAAAAGTTCAAGATAAATCAGACAGTATGGATATGATAAAATGTCCAGATGCTGCATCTTTAAAAGAAACAGGTAGGTTCTATTTACAAGTTGGTTATAATGAGTTATTTGCTTTAGGTCAATCAGCATGGACAGGAGCAAAGTACTATCCTACAGAAAAGAGAAAGAAAAAGATAGATGAAACAATCAATATAGTTGATAATGTTGGTACTGTAGTAAAGAGCCTAGATACAATTAAAAAGGATTTGGATGTAAAACCACAAGGTGAAGAGATTACCAATATTATTAAATACCTTATAAAAGTTTCAGATGAACAACATATATCTGTAAAACAACTATGGTTAGATAAAATTCCAGAATTTATTTATGTAGAAAAACTACGACAAAAATATAATTATTTACCTGAAAAAGGTGTAATTAATCCTATTATTGGTGAACTAGATGATCCAAATAATCAAAGACAAGATATTTTAACATTACCACTTAGTGCTGACGGAAACACCATTATTATGGTTCAGCTGGTAATGGAAAAGAACTACTCTTAACAACCTTAATTTACTCAACTATTGTTGATCATACACCATCAGAAGTAAATTTCTATATCCTAGATTTTGGAGGAGAAACATTAAGAGCATATAACAATGCACCTCAAGTAGGTGATGTAATTTTATCTTCCCAAGAAGAAAAAGTTAATAACTTATATAAAAAATTGTTATATGAGTTAGATAACCGAAAAAAATTATTTGTTGATTATAATGGTGACTTTGAATTCTATTGTAAACACAGTGGAAAAACTTTACCAATGTTAATAGTAATTATAAATAATTATGACTCCTATGTTGAAAGTTATGAGGATCATGAAGAAGATTTTAATATTTTAACAAGAGAAGGTGCTAAATACGGTATTGTTTTCATAGTAACGGCTAACAATACTAATACACTTCGTTATAAATTAAGACAAAACTTTAAACAAAATATAGTACTACAATTTAATGATACAGGTGACTATTCGTCTATTTTAGGAAATGTTCAAAAGAAATATCCATCTAAAATTTATGGCCGTGGTTTAGTATCACGAGATGACATATATGAATTCCAAACAGCTTATCCATATCAACACGAAAAGATGAATGAATATATTAGAGTTATAAGTAAAAAATTAAATGACATATTTACAGACAAAGCCCCAAGTATACCGGTTTTACCAAGTGTTGTTACACACGAAACGGTATCCAATGCTTTAGGAAACTTAGAAAGTGTACCAGTAGGTATATTTAAAGAAAGTCTAAATATTGCAATTCTAAATACTTTAAAAAATTATACATCAATTGTTAGTAGTAATGATATATCAGAATATAGTAGCTTTATTAAAAATTTATATAAAACATTTACTTATATTAAAAATGAAGAAATATTTGTTTTTGATACCTATGATATAATAGATAATACTTTAGAAAATACTACCCTTGTAACAAAAAATTATGAAGATGCATTAAACCCTATATTACAAGAGTGTCAGATGAATATCAAATATATACTAATAATAATTATGAACGCAGTAGTTTAAGTGATAAGAGTCATAAAACAATTATTATAATAGGTATTAATGAATTATTATCTCGTATTTCTCAAGACAAAAAAATGGAATTTACAAAAGCTCTATCAATGATAAAGGATTTAGGTACATATCATTAGTATTAATTGACAATTCTGATAAATTAAAACAACAGGCCTTCGAAACATGGTATAAAGCCGCAGTAGATCCTAGTAATGGTGTTTGGTTAGGAAGTGGCGTTCTAGATCAATATGCTCTAAAATTATCTGTTTCTCCACGTGAATTAAGAGAAGAATTAAAACCAGGTTTTGGAGTATACGTAGATAAAGGTAAGCCATATATCATTAAATTACTAGAAGGTGATAAAGATGAACAATAAAATATTAATAAGATTATATATACCATTAATTGAAGAAGAATATGACATATTTATTCCAATTAATAAACGTGTTGGTACTATAAAACAACTCTTAGAAAAATGTATTAGTGAACAAAATGATAATGGTTATGTGCTTGCGGAAGATACCAATCTTTACAGTAAAGAAACTGGTAAAGTATATGATGTTCAACTATTAGTTAAGGATACTGATCTAAAAAATGGTTCCAGAGTAGTTTTATTATAGGAGAAAGTGATATGAATAATCTAGAAATATATACGACAGCGGTTAATAATATATTTGCTTGTCTAGAAAAATTAGATACAGGGCTTAATAACCAGGAAAACTCAAACAATATTAGTAATTTAAACGAATATAAAGAATCAGCTATCAGTTTTGCAAGACTAATACAAGAGGACATGCAACAAAATACTGTAGAAGGAGCGAGTGATAAATGATAGGAAATTTAAGTTATGAAGAAATAGAAAATTTAATAACTATCATGGCAAGCTCTTCAGAAAATATTCGTAGTGTCTTAAATAGCTATCAAGATAATAATAATATTTCATCAAGAACAGAAAAAATGCTTCATTTCTGTTCAGATATTGATAAATATATTGCTAATCTAAAAGATAACATTCTTTTAAATAAAGATGCTGATATTGTTATTGAACGTATCAAACAAAATAATGCATAAAAACTTCAGTTTATACTCTGAAGTTTTTTTATATATATTTTTTAATTTTACAAGTAGGAAAATAATAATTAAGTATTTGTAAATAATTACATCCTGCCTTAGCAAGTTCAGCAGAGCCATTCAGTGAAAGTCCCAAATTATCACCATGACCTCTATTGACAAAAGTTATATATTTATCGTCAATTAAAATTGTCATGTCTTTTGATGGAAGATTTAAATTTTGTCTAAACTCTTCACCATCAAATATGGTATAACCTACCTTAACTTTATTGATACATCCACCCTCAGTTAATTCCAATATTTTTATGCCAAATAAATCATCTTTGTCCAAATTTAATAATTGAGCTACTTTCTCCACAGTATATCTTGTAATATTTAAATACATTGAAGATGTTAAGTCCCACAAACTTGGTACCTTAACAAGATATTCAACATTAGGAAGAACATCAGTATTACCGTTATTAGTATTATGTATATAAGGTTTTATAAAAATATTATTATATGTTATAAACATACATTCAGTTTCATTTATAGCTCTAAGCATATTCTTACTAATTTTATCATAATCTTTAAACCATAATAATTTGTAATATGAAATATTTCTAAATTTAGCGAAGTGATCATCTATTTCTATATATCCAATTTTTCCCATTTGTTTATATGCATAAGTTCGGTATAGAATAGCAACACTTTTTAAAACTTCGACATCGAAATCATAGTTTACATTTGTAAGCATTAATCCTAATAAATAATCGCTTAATTTCATACTAATAGTTTCATATTCATTTTTAACTCTTACAATAAATTTATTATTTGTATAAGGTATTTCTTCATCTAATGTTTCAACATTTACTTTTCTATTACTTATGTCCATACTCTTTACTACTATTCCATTCATTACTAAATAAACTGGACCATTGGAATAATTAATATTGTTTTGATTATAAATCGCTTAATTCGCTCTTCTATACTAACATTATCTCTATTAACAAATTCGTTTGATTCCTCTTCACCCATGCTCATATATAAATAAAGTACATCTCTACCACCATGTTTTTTAATTTCATATCTATAAAACATAATATTCACCTAACAGTATTATGTACAAATATATACTTACTATACTAAAAATAAAAGAATTTTAAAGTATTTTTATTATCACAATCTAATCCTGTTAAGTAGCTTTTATTTAAAAAAATGTCACATAAATTCACTTTTTTAGATTTAAAATACATGTCAAGTTTAATAATAATATCTCTTGCTTCAAGTATAGATTTTTTATATAAATCATCAAACGATTCATAACTAAAAATATTTTTATCACATGGATTAAACCAAATTTCATGCCTGGTATTTAAAAAATATTCTTCCCTTTTTGACTTGTAATGATATGATAAAGCTTCAAATCTAAACACACTCTTTGGAGTAATTTTATCAATACATTTATATCCAAAACTTTTAATTCCTGTTTTATCAAATCTATATCTTCTAATAAATCCCTTCATTTGTTTAAGAGAATCAAAGTATATTTTGTGCATATTATCTACATGAAAAACTTCTCTGAAAACATAATCAATACATTTATTAAGTTCATTATTAAATTTAGTATTATCAAAACAAAACTTATCAATTCTAAATTTAAAAGGATCCATGAATAGTTTTTCTTTTATCATATAATTATCAAAATAAGTTTCCATAAAAGCATGCAAGTTGTTATATTTATAACTATTTTTGTCTTTTTTATCAAATAATCCTGTTTTATAAAAAACAAAAGGATGAACATTACTATCAAGTACATAATGGCAAATGAAACCATATAAAAACACCATTACATAAGAATTATCATATAATTTATTTCTTTCAATATACTCTACTAAAGTAATAAAAAATGATCTCGATTTAGACGTATGAAAAGTATGTTGCAATTCTCTTACCTTTTTACCTGGCTTTAAACCCTCTATATTATAAAACATTAAAGAATCAGTAGATTGTGAAAACATTTTATACTGAAATGTATTTTTATCTATTAACTGTTTTATTGTATTAGGTAATTCATTATAAACATCCATTGCAAAAATAGCGTGTGTAGCAGTTGCTGGCATAAAATTCACCTCACTAAAAATATATTACTAATAAATAAGACATTTTCATATTTATCTTATAAAAAATATGTTATAATTACAATAGGTGAGATTATGATACAGAAACAATTTAAAAACCTTGACGAACAAATAGAAATCTTAAAATATAAGGGATTAATAATTAAAAATGAAGCTTATGCCAAAAATGTTTTGTTACGTGAAAATTATTTTTTCCTTAGTGGTTATAGACATTTATTTTTAAAATCAATTACAGAAAAGGTATATAAACCAGGAACTCATTTTGAAGAATTATATAGTCTTTTCTTATTTGATAGAAGATTAAGAAACATTTTGTTCAAAAACTTATTAATTATTGAAAATAATCTAAAATCAATATCATCATATCAGTTATCCAAAAGGTATGGTTATAAGGAAAAAGACTATTTGAAGGAATCAAATTTCAATACTAGTCCAGAAAAAAAGCGACAAGTAAATGATTTAATTAAAAAAATGAAGCGTCAAATAAGAAGCAATAGTAGAGAAAACACAGCAACAATCCATTATGTGAATAATTATGGTTATATACCACTTTGGATTTTAGTTAAGGTTTTATCGTTTGGTATAGTAAGTGAGATGTATTCAGTTCTAAAGGACGAAGACCAGCAGGCCATAGCAGATGTATATGGTATAGGTAAAGATGACCTAGTAACATATTTGCCAATTCTTTCTAATTATCGTAATCTATGTGCACATGAAGATATTTTATATGAAAATAGAACTCATAAACAAATAGATGATACAATTTATCATAAGATGTTAAACATAGAAAAAGTAGATGGTGAATATAAGTATGGTAAAGATGACTTATTCGCTTTAATTATCATAATGAAAGAATTACTTCAACCAGAAGAATTCAAAAGTAGATGCTTGAACTAGATAATGCCATTACCACTTTAGATTATAATTTAAATGCTATAAAAATTGGTGAAGTATTAAATAGAATGGGCTTTCCTAAAAACTGGAAAGAATTAATGACCATTGAAAGGGGAAATAAAATAAATGGATAAAAGCAAAAAAAATTCTAATATAAAGACAGTTTTATTCGTGATATTAGGAGCAGTTTTAGGTGTCATAATATCATTTGTCTTAATCAAATATACAAAATTAAGTGAAATGTTAGAGTTAACTAAAACAATAACAAAAAATGGAAAAACAATTGTTGAAAAAACAAGTATAAGTGATTCTATTGAAAAAGCAAAAGACGCAGTAGTAATGATTAGTAGTTACAAAGGAGACACCGAAGCATCAACAGGAACAGGTTTTGTTTATAAAACTGATAATAAATATGGTTATGTTATGACAAATCAACATGTAGTTGAAAATAGTGATAAAGTCATTTTAGTCATGAGTGATGACAAAGAAGTAGAAGGTAAAATTTTAGGTGGGGATGAGTATTTAGACTTAGCAATTATCAGAATAAATAAATCGGATGTAAAAGGTGTCGCTATAATTGGTGATTCTTCAACATCTAATGTAGGAGATACCGTATTTACTATTGGGTCACCAATGGGTTATGAATACAGAGGTACTGCAACAAGTGGAATTCTATCTGGTAAAAATAGAATGGTTTCAGTAAGCGTCAGCAATTCCAATACAGAAGATTATGTAATGAAAGTTTTACAAACAGATGCCGCTATAAACCCAGGTAACAGTGGAGGACCCCTTCTTAATATTAATGGTGAAGTTATTGGAATAAACTCTATGAAATTAGTACAAGAGGAAATAGAGGGTATGGGCTTTGCTATTCCAATAGAATATGCAATGAGTCACGTTGATTCACTTGAAAAAGGAGATAGTATTAAATGGCCAGTACTAGGAATAAGTATGATTAATGCCAAAGATACAGGAACCCTATATAGAAATAACCTATCTGTTCCAAGCACTATTACAAGTGGTGTTGTAGTAGCCAATATTGCAGCTAATTCAGGTGCTAGTAAGTCAGAATTAAAAAAAGGAGACATCATCATCGCAATAAATGGTGAAAAAGTTCAAAATACAGCCTATTTAAGATATGAATTATATAAATATAAACCAGGAGAAAGTATAGAGGTTACATATTATAGAAATGGTAAAGATTATAAAACAAAGGTAACATTGTCATCATCATCAGACCAATAATATACACATAATCATTTCAAAAGCATATAATTTTAATAAACAATATCTATGAAGTATTAAATTCATAGATATTTTTATATGGTGATAAATTTGAAAAAAATTATATCTAATAAAAACAATATATATCAAGTAACAATAGTAAGTATCGCTGTTAATATATTTTTAGCGGTATTAAAGGTTGTTAGTGGTCTAATAACTAAGTCCAATGTTATGATATCAGATGGAGTTCATTCTCTATCTGATGTCTTTGCTACCCTAGTGGTAATGATAGGTATAAAGATATCTCATAAAAAACCCGATAAGAAACATCAATATGGTCACGAAAGATATGAATGTATTACGTCTATATTACTATCCGTAATAATATTTTTAACTGGTTTATTTATAGGCTATAATGGAATTATAACTATCATTAAGAAAAACTATATTACCATGACTATACCAGGCTTTGAACTTATTTTTATATCTCTCATTTGTATCATAACAAAGGAATTAACATTCAAATATATCAAAAATATCGCTCAAAAAAACAATTCATCAGCTCTAATGGCCGATGCCTGGCATCATAGGGCAGATGAGTTATCCAGTATTGGAGTATTTATAGGAATATTTGGATCAATTATAGGGATAAAAATATTAGAACCTATCTCTTGTATCGCAATAGCTCTTTTGATTATGAAGTCAGCTGTTGATATTTGGCATGATTCTGTTGATAAAATGGTTGATTGTTCAGTATCAGAGGAAGTTGAAAAAAATATTAGAAATATAATAAATAATCAAAAAGATGTACATAAAATTGACGATTTAAAAACAAGACTTTTTGGTTCTAAAATATATATTGATCTAGAAATTTCGGTTGATAGCAATATAAGCCTAAAAAAAGCCCACCAAATAGCACATAATGTTCATGATGAAGTAGAAGCCAAAATTAAGGAATGTAAACACTGTATGATACATGTTAATCCAGATATAGAAAAAAGTAGTAATTAAAAATATTATATGCTATACTAAGATGGAAAAGAAAATTAAATGAGGGAGAAAAAATGAAGAAATTAAAAGAATACATAATGCGATTTATACAAGGATTTTGTATGGCTATGGCAGATAGTGTTCCAGGAGTATCTGGAGGAACAATAGCCTTTCTATTGGAATTTTATGATGATTTTATAAATTCATTAGATGAGTTATTTAAAGGTAATTTACAACAAAAAAAGAAGGCTTTGTCTTTCTTAGTAAAATTAGGTATAGGTTGGGTAGTAGGATTTTTACTATGTGCAACAATACTAGTAAGTTTATTTGATAAAAAGATTTACAGTATGAGTTCATTATTCTTAGGATTTATTATATTTGCAATCCCAATTGTTGTAGCAGAAGAAAAGAAAGTCTTAAAGGGAAAATATAAAAATATATTATTTTTAATACTAGGAATGGCTTTAGTAGTTGTCATTTCATCACTTAATTCTAGCACTAATCTTATAAAAGTTGGCAACATTACTCATCTTACCATTCCACTTGCTATATACATTTTTGTAGCAGGCATGATTGCTATATCAGCAATGATTTTACCTGGTATATCAGGTTCAACTCTACTATTAATATTTGGTCTTTATATTCCAATTATGACAGGTATTAAAGAAACAATCCATCTTAATTTTTCTTATCTTCCAGCTCTAATCATCTTCGGGTTAGGTGTAATCTGTGGAATAATTTTCTTTGTAGGACTAATTAAGAAATGTCTAAACAAACATCGTAGTGAGACCGTATATGCTATATTAGGAATGATGCTAGGATCACTATACGCAATTGTCATGGGACCAACAACACTAGATAAACCATTGCCATGTTTAAGTATTCATACATTTAGTATAATATCATTCATTATAGGTGCAATTGTTATATTTGGACTTCAAGGACTAAAAAAATTAATGGAAAGTAAGTAGGTAAAAATATGGATTTAAATAATGAAACAATTTTAACAAAATATAAACCATTATCACCTTGGGCATACTTTGGATATAATATATTATTTAGTATACCAGTTATTGGTTTTATACTCCTTATAGTATTTTCATTTAGTAATGATAATATTAACAGAAGAAACTATGCTAGATCCTTTTTTGTAATATATGCACTTGTTATAATAGTAATTCTTATTTTAGTATCATTAGGAGTACAAGTAGGACTATATAATTTGTTAAAATAGTGCAAAAGGCTTAGAATAAGTCTTTTTTTGTTTCATACTTTCATTTTTTTCTATGAAAACATGCGGAATATAAATTGTATTTACTTGTTAAAGTACTAAATTAATAATTTTATTTAACATCTCTTTGAGATTCTGTAGTATAATACTCGTATAAAAAGTTATACACAATCTACTAGTATTGTCAGTTTGACAAAAACAACCTTTTGTGGTAAAATATGCCACAAAAAAGGAAACATGGAATTATAGAACAATACTAAGAGGATACTAGGGGGATTTGTTATGATTAAAGAAGAATTATTAGAAGCAAAACAAAATTTATTAAAACTTGAAACATTAAAATTAAGCGGTTATCCAACAATAGATAAACCGTGGACTGTTAACTATAATCAAAAAGAGTTAGGAAAAAAGATACCTAAAAGGACAGTTTTTCAGGAAGTTTATAATAACAATTTTTCTTTTCCCAAAGATTTAGCATTGGAATTTTTTGGAACAAAAATAAATTATTCAACATTTTTTAAAAATATTGAAGCTACAGCCAAAGCATTTCAAGAGTATGGAATTAAAAAAGGAGACTTTGCCACAATCTGTGCAGCAGGTATTCCAGAAACCGTTTATTCATTCTATGCCTTATCAAAATTAGGAGCAGTTGCTAATATGATTGCTCCACATTTGAAAAAAAAGATTTAATAGCAAGAATTAGTGATTGCGAAAGTGATATATTGATAATAATGGATAAATTTTATCCAGAATTAAAGGACGCGATAAAAAATTCAAGAATCAAAAATATAATTATTCTTCCAACATTAAATTCTTCAATATTAAGATTTGCCTCTAAAAAATATAAAATAGATAGCTACAGCAATGAATTATATTGGAATCAATTTATCAAAGATGGAAAGAATAGAGCTGAAATTCAAACTATTCCATATGAAAAAGATTTACCACTAACTATGGTATATTCAAGCGGAACAACCGGTGCATCTAAGGGTATATTATTATCAAATGATAGTTTTCAAAATTCGATTCAATCATATCCAGCATCTGGTGTTGACATTTCAAGAGGACAAAAGTTTTATCAAATTATACCTCCTTGGTATTCAACTGGATTAAGTACATCAATTCATTTACCATTATCTTATGGCACATCTGTATTTATGGATCCAAGATTTGAAAGAGATGTATTTGTAAAAAATATTGTTAAGGCAAAACCAAACTATTGTGTTGCCCCAACAAGTATGTATGAAGGATTTTTAGATGAAAAACTGGTTAAAAATAAGGATTTATCATTTTTTAATTATCCATTTGAAGGTGGAGAACCACTAAGTGATGAAGTTGCCACTAAAATAGAAACAGTATTTAAACAACATGGAAATAATTCACCATTAAGGGTTGCTTATGGACAATGTGAATGTGGAGCTGCAATAACAACGCAAACTCAAATGGCTGAAAGTACAAGAGGATCTGTTGGAATTCCCCTACCTGGAATTACAATCGGAGTTTTTGATGACGATTTCAATGAACTACCTTATTATGAAAGAGGACAAATCTTGGCAAATACTCCATGTAGTATGTTAGGATATTATAAAAACGACAAGGCAACAGAAGAGTATTTTCATATAGATAAAAATGGTAGAAAGTGGAATTGTACAGGAGACATTGGATATATTGATGAAAAGGGTAATCTATTTGTTGAAGGTAGAGCATCCGATTATTCAATAATAAATGGAGAAAAAATATATAATTTTGATATAGAAAACATTATAATGGAATTAGATGGAATTAAAATGTGCGATGTATTAGAATTTGATGATGATGACAAAAAAGAATTAGCAGTACATATAATATTTACTGACGAAATTCAAAAAAATATGAAAACAAATAAAAATTATTTGGAAGAAAAATTGCATAGTCTTCAACAATATATTTATGAAAAAACTAATAATGAAAATATGGTACCATGTAGATTTAAAATTAGGGAATCATTCCCATATGCTAAGTCTGGTAAAAGAGATGTTGCAAAAATCAAACAAGAAAAGGATGGATTTATTGTAATTAATAAAACTATTGAAGAAAATAAGCAAAAAAAGTTATCTCGTTAATGAGATAATTTTTTTGTATAAAATAATCGAAAAACTACTAAAATAGTGAATTTATATGATAATATATTAATATAGGAGAGTGAGTTTATGGTTATCTCGAATCTTACATGGTTAATAATTTTTAGTTTTATGTATGTTATTGCTTTGTCATTCCTATATTTTTCAAAAACAAGATTAGACAATGGTGAAAATAAAATATATAAATATATTCTTATTACAAATTTAGTCGGACTGGTATTACAATTTCTATGTGATTATGTATCATACAAATATGATGTAATATCACCTGTTATAAGTGACTTTATATTACGAATCTATTTAGTGTACTTTATCATTTTTATATCGTTATTAATTTTTTATTTAATTGAAATTTCATTTAAACACAAAAAGATTGCTAATATAATAACTTTGATAGTTGATATATTAATATCTATTGTGGTATTTTTACTTCCATATAATTTACACAGAGATGTTGAACAAAAAATTTATTATACATATGGACCAGCTGTTCAAATAATTTTCTATTTATCTGGTATATTAAGTTTAGTCATATTTGTAATTTTAATTTCAAAAAGAAAAAGTGTTGGTTTAAATAAAAAGGTTCTACCAATTTGGATATATTTATTACTTGGATTAGGCGTTATGGTTATTCAAATGAAATATCCTGAGTTGGTAATAACCACAGCTATGGAAAGCCTAATTTGTTGCCTAATGTATTTTACAATAGAAAATCCTGATCTAAAAATGATTGCTAAATTAGAATTAGCAAAAGATCAAGCAGAGAAAGCCAATCGTGCTAAGAGTGATTTCTTATCTAGCATGTCTCATGAAATTAGAACACCATTAAATGCTATTGTTGGTTTATCAGAAGATATTTCAAGTTATGAAGATCAAGTGCCAAAGGAAGTCCTTGAGGATACCAAGGATATTAAAAATGCTTCTGATACATTATTAGAAATAGTAGGCAATATTTTAGATATAAATAAAATAGAAAGTGAACATATGGACATCATAGAAAAAGAATATAATTTTAAAAACGAGATATCTAAAATGGCTAAGATAACTTCTACAAGAATAGAAGATAAGCCGATTGAATTTGAATTAAAGATGGCCGAAGATATTCCAGATATATTAATTGGCGATAAAACACATGTAAAAGAAATAATTAATAATCTTCTTACTAATGCAATTAAATATACAGAAAAAGGAAAAATAACTTTAAATGTAAAATGTATTAATAAGGGAGATATTAGTAAACTAATTATTAGTGTTAAGATACCGGGCGAGGAATAAAGAAAGAGAATATAGAAAAGCTATTTACTAAGTTTCAAAGATTAGAAGAAGATATGAATACTACAATTGAAGGAACAGGTCTTGGTTTAGCAATAACTAAATCTCTTGTTAATTTAATGAATGGAACGATAAATGTTCAATCACAGTTTGGAATAGGATCATTATTTATAGTAAATATTCCACAGAAAATAGGAAAACTAGTTGATGAAACAACAGATAAAACAATAGATTATAATTATATAAGAAAACCAGTTGAAATAATTGATAACTTAGATGAATTAAAAGAAAACACTAATAATTTAGAAACTTTAACAGAGAGTAACAGTACTAAAAAAAGAATATTAATAGTAGATGATAATAAATTAAATATTAAAGTTGCTACTAGACTTTTGTCCGACTTACCATATGAGATAGATGAATGTTACAATGGTAAAGAGTGTTTAGAAAAACTAAAATCAAATAGTTATGACTTGATATTAATGGATATAATGATGCCCGAAATGGATGGAGAGGCAACTATCAAGGAGCTAAGAAATAGTAGTGATTTCAAAACTCCTGTTATTGCT
>ERZ859980.919-NODE-919-length-14345-cov-1.556053_pt1 | contig 14345 bp, 18 predicted proteins | sample MGYA00509984_ERZ859980 | MGnify/ENA primary metagenome ERZ859980 (study PRJEB30046, sample SAMN00715173) | human gut metagenome | study: EMG produced TPA metagenomics assembly of the A metagenome-wide association study of gut microbiota in type 2... | reverse complement strand
AGCTGTTATCTTTCTTGCAGCTTCTATTGTTCTAATGTCACTTGTTTCGGGAAGAACAATAGTCTTTAAATTTTTTCTTACTCTTTCTTTAATATTATCAATAAATTTCATTTCAATCCTCCATACATTATATTTTAACAGAAAAAAATATAGTAGAATCAAAAATAACATTATTTGACACAATTAAACAAAAAACAAATGTTAAATTAATTTTTTCATCTTGTTATTTATTTCTTCATATTTCTCTTTATTTTCAGAATAAAAATTTTCAAACATATCGATATTTTCTCCACATATTATATGAGTGCTTATTTCTTCCATTAAATTTTTGGCATATGTTTCTTCTTCTTTTTGCATTATCCTTTTAATGTTTCTTCTTTTATTCAAATTAAATTTAATGAACTTTTTATTAATAATAATTGAAGAATTACTTTGGTTAGAAATTTGTTGTTGGTTGGATCTAAATAATAAACCTTATCGTTATATTCACTAATGGTAATTAAGTGATTACCTATAATAGACTGTAAAAAAGAAATATCAGCTGAATCTTTTTTTATTAATGCTGGAATAGTATAGGATTTAATATTTTTTTCTTGTAAGATATCATTGAGAAGTGTTGCTATATGTCTACAACAAGCTAGACCAGTTATAGTTTCAGTACCCAGTGATCTAAGAATATCCTTATTGTTATCTGTGCAATATTTAAAATGTTTATTATATGATAAATAACCATTGTTAAGCGCAAATGTTAATCCTGCATTTATATCTATTGGACTCTTTAATTCTAGTTTATCATTTAATTTTACATAAGATTTTACTACATCTTTGTATATAGAAACTATATCTTCAATATCTTTGGTGTAGTGTTCTGGAAATGATAGTATTAAAAATAAATACGTGATGTTTGATAATATGTTTATATCCATTGGAATCATCGTACTGAAATCGGTATTGAGTGCTAAAAGGAGAGAGGTAAAGGATGATACTGGGACAAATACGTTCCCAATTTTTCTTGCTGTGTCTATTTTGGGTTTAAAGTCATTATAATTAATATTTTTTAGTAGGGTTTTATAAAGATATAGTAAATTATTCATCTTATCCTTCCTTTTCTTGCACTTATTGTACTCTTTTACAATATACTTGTAAACTGATATTTTTTATGCACTAGCAATTTTTCATTATATCGGTTATAATTATTTTGGTGATTTAAATGGAACGTTTACAAAAAGTGATAGCTCAAGCTGGAATTTGTTCAAGAAGAAAGGCTGAAGAGTTGGTAAAGGATGGAAAGGTTAAAGTTAATAATGAGGTAGCAACACTTGGAATGCAGGTAGAATCTAGTGATACTATTACTGTGTGTGGGAAACTTATAAGAAAAGAAGAGAAGGTTTATTTTCTTCTTAATAAGCCAAGGGGTGTTATTTGTACCGCAAGTGATGATAAGAATAGAAAAACAGTTGTGGATTTAATTAAAACGGATAAAAGAATATATCCAGTAGGAAGACTTGATTTGATACTACAGGAGCTCTTATTTTAACTAATGATGGTGAACTTGCTAATGTACTTATGCATCCAAAAAATGGAATAACGAAAGTCTATTATGTAAAAATGGAAGGTAAGTTACTTGGGGATGAAATTCATACATTAGAAAGAGGAATTGTCGTAGATAATAAAACTTTAAAGCCTGATAAGATTAATTTAGAAAGTATGACGCTAGTACTAATGTTACTTATGCTTCTGTTATTTTACACGAAGGCCATAATCATGAAATAAAAAAATTATTTGAATATATTAATCATCCAGTCATAAAATTAAAGAGAGAAAGTATTGCATTTTTAGATATCTTATCACTAAAGAGTGGAGAATATAGAATGTTAAATCCAAAGGAGGTACAAAAACTATATAGTTTGAAATAGTTTAATGGCGCATTATTCTAGTCAACTTATTTGTTATGAGGACGGGGATAAACTATCGTTAAAGAGCACATCGATGAAACCTCTGGTGTTTGCTTCTGATGCCCAATTGGGGGTTAATGCTGGAGATGAAAATTATGGGCCGGATGTAATGGCATATATCTTTGGACCCATAGTTTGTGGAGACCTAATTTTGTAGTAAGCCTATACGGACATATTCTGACGGACTTATTATGAGTTAGGAGTAAAAACCTACTTTGTGGCGAAAGTTATGAGTAGCGTAGCTTGTCTTGAGTGAGAGCTTTGGAATTAGGTTAAGGACTTCTTGTTTTGGCCAAAAATAAGATTTCTATACTATGAAATTACTCTTGCAAAAAAGGATTAATAACAAAGATTGTTGGGGAGGAAATCTCCTAGAGTGTATCTAAATGTGAGATTAAAGTTGGTACTAAGTGGTAATCAAGTCGTATGAATGGTGACATCATACTGATTTCTTTAAAGGGGAACCGCAATACTGGTAACGGTATGTAGAAATTGGGGAAAGCCTACTTGACCTAAGACTAAGGATTTATCATATTTAGAGCCATTATTATAATTATTATGAAGAAAAAAAGTAAAAATAAAAATACAAAATGGATTATTACAGTAACAGTATTAGCGTTTATTATTTCTATTGGAATGAGTTTATTTAGTGAAATTGTTTTAGATGATGTTGAACTTATGGTCGCTATTGTTATAACTTTGTTGTTTGTAATATTAGGAATTATTTTTGATATTGTAGGAGTAAGTGTTACTTCGGGAAATATTAAAGTGTTTAATAGTATGAGTTCAAAAAAAGTTAAGGGAGCTCATGTTGCGGTGGAACTTATTAAAAATGCTAGTAAAGTATCATCTGTTTGTTGCGATGTAATAGGGGATGTATGTGGGGTTGCATCAGGATCAGCAGGAGTTATAATTGTCACTATTTTAATTACTAATTATCAGGTTAATGACTTGTTAGCGAGCATTTTAACAACAGCTATTATTTCAATGCTTACTATTGGAGGTAAAGCTATTGGTAAAGGTTTTGCAATCGATAAAAGCACAAAAATAATATATTTTGTATCAAGAATACTTAGTGTATTTAAAAAATAAGAAAATGGTCTATGAACCATTTTTTCTTTTATAGAGTATAAATACATATAAAAATATTGTTAGAAGATGTAAAAATATGATATAATTTAACTACTGGTAATTGGTGCAGTAAGAAGTGTTGCACCTTAATAATATTAATAGGGTGATGTAAAGGTGAAAGAATATATAAAGAAACATATTTTAGAAATACTTAAAGTGGATGAGGATAAAATAAAAATAGAGATACCTCCAAAAGATAATATGGGAGATTATAGTATTCAGTGTGCTAATTTAAGAAATGAAGAGTATTCAAATCCTATAGAAATAGCAAACCTAATTAGAGAAAAATTTAATGATGAAGAAAATAACTTTTCGTTAATTAAAGTGATGGGACCATATATTAACTTTTATTTAAATTATGAAAAGTTTAATGCGGAAGTAATCAAAGATATAGAAATAAATGATCATTATGGTTCTCTAAACCAAGGAAATAATGAAGCTTTACTTATAGAGCATACTTCTATTAATCCTAATGCTGAACCTCATATTGGAAGATGTAGAAATAGTTTAATTGGAGACTTCATGAGTAATTTATATGGGTTTACAGGATATGAGGTTGAAAGACATTATTTTATTAATGATATTGGTAAAAAAATTGCTCTTCTGGTTATCGGAATAGAAGAGTATGGATTAAAAGATGGTAATTTTTCATCTATTTTAGATACATATGTAAAAATTAGTAATAGGGCAAAAGAAGATGAAAGTATAGATCAGAAGGCATTTTATTATCTTCAACAAGTAGAAAGTGGTAACACTGAGATGGTACAAAAGTTTAAAGAAATCACTGATATATGTGTTGAAAGACAATTACAAATATTTGATACTTTAGATATTCATTTTGATGTATTTACACATGAATCTGATTTTGTTTATAATAACTATTTAGATAATATATTAAAGAGACTAGATAAAACGGGTAGGTTACATGAGGATGAGTTAGGAAGACTATATGTAGATTTATCCGGATATGATATACCAACTAGAGAACCAGTGTTAGTATTAACTCGTTCTAATAAAACATCACTATATCCTATGAGAGATATTGCTTATACAATTCATAAAATAGAACTTAATCCAAAAAATAATTTTATTGTTTTAGGTGAAGATCAAGAAGTTTATATGAAACAGATTAGTGCAGTATTAGATATCTTGGGATATAAGGCTCCAAAACTTATTTCATACTCATATGTTTTATTAGATGGTGACAAGATGTCTACTTCTGCTGGTACTGTTGTTTTAGTTACTGACTTTATGAAGGCCGTAAAGAACACTTTGATAAATGAATTTAACAAACGAAATAGTGAAATATCTGTGGATAAGTTAAATATATTAGTAAATGCTTGTATTAAATTTACAATGTTAAATGTTTCAAAGAATAAAATAGTTAACTTTAATTTAGAAAATGCAACTAGTTTTGTAGGAGAATCTGGAATGTATATCCTATATAGTTTGGTAAGAATTAATTCTATATTAAAGAATAATAATATTGAATTAACAGAAGAAATTAAATTTAATAATGAAATAGAAAATAAATTAGTTAAAGAATTATCTTTATTTCCTGAAGTAATAGATGAATTGTTAACATCAAATGAACCAGCTCATTTAACTAAATATATTTTTGGAATTGCAGGTTTATTTTCAAAGTTCTATGAACAAGTTAATATATCAAATGAAGTTGATGTTGTACTAAAATCTTCAAGAATAAGATTATTAAAGAGTACTGCTAAAGTATTGACTAATGCTTTAAGTATATTAGGTATTAAGACAATAGATGAGTTATAAAAAATTTAGTGGAACTAATCATATTGGTTGGTTTCTTTTTTTATTACATTGACTATTATAGCCTTTCAATATTATAATTTAAATAAATTAAAAGCAATAAATATGAGTAATATAGTTGCTCCTAAACTAACAGATATTACAGCTATGTTTAATTCTTGCTCAGTTCTTGAAACAGTAGACTTTAGAGGAATTGATACTTCTAAATTAACTAATAGTTCTTCAGTATTTAATGATGTCAACGGAGCAAAAATTTATGTTAGTAGTAATACAGATAAAACAAATATAGAAAATATGTTAACAGCATCTTCTGCATCGGCAAATGTTTTAGTAAAATAGTTTAAATATTATAATGGTATATACTTGTAGTATATACTTTTTTCTTGTTATTCCATTCTTAATATGTTAAACTATAAAAAGTTAGGAGGCACTTATGTTACAAGTTAATAATGTTAGTTTAAGATTTGGAAAAAGAGTTTTGTTTGAAGATGTAAATATTAAATTTACTGATGGTAATTGTTATGGACTTATTGGAGCTAATGGAGCGGGAAAGTCTACTTTCTTAAAAATATTATCAAAAGAAATTGAAACTACTACTGGTGAGGTTATTTTAGGTAAGGGAGAACGTCTTTCATTTTTGAAGCAAGATCATTATATGTATGATGAAGAAAGTGTTATAAACACTGTTATTATGGGGAATGATAGATTATGGAAAATAATGGAGGAGAAAAACAAATTATATAGCCAAACTGAATTTAGTGATGAAGATGGTATGCGACTTGCCGAATTAGAAGGTGAGTTTATGGATCTTAATGGTTGGGAAGCTGAAAGTGATGCTGCAACTATATTAAATAGTTTAGGGGTTAAAGAAGGATATCACTATATGTTAATGAAAGAAATTCCTGTTAAGCTTCGTGTAAAAGTATTGCTTGCCCAAGCTTTATTTGGTAATCCAGATGTCTTATTGTTGGATGAACCTACAAACTCACTTGATGTTGAGGCAATTAGTTGGTTAGAAGAGTTTTTGATTAACTTTAATAATACTGTCATAGTAGTATCACATGATAGACATTTCTTAAATAAAGTTTGTACACATATAGCTGATCTTGATTATAATAAAATTAAACTATATATTGGAAATTATGATTTCTGGTATGAGTCTAGTCAGTTGGCATTGAAACAGATGAAGGAAGCTAATAAAAAGAAGGAAGATAAAATTAAAGAGTTACAAGATTTCATAGCGCGTTTTAGTGCTAACGCTTCAAAGAGTAAACAAGCTACTTCTCGAAAGAAAATGTTAGAAAAAATTCAACTAGATGAAATTGTTCCTTCATCTAGAAAGTATCCATTCATAGATTTTAAAATAGAAAAACCAGTAGGAAAAGAAATATTAAAAGTAACTAATTTAACAAAAGAAGTAGATGGTAAGAAAATACTTAATAAAGTTAGTTTTACAGTTCTTAAGGGTGATAAGATTAATATTGTAGCGGATGATGATTTACCTAAGACAGCCTTATTTAATATTATTATGGGAATTGATAGAGAATATAAAGGTAGCTATGAATGGGGCAAAACTATAGTGCCTAGTTATTTACCTCAAGATAATAGTGCTTATTTTAAAGATAATAATAAAAATATAATGGAATGGATTGGCTCTTTTTATGATATAGAAGATGAAACAGTACTTAGAGGATTTTTAGGAAGAATGTTGTTTTCTGGGGATGATGTATTTACATCAAACTGCTTTTGGATGATGATGTATTTAAAAAAGTTGATGTATTATCTGGTGGAGAAAAGGCACGCTGTATGCTTAGTAAGTGTATGCTTGAAAATCCTAACTTCTTAGTTTTAGATGAACCTACTAACCATTTAGATTTGGAAAGTATTACAGCTTTAAATAAAGGACTTGTTAATTTTACGGGTAATATTCTTTTAACAAGTCGTGACCATGAACTTAATAGTACTGTTACTAATAGGATAATAGAAATAAAAGATGATGGTTCAATATTAGATAGATATATGACTTATGATGAGTATTTAGAGTCAAAAAAATAAGAAAGGGTATCCGTGAGATACCTTTTAATTTACAATTATTTTTTTGCATGTTATAATACTTTGACAGTGAGGTGGTTTCTTGATAAGTAATTTTAAAGTAAAAAATTGTTTTAATTGTGTCTTTGGTAAATATGATGGATTTTGTATAAAAAGAAATGATAAGCTAGGATATTACACAGACTGTAAATTTTATAGTGGAAGTTATATTCCAACAGCTGTTTTTCATATTTTAGGCAGTAGAAAACATCATGAAATATTAGAAGATATTAGAGAGTTTAGAAGAGATGTTTTAGATAAGAATGAGTCTTATAGAAAGATAATGTTTCGTTATGATACAATAGGACCTATGATTGCGTATAATATAGAAAAAGATTATAAAAAAACGCGTGACAAATCTTTAGCAATTACTTACTTGAGCATTATATCAAACCTATTATAGCTTTATATAAAGAAGGAAAAGAAGAGAGTGCTATTGTAAAATTTGGACAAATGGAAGACGTTTTAGAAGAGTGTTATAATTTTAATAATTCTTTTTCTAATGTTCAAGAAATTGAAAAAATAAAAAAGAAGGCATTGATTGATAACATTTGGAATAAATATTAAACAAGGAGATATTATGTCAAGAGAAGAAAATGTTATAAAATATTATGTGTTATGTAATAAACTTAAAAATGTTATCAGAACCGGTTGGAAGGTTTGGAATGTGGAAAGAGAAAGACTAGAAAGTGTTGCTGAACATATTTTTGGAGTTCAAATGCTTGCGATTGCGATGAAATCAGAATATGAATATGATATTGATATTAAAAAAACGTTATTTATGTTAGCTATTCATGAGTTAGGAGAGACTATAATTGGAGATTTGACTCAATTTCAAATTTCTCATGAAGAAAAGGAAAAGCAAGAGCATGAAGCTGTTGCTAATATATTAAGAGGATTAATAGATGGTAAACAGATAGAAGAGTTATTTTTAGAGTTTGATGCTCATCAAACTAAGGAGGCTATGTTTGCTTATCAGTGTGATAAGTTAGAATGTGATTTACAGTGTAAGTTATATGATGAAGAAGGTTGTGTTGAATTAGAAAAACAAAAAGATAATGAAAGTTTGAGAAATGAATTAGTTCAAAAATTGTTAGTTGAAGGTGACTCTTGGTCAGAGATGTGGCTTCATTTTGGACAACAGACCTATCCTTATGATGATAATTTTAGAGATGTATCAAATTACGCTATTAAACATAATATAAGTTTGGAAAAGGTTAATAAGAAGACAAAATAAAAAGGATATGTGATTTTTCAATCGAATATCCTTTTTAATTTATTAATTTTTCTCCTTTTTGACATCTATTACCCCAACCATCTATTACCTTATCTTTATTTTTTATTAGAATTATTTCACAGTTATTTGGACATCCTTCACAGTTTACGCTACTAGTAGTATAAGAAAAATTATTTAGATCAAATGAATATTTTCTTTCTGGTTCTAACTTTGAAAGTAGGGCAATACCAATTGCACCCATTAAATGACCTTTATCACTAGTTGTTATTTCGGTTTGGAGAATTTCTTCAAAGGCTTTTTTGACCCCTATGTTTTTACTAACACCACCTTGGAAGATTATAGGGTTATATATTTTTTTCCCTTTGGCGACATTATGAATATAATTACTTGCAACACTATTACAAAGACCGGCAACTAGATCTTCCTTGGTATAGCCAATTTGGGCTTTGTGAACTAAATCACTTTCTGCAAAAACAGTACAACGGGCTGCTAGTTTAGCGGGAGATTTACTTAATAATGCGATTTTTCCCATATCTTCTACTTTTATGCCAAGTCTTTTTGCTTGACTAGATAGAAAGGCACCTGTGCCAGCTGCACAAAGAGTATTCATAGCGTAGTCTGTTACTAATCCGTTTTCTAATAAAATAATTTTAGAATCTTGACCACCTATTTCAATAATAGTTCGAACATCTTTATAATAGTGACTTGTACCAATAGCGTGAGCTGTGATTTCATTTTTTATGACATTGGCATTTAAAATACTACCAATTAATCTTCTGGCAGAACCAGTTGTACCAACACCGACTATTTTTATATCTTTGCTATCTTTTAAGATTTCTTTTAAAACGTTTTTTACTGCGTTAATGGGACTTCCTTTGGTCCATAAATAACAACTAGAAATAATATTATCATCTTCATCTAAAAGAACTGCTTTTGTAGATATTGAACCAATGTCAATTCCTAAATATCCTTTTTTCATTTTTCTCCTTTCTGTAACGTAGAACATCATAAAATGCCTCTAATCTAGTGTTAACTCCGCCATCTTCTTGTTCCTCATCAAAAGAAAAAAAGAGGATAGGCATATCATAGTCTCTACAGACATTTTGAATAATTGGAATGGCCGTAATTTCTGGAGTACAACCAAAAGGTTTGGTATGAATGATACCATCATATTTTTTCTTACTTAAATATATTGTTCTATAGACATTATCTAATCCATCAGCACCTAAATTGTATTTGCAATAACGTTTAGTTGTTTTATACATTTTTCTTTCATTTATAATTTTTCCCCATATTAAGTAAGAGAGGTTAGTAAACCGTTTTATTTCAATATTATTTTGAGCTAATTTATATTCGAGATTATAAGTACTTGATGGTTCCATGGCGGTATATAATTCTCCAATAATGCCAATTCTTAAAACATTTTCTTTTTTAGTTTCTATTTTTTTGAAAAGACGTTTGTATTTGAAATATGACTTTTTTAATTGTCTTAGATTTTGACATTTAGAAAACTCACGGAGCATTCTTTTCTTCATTACAATAAAACTATTTTTCTTGGTTTCAAAACCGATATTTTTTCTAATATATTCATCTATTTTATCCATATAATAGATCATTTTTAAAGTCAAATAACCATAATAAATAAAGCGTTTATATGGAAGAGTAGAATTTAGTTTTTTAAATAATTCATATATTTCTTTAATACTTCTCTTGTCACTATTACTTAACTGATATAAATCAAAATTATATCCTAAATCTTTTAAAATTTGTTCTTGGACTTCTCCATAATAACGATATCTACATCCACCACCTGCTTGTATTAGGACGTTTGCTCCCATATCTAGAGATTCGATGAAGTTACCAAGTGTGTATTTAAAGGGTAGGCAAGCATCGCTAGGAGAGTATTTGCTACCTAATTCTATTGTTTTCTTTGTTATTTCAGGAGAATTAATTATTTTACAATTGGTGGTATGCTTAAATAAAAAATTTAGGGGAATGTTATAGTCTCCAAGTTTTGGAAAACTTATTATTGTTTTGCTCATATTTTCACCTTCACTATATCAAAGAATGCTTCTAGTCTTGTAATTAGACCTGTATTGCTTTCATTTTCTAAAATTAATTTTAAAAGAGGTTTGTTAACTTTTCTTTTTACGAGTTCATTGGTTAAGGAATCTGGTCCGCATGGAAAACAGGAAAGAAGGATGATACCATCAACTCTACTATTATAGTATGAAATTCCCGCTAGGAGTTTTTTACTATGAGTCCAGTGAACAGTTTTAGAAATTTTACTACATTCTATATCAACCAATTCTTCTGGTAAAATATTGCTATAAATAATTTCAAAACCATTATCCTTTATGATTTTTTTAATTTCTTTCGTTAAAATATTTTCATATAAAATATATGGATGACCAGCTAGTAATATTTTTTTAGAAGGGGATTTTAGTTTTTCTGTTTGAGTTAAGAAATTTTTTTCTCTGATTTTTTTATCTTTATCTAGAGCCTTTAAATAGGCAGTGACTGTTGCTATTACGGAATAACCTAGTTGTTTTCCAATATTTATATAGGCTTTCATTCTGTTTTATGTTTTTGTAAGTCTATATTGCTAGTGATAAGGGGAACTTCTGGAAAAAGGTTATGAATTAAGTCATATAAAGCATTAAAGTTTGTACAGACTTGTTCATGTTCTTTTATTGAAAAAAGACGTGGAATAAAAATAGCATTACATTTATCTTTTAATTCCATAACCTCGCCAATAAATATTTTTAAAGATAGGCAAGCTTCATCTGGAGCCATGCTAGTTCCTTTTTTTATGGTTTCTTTAGTTACTTCTTTATTAGTAATTGTTTTGACTCCTAAATTTTCAAAAAAACTCATCCAAAGTACTTCATCATAATAGTATAAAAGACCTTTAATTATTCCAACTTTCATATTGCCTCCTAGTTAAAAATTATGTTTTTCCTATCAAAAAATTCTTATATTTATTCGACATTATATATAAATTTAGTTATTTTTAGCGAAAAAAAACGAGAAAAATTGCTTAAAAGTAGTGAAATAGCTAGAAAATATGTTATAATTTTATTATTGAAAGGAAGAGTTAATAGGCTAATACAAAGAAAAAAAGTACAAATGTAAGTAGTAATACTGCAAGTAAGAAAAATAATACACCAAAGAAAGATACTACTAAAAAGAAGACAACAAATACAGGGGCTAAAAAGAGTAGTACTGCAAAAAAGACAACTGCTACTGCAAAGAAGACTAATACATCAAAGAAGGCTACTGCTACTAAAAATGTAAATGTAGTTTCTAAGAAGAAAGTTCCAGTAGAAAATAAGGAAAAGGCAATAGAAAAAAAAGTAGAAAAAAAGGTTGTTCAAGTTGAAGAAGTAAAAACAGTAGATGACTCTAAAGATAATGCTACATCAGTTAATAAAAATAATGATAGTACAAATAGAATGACTATTGTCGTTGTTATTTGTTTAGTAGTAGCAATCATTATTAGTATGGTTGTAACTTCTTCTAGTGGAAGTTATAATAAAGGAAATGGAAGCTCATCTTCAGCTAGTAGTGTTGAAGAAGAAAGTAATAGTATTAAAGATAGTGAAAAAGCTGATTTAACATCTATTGGAATTGATCAATACTTAGAATTACTTAAGGGAAGTGAAGCTTCAGTTATTTATATCGGAAGACCTACATGTTCTCACTGCGTAATTCAAAAACCAATTATGGAACATTTAGTATATAAATATGGTGTAAAAGTTAATTATTTAAATACTGATGATTTAGATGATGATGGTATTTCTAAATTACAATCTTCTAATGAATACTTTAGTGAAGGTTGGGGTACACCATTAACACTTGTTGTAAAAGATGGCGATATTAAAGATAAAGCGTCAGGTGAAACGAGTATTGCTGATTTAGTATCAATGTTTGAAAAATATGATTTAATAAAGAAATAGAGGTGGCTATATGGAGGAAGAAAGATTAAATGTTTATCAACATGTAGCTAGATTTAAAAATAAATATCCTTTAACTATAGGATGGAGATATAGAAAAAATGCGAGCATAGTAGAGAAACATCTTAATCCTGGTGAATATGTTGTTTATGCTTTTATAGCACAAAAAAATAATAACCCATTTAATATATTTGGTAGTGCTGTAGTAGCGCTTACTAATGAAAGAATATTGATAGGTAGAAAAAGAGTAGTATTTGGATATTTTCTTGACTCATTACGCCCGATTTATTTAATGATTTAAAAATATTGGGTGGAATTATTTGGGGAAAAGTAATAATTGATACAGTTAAAGAATTAGTTATTTTATCTGATATATCTAATGATGCATTACCTGAGATATATTCAAAAATATCTGATTACATGATGAAAATGAAGCAAAGGTTTTCTACTAGCGATAATTGTAATCATAGTGAAAACATGGAGTAATCCATGTTTTTTTAATACTTATTTTACTTGCTAAAAATGATTGTTTTTCTTATAATTATAATAGGTGGTTGTATGAAAAAAGTAGGACAGTTGGTCACAATATTATTATTGTTATGTGTTATTTATCAGTTAGCAGTAATGTTTTTTCTAAAAGAATATCATTATAAATATACTTATACAGTAAATAATGAAGAGTATAAAATAGATGAAAAATATAAATTACAAAATGGTGAACATACTTATAATATTAGTATTTCTGATAAAAAAAAGAGAAATTATAATTTTTTAATTAACTCTAATTTTCATAAAGATAAAGAAATATTAGAAGATTTATTGGTATATGAAAAAGATGATTTAAAATGTGTGTTTCCAGTATTTAAAAATAATGTTTATACCAATGTTGTTTGTAATATAGATAAAAAAATGGTTAGTTATGATTATTTAAAACAAATAGGTGATATTAGAGTTAACGTATTTATAGAAAAACTTAAGAAAAAAGGATATAGTCTTTCATCATGGACTAATAAGACTAGTTATAAGATAGTTACAGGAAATAATACTAAAATTTCATTTAATCAAAACTTTATTAGCGGTTATAATGTAGTAGTATGGAAATATAATGGAGTATTTTCTATTAATAGTAAAAAACAATATGAAAATAACTTCTTATCTAATGATATTTATGATGAAAATCACTATTTATTTTCTAATAAAAACTTATATGTTATGAATATAGAGGATAATGCTACTTCATTTAATAGATTATATGTAGTTAATTTTAAAGATGGTAAAAAGAAAGTTATTGATATGTTAGACAGTACTCCTTCTACTAATACTTATTTTAATGGAGGATATAAAAACAATATTTATATGTTAGATTGTAATACAAATACACAATATAAAATAGATGATACTTTAGAAAAAGTAAGTGTAGTCAGTAAAGATAATAAAATTAAGTATTTTGATGGAGCTAGATTAAAAGATAAGAAAGTAGATAGTATAAATAATATGAAGATTAAATTCTATAAAAATGAAACTAATTTTGATATAAAGAATAAGTATAAGACTGATGATATTAGGAAGAGCAATGATAACTATTATTTTAAAAGTGGAGATAATATATATTTAGTATATAAGGATGATTATAGTAATCCATTATTATTATTTAGTCTTGCAGGTTTTAAGGATTGGACTGTTTCTTCTGATAGTGTTTTTGGTATTGTGGGTGATACAATGTATGCTTATAATCCTGAGTTTGGTTTGAAGGATATTATTAAATATAATGAATTTAACTATCATCAAGAAAATATGTATGGTGTTTCAAAGAATAATTAAATTTATCCCTTTTGCATAATATTAAGCAGGAGGGATTTTTTTGTATAGTTATTATGTTATAAAAAAAGGAGATACTCTATATTCTATTGCCAGTAGATTTAATACTACGGTAGCAGAATTAAGAAACTTAAATAATTTGTCTCCAAATAAAACTTTGATGCCAGGGGAAGTGATTACAGTACCTGTAAATCAGGATATGATGGGACAAAATAATAATATAGGTAATAATAATGATCTATTTACTACTTATACAGTTCAAAGGGGAGATAATTTATATAATATAGCTGAAAAATATAATATTTCACCTAATACATTAATGATGATTAATGGTATTAATAGTAAAATGATGCTTACTCCGGGACAAAATTTACTTGT
>ERZ859980.917-NODE-917-length-14360-cov-1.576931_pt1 | contig 14360 bp, 17 predicted proteins | sample MGYA00509984_ERZ859980 | MGnify/ENA primary metagenome ERZ859980 (study PRJEB30046, sample SAMN00715173) | human gut metagenome | study: EMG produced TPA metagenomics assembly of the A metagenome-wide association study of gut microbiota in type 2... | reverse complement strand
ACAGTAGTGCTTTCTGAGGCAACAGATAAAAGAATTCTAAAGGCTGCTAATATGGCTATTGATGCAGGAACTGCTGATATTATTTTAGTAGGTAATGAAAATGAAATAAAAAAAGTAGCATTAGAAAATGATATTGATATATCAAAAGCAAAAATTGTTGACCCTGAGAAAAGTAAAAAAATTGATGAATATACAAAAAAATATTTAGAGCTAAATAAAAATGCGACAGAGGATTTTGAAGAGGCTAAAAAGATTGTATTAGATCCACTAATTTTTGGTATGATGATGGTTAAGTTTGAAGAAGCTGATGCATATATTGCAGGTGCTACCCATTCAACAAAAGAGGTTCTTCAGCCAACAATGAAGTTATTTAAAACTATTGGAACAAGAATTCTTTCAACTGTAACTATGATTGAGTATAAACATAAAGATTTTGGTAACAAAGATGGATTATTTTACATATCAGATTGTGCACTAAATTCTGAACCCGGATACTTAGCATTAGCTGAAATTGCTAAAGCAACAGCTAATAGTTGTAGAGGATTTTCAGGTCAAGATCCTAAGGTTGCATTTTTATCTTTTTCGACACATGGAAGTGCTTCAACTAAGTCAACTGAAAAGGTTGCTAAAGCTGCAGAACGATTAAGAAAAATAGCTCCAAATTTAACTTCAGATGGGGAATTACAAATGGATGCAGCAATAATGCCTGAAGTTGCAAAAATGAAAGCTCCAAATAGCCCTTTAAAAGGTGAAGCTAATGTTTTAATATTTCCAGATATTAATGCAGGAAATATTTCATATAAAATTTTTGAAAGATTCTCAAATGTAAAACTATATGGTCCAGTATGTCAAGGATTAGAAAAAGCAATAACTGATTTATCTAGAGCATGTAGCGCAGAAAGAGTTTTTGACACAATAGCATTAACAGTTGTACAAGCTCAAGCACTAGAAAAAGGTGATATAAATTAGTTTTATAAAAAACTGACCACCTGTACTAATGACATTTTTTTACTGTTTTTATATAATATATACCGTTATTACAATAAAGATAAAAAGTTTTATTATAAATAAGACTAAAGGAGGTATATGGAATCAGTAGAAATTATTGCTACAGATAAATATCTACCCAAAAGATGTATTACTAATAAATCTATTGAAAAAAAATTTGATCTTTCAAGTAATTGGATTTCAACGAGAACAGGCATAAATCAAAGATTTTATAGTGATGAAGATATTTCTATGTTAGCAATAAAAGCAGTAGAAAATTTAATTATGAATTCAAAAATAGATATACAAAAGGTTGATTTAATAATTGTTGCTACAACATCAACAAAAAAAATAATGCCAGGTATATCTTTTATAGTGCAAAAAGCTTTTAATATTCAAAAATGCAGATGTATAGATGTTTTAGCCGGTTGTAGTGGATATATAAATGCTTTTGATATAGCAAGAAAATACATAATAACTGAAGATTGTAATTGTGCTTTAGTAATTGGAGTAGAAAAATTATCTGAATGTATAGATAAAAATGATATAAATATAGTTTCATTACTTGGAGATGGAGCTTCCGCTTCTATCTTAGAGCCTACTAAATCTCAAAAATTATATTATTCAAATATCGAAAGTATTGGACAAATAGGTGATATCTTAACATATGAAATTCCAGAAAAAATATATATGGATGGAAAACAAGTATATAGATTTGGTATAACTAAACCAATAGAAAATATCAACGAATTATTACGAAAAAGTAATTTAACACTAAAAGATATCAAATATATAGTACCACATCAATCAAATTTAAAAATGCTAAAACGAATTTGTAAAGAATTAAATATAGAAAAGCAAAAAATGTATATAAACATACAAAATGTAGGTAACACATTTTGTGCAAGTATACCAATAGCACTAACAGAAATGTTTGAAAAAGATTTATTAAAATCAGGAGACAAGATTATATTAATAGGATATGGAGGAGGAGTTAATTTAGGAAGTATTCTATTAGAAATATAGTTATATATTTACGAAAGGAAGATAAAAATGAAATTAGGTTTTGTATTTCCAGGACAAGGTTCGCAATTTGTTGGAATGGGAAAAGATTATTACGAAAAATATGAATGTGTACGTAAGGTATATAATAAAGCAAGTCAAATATTAGGATTTGATATAGCAAAATTAAGTTTTGAAGGACCAGAAGAAGAATTAAATCAAACAAAAAATACTCAATTAGCTATATTAGTAATGAGTCTTGCAATATCAGAATTATTAAAACAAAATAATATAGAAGCTAATATATCTGCAGGATTAAGCTTAGGAGAATATTCAGCATTAATATACAGTAATATAATAAGTTTTGAAGATGGTATAAAGATAGTACAAAAAAGAGGAACTTATATGCAAGAATATTTACCTCAAGGTAATTGGAGTATGGCTGCAATTTTAGGATTAGATGATAATACAATAGAAGAAGTATGTAAAAAAGTAACATCAGGATTTGTAGTACCAGCTAATTTAATTGTCAAGGTCAAGTTGCAATTTCTGGTGAAAAGCAAGCTGTAGAAGAAGCAATGGATCTTTTAAAACAAGCAGGAGCAAAAAGAGCAATAGAATTAAAAACAAGTGGACCATTCCATACAGAAAAATTACAAGAAGCATCAAAAAAATTATATGAAGCATTACAAGAAATACAAATAAATAAAATATCAGATAAAAAAGTAATAAAAAATATAGATGCAATTGAATATACAGATGCAGACAATATAAAACAAATATTAGCAAATCATGTAATAAATCCTGTAAAATTTAAAGAATCAATCGAAAATATGATATCACAAGGTGTAGATACAATAATAGAAATAGGACCAGGAAAAGTATTGTCAGGATTTGTAAAAAAGACAAATAAAGAAATAAAAATATATAACACAAATAATATAGAAGCATTTGAACAAATACTTGATGATAATCTAAAAAAGTAAAATTCACATAAAGAAGAAAGGATGAATAATATGGAAAACACTACAAAAGTAGCTCTTATAACAGGTGCTACAAGAGGAATTGGTAAGCAAATAGCATTAGAGCTTGCTGAAAACGGATATAATATATCTTTAAATTATAGAACTCTATCTGATGAAGTAAATAATTTAAAATCAGAAATTGAATCTAAAGGAGTTAAATGTTTATTAGTAAATGGAGATGTTTCAGATTTTGAATCTTGCGAAAATATGGCTAAAGAGACAGTTCAAAGTTTAGGGCAAATAGATGTTCTTGTCAACAATGCAGGTATTACAAAAGATGGATTACTTATGAGAATGAAAAAAGAAGACTTTACTAAAGTAATTGATATTAATTTAGTAGGTACATTTAATATGACTCGTAATGTAATTCCATTTATGATAAAGAAAAGATCTGGAAGAATTATAAATGTATCTTCTGTAGTTGGAATAACAGGAAATGCTGGTCAAACTAATTATTCCGCTTCTAAAGCTGGAGTAATTGGATTTACAAAAAGTTTAGCAAAAGAAGTTGCTAGTAGAAACATTTTAGTAAATGCAATAGCACCTGGTTTTATTGCTACAGATATGACAAGTGTTTTATCAGATGCAGTTAAAGAAAATATAAATTCTCAAATCCCATTAAACAGAATGGGTTCACCTAAAGAAATAGCAAAAGTTGTTAAGTTCTTAGCATCTGAAGATAGTTCTTATATAACAGGTCAAGTTATAAATATAGACGGTGGAATGGTTATGTAAGTTTATTCCGTGTAAAAATAAGTAGATTAAGTAGAAAGGATGAATAAATTGGAAAGAAGAGTTGTTGTAACAGGTATGGGTGCTGTAACACCTATAGGAAATAGTGTAGAAGATTTTTGGAAAGGTATTAAAGAAGGTAAATGTGGTATTGATACTATCACTAGATTTGATGTTTCAGATTACAAAGTTAAATTAGCTGCTGAAGTTAAAGACTTGAACATTGAAGATTATATGGATAGAAGATCAGCTAAAAGATTAGATAGATATTCTCAACTAGCTATGATTGCTGCTAAAGAAGCTATGCAAGATAGTGGTATATCAGCTGATAATACTGATATGACTAGAATGGCTTGTATTGTAGGATCAGGAATTGGTGGTCTTGGAACAATTGAAGAGCAAACTAAAGTACTTATTAATAAAGGTCATGATAGAATATCACCTATGTATATTCCTATGTCTATATCTAATATGGCTTCTGGAAATATTGCTATAGAATACGGAATTAAAGGTGAATCTTTTGCACTTGTAACTGCTTGTGCAACTGGTACACATTGTATTGGAGAAAGTTATAGATTAATTAAACATGGTTATCAAGATGTTGCATTAACAGGTGGATCTGAAGGCTCTATCACAGAAACAGCTATTTCTGGATTCACAAATATTAAAGCATTATCTCAAAGTCAAGATAAAAATAGAGCAAGTATTCCTTTTGATAAAGAAAGAAGTGGATTTGTTATGGGTGAAGGTGCTGGTATTTTAATTCTTGAAGAATTGGAGCATGCTAAAGCAAGAGGAGCTAAAATTTATGGAGAAGTTGTTGGATTTGGTTCAAGTTCAGATGCTTACCATATAACATCACCTGCACCAGGAGGAGAAGGTGGAGCTCGTGCTATGGTTTCTGCTATAAAAGATGCAGGAATTAAACCAGAAGATATCGATTATATAAATGCACATGGTACATCTACTCATCTTAACGATTCTTTTGAAACATCTGCAATAAAAACAGCATTAGGAGCTGCTGCAAAAACTGTAATGGTAAGCTCTACAAAAGGAAACACAGGACATTTATTAGGTGCAGCTGGAGCTGTTGAAGCAATTGCTTGTATAAAAGCTATTGAAGACAAATTTGTTCCTCCTACTATTAATTATAAAGTTCCTGACGAAGAATGTGATTTAGAATTGTACCAAATGAAGGAAGAAGTAAAGAATTAAAAATACTATGTCAAATTCATTAGGATTTGGTGGACATAACAGTACAGTTATTATAAAAAAATATGAAGATTAAAAATAAGGCTTTCTCATAGAGGGAAAGCCACATATTAAAATATATTTTAAATATCTATTAAAGATTATTTTGAAAGGATGGTTTTATATGGATTATAATGAAATTAAAAAAGTTATAAAAGATATGGAAGAATGCTCATTGGAGGAACTTGATATTGAGTTCACTGATGGAACAAAAATAAAAATGAAAAAACATTGTGAGCCAAAAGGTGCACCAATGATGCCTCCTATGGGATTTATGGGACAAATGCCTGTTATGGGGCAACCTGTAATAAATAATAATATACCTGAATTAAAAAAGACAGATTTATCCGCTTCTGCTAAAGAAGAAGAAAACTATAAACTAGTTAAATCTCCTATGGTTGGTACTTTTTATAGCAAACCATCACCAAAAGCTGAACCACTAGTAAAAGTTGGTGATAAAGTAAAAAAAGGTGATGTTCTATGTATTGTAGAAGCTATGAAACTTATGAATGAAGTTGAAAGCGAATTTGACGGAGAAGTTGTTGAAATTTGTTGTAAAGATGAAGAAATGGTAGAATATGGTCAAGTTTTAATAAAAATAAAATAATTGTCGAAATAAAAAGCAAAAAAATAATAGAGAACACTTGTTTTCTACTGGATTTATGATATAATTCATCTGGAGGAAACAAATAAAAAAGCAGATGTGTGTGTTACCTTTAATCTGAGATTTATCTCAAGATTGGAGGTGATGTTTATGATAGATTACATATTATTCTTATTTATAGGATTTTTATTTTCTATTACATTAAACATAACCTTTATTAGTATTATACTTGTTATATTAGCTAATAAAGAAAAATAAATTAAAAACACCACATTATGCTTTGACCGGCTTTGTGGTGTTTATCTACTATAGGTAACACACATTTCTGTGTATTTGTTTCCTTCTTTGTTTTATTATATATTTATTTTTTTGTTTTGTCAATTATATATTTAAAGGAGTGTATAAAATGTTAGATGTTAATCAAATAATGGAAATTATTCCACAAAGAGCACCTTTTTTAATGATTGATAGAGTTGAAGAAGTTGTTCCTGGTCAAAGCTGTGTAGCATATAAAAATGTATGTATTAACGAATGGTATTTTCAAGGACATTTTCCAGGAATGCCTATTATGCCAGGTGTATTAATTACAGAAGCTTTAGCTCAAACCGGAGCTGTTGCAGTATTATCTCTTGAAGAAAATAAAGGTAAAAATGCTTTATTTGGAGGAATTGATAAACTTCGTTTTAAAAAGCAAGTTGTTCCTGGAGATGTGCTAAAATTAGAAGTTAAAATAATAAAAAGTAAAGGACCTATTGGAGTTGGTGAAGCTATTGCTACTGTTGATGGTAAAGTAGCTGTTAAAGGTGAAATAACTTTTGCTTTAGTATAATTATAAAATTATATAAATTACGAAAGGAGTAGTAAAATGTTAAAAAAAGTATTAGTAGCTAATCGTGGTGAAATTGCGGTAAGAATTATAAGAGCATGTAGAGAAATGGGAATACGAACAGTTGCAGTATATTCTGAAGCAGATAAAGATTCTTTACATCGTAAGTTAGCAGATGAATCTGTATGCATTGGACCAGCAAGATCTGGACTTAGTTATTTAAATGTAAAAAACTTAATTGAAGCAGCTTGTCAAACTGGTGCTGATAGTATTCATCCTGGATACGGTTTTTTATCTGAAAGTAGCTCTTTTGCTAAAATGTGTAACGAAATTGGTATTAAATTTATTGGTCCATCAAGTGAAATTATTGAACTTATGGGAAATAAGTCTAAAGCTAAAGCTACAATAAAAAGGCAGGAGTTCCTGTTGTTCCAGGTTCAGATGGATTAGTTAATAGTCTTGAAGAAGCTAAAAAAATCAGCAAAAAAATTAAATATCCTGTAATAATAAAAGCATCTGCTGGTGGTGGCGGAAAAGGTATTCGTATAGCTTATTCTGAAGAAGAGCTTATAAAAGCATACGATATAGTAAAACAAGAAGCTAAAATTTCATTTAATGATGATAGTATATACATAGAAAAATTTGTAGAAAATCCAAGACATGTAGAAGTACAAATTTTAGCAGATGAACACGGTAATGTGGTTCATTTAGGTGAAAAGATTGTTCAATACAAAGAAGAAATCAAAAGGTTCTTGAAGAAACTCCATCAATGATTTTAAATGATAAAACAAGAAAGAAAATGTTTGATGTTACAGTAAAAGCTGTAAAGGAAATTGGATATTCAAGTGCAGGTACTATTGAATACTTAGTTGATAAAAATCTAGATTTCTATTTCATGGAGATGAATACAAGAGTACAAGTAGAGCATCCAATAACAGAAGCTGTATCTGGTGTGGATATTGTAAAAGAGCAACTAAGAATAGCAGCAGGAGAAACATTATCTATATCTCAAAAAGATATACATTTTACAGGACACAGTATGGAATGTAGAATAAATGCAGAAGATCCTGAAAAGAACTTTATGCCATGTCCAGGACTTATAACCGGATTACTTATACCAGGAGGAAATGGTATAAGAGTTGATACAGCTGTATATGCAGGCTACAGAGTACCTCAAACATATGATTCAATGATAGGGAAATTAATAGTACACGGAAAAGATAGAGCAGAAGCAATAGCTAAAATGAAAAGTGCACTAGGTGAGTTTATAGTAGAAGGAATAAATACGAATACAGATTTCCTATACAAAATATTAGATAATGAAAACTTTAAAACAAATAACTATGATACCTCATTCATCAAACGCGAATTTGGTGACGGATTTAAAAAATAAAGTCCACATAAGATATAAAATTTTATATAAGGAAGTATAATAATTATGGTAATAGATAAAATTAAAAAATTTAATGATACAGATAAGTCGAATAGTGAAAAAAATGAAAAAGCTTCTGAAATGCTTATTGGAAAATGGTAAAATGTGATTCTTGTAAAGAAATATTATATAAAGAAGATGTTCATAAAAATTATAGTGTATGTCCTAATTGTGGTAAGCATTTTAGAATTTCTGCCAGAAGAAGATTAGAGCAAATTGTTGATGAAAATACATTTGAAGAAATGGATTCTAATTTACAAACTACAGATCCGCTTCAATTTGAAGGATATACAAAAAAAATTGCTTTATTACAAGAAAAAACAAAGATAAATGAAGCTGTTAAAACTGGAATTGGGAAAATTAATGGTGAACAAGCGGTAATTGCTATAATGGATGGAAATTTTTTAATGGGAAGTATGGGCTGTGTTGTTGGTGAAAAAATAACAAGAGCTATCGAAACTGCTATTGAAAAAAGATTACCACTTATTATGTTTTGTGTATCTGGTGGAGCTAGAATGCAAGAAGGTATAATTTCACTAATGCAAATGGCAAAAACTTCATCTGCACTTGCTAAGCTTGATGATGCTGGTTTATTATATATAAGTGTTTTAACAGACCCAACTACAGGTGGAGTTACTGCAAGTTTTGCAATGTTAGGAGATATCATTCTTGCAGAGCCTGATGCATTAATAGGTTTTGCTGGTCCTAGAGTTATAGAGCAAACTTTAAAGCAAAAACTACCAGAAGGTTTTCAACGTTCAGAATTTTTACTTGAGCATGGTTTTATAGATAAAATTGTTACTCGTAAAGACATGAAAGATACATTATCTCAAATATTAAAATTGCATAAAGGAGGTAATAATAATGACTAAGAATAAATTGACACCATGGGAGAGAGTAGCCCTTGCTCGTAAAGCAGATAGACCTAAAGCATTAGATTATATCAATTTAATTTTTACAGACTTTATGGAATTACATGGAGATAGACTATTTGCAGATGATAAATCTATAATAGGGGGAATAGGACTACTAAATGAAATTCCAGTTACAGTAATTGGACAACAAAAAGGTAAAACTACATCTGAAAATATTGAACGTAATTTTGGAATGACAAACCCAGAAGGATATAGAAAAGCATTAAGACTAATGAAACAAGCTGAAAAATTTAATAGACCAATAATTACATTTATAGATACTCCAGGAGCATATCCTGGAATAGGAGCTGAAGAAAGAGGTCAAGGTGAAGCTATAGCTAAAAACTTATTAGAAATGTCTAGATTACAAGTTCCAGTAATTTGTGTTGTTATTGGTGAAGGTTCAAGTGGTGGAGCTCTTGCAATTGGAGTCGGAAATAAAATAATAATGCTAGAAAACGCTGTATACTCAATATTATCGCCAGAAGGATTTGCAAGTATTTTATATAAAGATGCATCAAAAGCACCTGAAGCAGCAGAAAAGATGAAAATTACCGCTTCTGACTTAAAGAAAATGAATATAATAGATACAATAATATCAGAGCCAGAAGGTGGAGCTCAAAATGATTTAACTTATGTTGCAAATCAAATAAAAGAAGCTTTAATAAAGGACCTAGAGACACTAAATAAAATGTCAAAAGAAGAGCTTCAAAATGACAGATATAATAAATTCAGAAAAATTGGTAATTTAAATTAAATATGTTATTTATACAATTGAAAAGTACTTCAATTGTTAATATAAATTTTTACAGGAGGAAAATAAAATGATTTTAAAAGACAAAAAAATATTAATTATGGGAATTAGAAACAAATGGAGTATAGCATATGGTGCTGCTCAATCAGCTTATGAACAAGGAGCAAAATTAATTTTCACATTTATGGGAGAAGAAAATAGAGCTAAAATAGAAGAATTAATATCTGAATTTGAAGGTTCAAAAGCATATGAATTAGATGCTTCAAATGATGATGCAGTAAAAACTTTATTTGAAGAATTACATACAGAATATGGACAAATTGATGGAATATTACACTGTATAGCCCATGCTTTTACAGATGATTTAAAAAATGACTTTATAAATACAAGTAAAGAGGGATTTGCTCATGCAAATGATGTAAGTGCATACACAATTGTTTCTGTAACAAGATTTGCAAAAGAAACAGGACTAATTGGTGAAGGTGGAAGTGTTGTTGCATTAACATATCATGGTTCAACAAAAGTATTACCAGGATACAATGTAATGGGAGTTGCCAAAGCAGCACTAGAAGCAAGTATAAGATATTTAGCAGATAATATCGGACCTATGGGAATTCGTATAAATGCAGTATCAGCTGGACCAATAAAAACTCTTTCAGCAAGAGGAATTAAAGATTTCAGCACAATTCAAGATGTAATGGGAGAAAAAGCACCATTAAGAAGAAATGTAACAGCTCACGAAGTAGGAGACGCAGTATCATTCCTATTCAGCAATATGTCAAGCGCAATAACAGGACAAATAGTATATGCAGATGCTGGATATTCTATAATGGGAATCTAATTAACAACAAAACAAAAAAGAATAAGCAATTATTGTGCTTATTCTTTTTTTGCGCCAATAAAAGGAAACGGTTATGCTAATGGGTTGTCAAAAAGAACCGTCCCCATTGACAACCCATTAGCAAAAGATGTGTCAAGCAGGACTGTCCCCTATTTGAACAAAATTTTCATAAATATTTTATGCTTTTTTCTTGATTACATATGTCAAGTTTGGTAGAATATTTTTGGGACTTGCAATATTTCGCAAAAAAATGTATAATGTACTGCAAATATGTAAATTTAGGAGAACTTTATGAATAAGACTAAGAGAAAAATATTTGAGACATCTATGAAGCTTTTTGCAGAAAAAGGTTATGATGCTACTAGCATTGAAGAAATTACTTCTATTGTTGGTGTAGCTAAAGGAACTTTATATTATCATTTTTCTAGTAAAGAAGAAATATTTCACTTTTTAGTAGATGAAGGTATGAAGCTTTTGCAAAATAGTATTTCTATTAAAACAGCTCAAAAAACAAATAGTATAGATAAATTAAAATCAATTGTTTTAATACAACTAAAGGTTTTATATAAATATGAAGATTTTATGACAATAATTTTTAGTCAATTATGGGGAAATGAACCTAGAAATATTGAATGTAAAAAATATGTTGTTCAATATTTAAAGATAATTGAAGAAATCATTCAAGATGGTATAAATAAAGGTGAAATTATAGAAGCTGACCCAGAAACTATTGCATCAGAAATATTCAGTACAACATGTATTAGTTTAATATATAGAATAAAAAAGGATACCAAAATAAGTGTTAATGATTTATACAGAGAACTAGAGCACATATTATTTAATGGGTTAATAAAATAAAAGGAGATTATATGCAAACATTAGAAAAAGAAGTAGAGAATACTACTGTTAGAAGAAAAAGGTCTGATAAAAATTCAGAAAATAAATCTGAAAGGAAAAAGGGTAAAGGAAAAATTGTATTAAAAACAATGTTAGGCATTATCATTACTGGAATGTTAATTGGATTATTCTTATTATATGGTCCTATTACTAAATTTAGAGAATGGTATATAACATCTGCAATGACAACAATGACTCATCAATATTTACTACTTGGTTTTATAGTGATGAAACAATTAATGATGTATTAAGTAAAAATACAGTTGTTGAAGTTGATGAAATAACAGATACAAATCAAATTAATACTGATAATAAATCTAAAGAAGAAGCAAATTTAAGTAATTTAAATGAATATGAAAGAGCAGTTTTAGAAAAAGATAAAAATCATCCTGAATATAAACTAATTAATATTGAAGGTAAAGGATATTCTGGATATTTAGCAGTCATATATGATGCATCTAAAATTCATACATTAGTAAGTTCTAACTTAGGTAAAACTGGACAATATGTAACAAAAATGGCTGAAAATAATAAAGCTGTACTTGCAATAAATGGTGGCGGATTTGAAGATGAAAACCACAACAGTGCAGGAGGAGTACCTTTAGGTATTACAATTAGTAAAGGTAAAATACTAACAAAATCGTCTTATAGTGGACCTGGAGGACTTATTGGATTTGACGAAGATGATAAATTGGTTTTAGGTAAAGTTTCTATAGCTCATGCGCAAAAAATGAATATACGAGATGCTGTAACTTGTGGACCATTTTTAATTATAAATGGGCAATCTTCAGAAGTATTAGGAAATGGAGGCTGGGGAACAGCACCAAGAACAGCAATTGGGCAAAGAAAAGATGGTATAGTTTTAATGCTTGTAGTTGATGGAAGAAAAGTTGGGATGCCAGGTGCAGATATGGATGACTTAATTGAAATAATGGAAAGATATGGAGCATATAATGCTGCAGCTTTAGACGGTGGAACATCAAGTGTTATGGTAGAAAATTACAAAATAATAAATGACCCAATAAACAGTGATGGAGTTCATAAAACAAGACCGGTTGCAACAGCTTGGGGACTTATATTAGATGACAGTAGTTCATCTACATCAAATTCTCAAATAAAGCAAAAAACAATACAACAAACGGTGGCAGAAAATAAAAATAGGGAGCGTAATGCCCCCTATTTTTATTTTATATTAGCTAAAGGATTACTTTCAACAGCATTTCTTATTTGCGAATTGTCAACATGTGTATATATTTCAGTGGTAGAAATACTTTCGTGTCCTAATAATTCTTGTAATGCCCTAATATCAACATTTCCATATTTATACATAAGAGTTGCAGCTGTATGTCTTAATTTATGTACAGAATATTTATTAGTATCAAGTCCAGCCCTTTTTAGCTCTTGCTTTACAATATATTGGACAGTTCTATTACTAATACGCTCTCGCCTTTCACTTAAAAATAAAGCATCTTTTGAATCATATTTTACATTATCATGTGGTCTAACAGCAAGATATTTATTAACAGCATTCATACATGCTGAATTTAAATAAATAGTACGCTCTTTGTTTCCTTTACCAATAACATTAAGTTTTTGATCATTAAAATTTATATCTTTAATATTAATTCCTACTAATTCAGATAAACGCATACCGCAATTTAAAAACAATGTAATAATAGCGTAATCACGCTCCTTGTTGCGATCATCCATATCATTAACTGCCTCAAGAAGTTTTTTACTATCATCAAGAGTTAAATATTTTGGAATACGCTTATCTAACTTAGGAGTTTCCAAATTTTGAGCTGGATTTTTTTCAATTAAACCAGCTTTATTACATAAATAATTGAAAAATACACGAATACTAGAAACTTTTCTAGCACGAGTCGCTGCTTTACTATTATATGTATTAGTAAGATAAAACAAAAAAGAGTGAATATCATCTAAAGTAATTTTAGAAACAGTTTCTAATGACATATTACGAATACTAATCTGTTTTAAATCTTTTTCATTAGTCATTTTAAAATGATATAAAATGTATTTTAAGAATGTATTTAAATCATAATTATATTCTTTAACAGTATTCTGCGACTTGTTTAAAATAGTAGCAGTATAATCTAAAAAAGAGTTTAAAAATCCTGGGTTATCTTCAATATTAATATAAACGTTTTTCACTATATATCACAATCCTTTTCTTTAGAATTTTTGTTCATTATATCATAAATATTGTATTTTTTATTGTTTTAGGATAAAATAATAAAAAAATAATAAAGAGGTAAATATGATTAAAGAAAATTTGATAAAAGTATTACATGAAATGGAAAATGAAATATTAAAAAGAGATGATTTATTTGAAGTAAGAAAAATGAGTTTATAAAAAAATTAAAAATTTTTAAGGAGAAGTATAATGTATAGAATTTGGTATTAATAGCTTACGAGAATCAAATTTAAGACGTTTTTATTTTGATGACATATATGTTTGCTTAAATTATAATTTTATAAAGTTCATAAAATTCGATTACTGGTACAAAATCAGCTGGAGTAGGGGGAAGAGCCTTATTCCAAAATTATTTTAATAAAAAAGAAAATCGGTAGTAAAATATTTTGTACAATGTTATAAAATTATTTTGTTAAAATTTCTTATGATTTTTATAAATTTATTTACAAATTTTAACTCTGATTTTAGATTTGTAATTATATTTATTAAGTTTGAAAATCAATTTTAAGACATTTTATATTTAAACCTAACAAGTTATTCATTTGTAATTTTAAATATTGTTTTAAATTAGATTTGAGCTTTAGTTTTAAGTTTATACATTATTAGTTTTAGAAATTGATTACATATATAATAAATTTATATATGATTATTTATAATGAATCCTAATTAGTAATCATAAGTTTCTTGTAGCGCTCGTATATACTCACTAACAATCTACTTATTTGACGTCTTAAAATCAAATTTAAGACGCTTTTTTATTTTATATGATAAATTATTCATTTGAGATTATTAACTTATTTAAAATTCATCTATTAAATTAGTCAAAATTTGTACTGATATTTAACTACTAAAAATGCTCAAAAACACCTAAAATAACGGC
>ERZ859980.912-NODE-912-length-14456-cov-2.255538_pt1 | contig 14456 bp, 11 predicted proteins | sample MGYA00509984_ERZ859980 | MGnify/ENA primary metagenome ERZ859980 (study PRJEB30046, sample SAMN00715173) | human gut metagenome | study: EMG produced TPA metagenomics assembly of the A metagenome-wide association study of gut microbiota in type 2... | reverse complement strand
GGGATGACCAGACCCGCGTCCAGCTCGCCCTGCTCTACCCCGTCAGCCACGGCGTCGTTGTCCAGCAGGCGGAACCGCATCTCCACATGAGGGTACTGCTGGCGGAACTTGTCCAGCTGCGTTTCCAGCCCAGGCAGGTAGTCCGGCACCAGCGCCACGCTGATGCCGATGTGCACCGGCTGGGCCGACTGGATCTCGGCCCGCAGGGCGGCCTGCATCTGCTGGAACTGCTCCACCACCGGGGTGGCATGGCGCTGCAGGCTCATGCCGCGGTCGGTGAGGGTGAGCTTGTGGTGGGCACTGAGGAACAGCGGCCCGCAAAGTTCCGCTTCCAGCGCAGAGATGCTCTGCCGCAGCGCCTGCCGCGACAAAAACAGCCGCTGTGCGGCCCGGGTATAATTCATTTCTTCGCACAATACCAGAAAGTAGTGCAGCTGGCGGATGTCCATGGTTTCCTCCTGCGGATGTTTGTCATAAATAAAGAATACCGCCTTTTCCGGCAATTGTAAAGCCGGTGGACCTTCTTCCCGGTCACATTTTTTGCTGCGCTCTGCATTCCGCCGTATCACGCCGTCACGTGGACCGCATTTTCCCGGACGGCATCAATGGTTTCCATCAGCTCACCGTTCTCGTCAAAATCCGGCAGGCGGCCGTACTTCATCTTTTTGATGGCCGGGAACACCCGCTGCTGCATGGTGAGGAAAATCTCACGGGAGTCCTTATCCTTGAACTTGCTCCACCGCATGGACTGGCCTGCCGCACTGGCGGGGAAGAGGTGCTCCATCTTCTCGCCCGCCATGCTCTCAAACTCTTCGGTGGCAAGCTCCTTTTCGTCCAGCGACCGGATGAACATGAGATAGGTCAGCTGCTCGATGCCGGTTTTATGGCAGGGTTCAGGACATCCAACAGACACCGTTTAATATAGAAATGAGGTTCACCCTGAACAAACTGCTTTCCTGCCGCCATTGAGAAAAAACAATCCCCACAGCCACAAAAAGGACTGTGGGGATTGCTTTTATGGTGAAGGAGAAAGAGAATAACGTGTTAACCCTTGTCCGCGCCGGAGGTGATGCCCTCGACGTAGAACTTCTGCATGATGACAAACAGGATGGAGATGGGGATGGACACCAGCACACCGCCTGCACAGAAGAGCGCAAAGTAATTGTTGATCAGGGTCTTTTGCAGCATATTATACAGACCGATAGCCACTGTCCAGTCGGCAGAGACGCCCGAATTCAGGATCATTTTTGCCATCACGAAATCGGTCCATGGAACCATAAAAGAGCTGATGATGGTATAGACCAGGATCGGCTTGGACATGGGCAGAACGACCTGGAAGAACACACGGGCGTCGGATGCGCCGTCCAGCTTGGCGGCTTCCCGCAGGGAGATGGGGATGGTATCAAAGAAGCCCTTGCAGATCAGATAGCCCAGACCGGACGAACCGGCATAGACCATGATAAGACCGGCATAGGAGTTGGTCAGATTCAGATATTTCAGGACGAAATAGACGGCGATCATTGCCAGCACGCCGGGGAACAGGTTGACGCTGACAGAAAGGTTCTGGATCAGCTTGCGCCCCTTGAAGCGGCAGCAGCTCAGCGCGTAGGCTACCATCAGCACAAAGCAGGTGGAGATAACGCAGTTGAAACAGGCCACCACAAGGGTGTTGGTAAACCAGCGCGGGAACTGCGCCACAGAGTCCGGGTGGAACAGAATGTTGACATAGTTGCGCAGTGTGTAACTGGCCGGGAAGAACTGTCGCACATTGATGCCCCGGTCTGTGGAGAAGGAAGTGACCAGAAGCCACAGAATGGGTACCAGCCAGATAGCTGCCAGCAGGGCCAGCAGCAGATGCCGCAGGATGCTGCGGACTGTGCGGAGGATACGCCCGCGGCGCAGCTGCGCTGCGGTCTCTGCCCGGCGTGCCGGAGAAACAGTTGTCTGTGTCAAGAGAACGTCGCCTCCTTTTTATTGAGGAACCGGAAGCATACCAGCGTGAACACGGCACAGATGATGAACACCATAATGCCAATGACGGCGGCCATCTTGTAGTTGTACTGCTCCTGCGTCAAGCGGAACAGCCATGTGACCAGCAGATCCACCTCTTTTGCGCTGGAGGAAGCCAGCGCCTGATCCTTGGTGATATAAACGTCCTGCGTGAGCAGATAGATGACGTTGAAGTTGTTGACGTTGCGCACAAAGTCCGTTACCAGCGCCGGCCCCTGCACACTGAGCAGGTAGGGCAGCTTGATGTAGATAAAGCTCTGCAGCGGCGAGGCACCGTCGATAGTGGAGGCCTCCAGCATATCGGTGGGAATGTTCATCAACACACCGGTGGCAATGAGCATCTGGTAGGGCACGCCCACCCAGATGTTGATGAGGATGATCATGAACTTTGCCCAGTGCTGGTCGGTCAGGAAGGGAATGTGGTTCATGTTCTGCCCCAGCAGGCCGATGGTCTTTAAAAAATCGGTCACGCCCGCATTGGCCATCATGGTGTTGAAGATGCCGGCGTCCGAGAAGAAGTTGCGCACCAGCAGCAGGGTGACGAACTGCGGCACCGCAATGGTGATGATGAACAATGTACGCCAGAGCTTTTGACACTTGGTCTTTTTGTTGTTGATGAGCATGGCCAGAAATACGCCGCCGAAAAAGGTGGTGAAGGTGGCAAAGAAGGCCCACACCAACGTCCAGCTGAGCACCCGGCCAAAGGCGTAGCTGAAGGTCAGGCTCAGCGACTGCCCGCCAAACAGAGAAGCAAAGTTAGCCAGCCCCACCCATGTGAACAGGGCGGCGGGAGGCATATGCTGCTGATCGTAGTTGGTAAAGGCAACAGCGATCAAAATGAACAGCGGGATGATGGTGAACACCACCACACCCAGCACCGGAAGGGTGAGCAAGGTAACGTAGAACTTTTCGTTCAGGTACAAGGTGATATCCTGCCGGAAATTGTTGGGCTTTTTGCCAGCGGCCTTCTGCGCCTGTAACGCGTAATTGCTCTGCACCACCAGCATGGCAGCAGCGATCAGCGTTACAATGACCACCAGTGCGATCACGCTGAGCAGCAGGATGGCAAACGAGTTGTCGTAGTTGTTGACCTCGTTCTTTAAGGTAAGGGGGTTGAACTGCATCTCCATCTGCACCGTGCCCAGCGTGCCGAACTTTTTCAGCGCAGGAATGCCGGAAGTGCCCAGAAAATACAGTCCCAGCCCCTGCACCAGTGTTACCAGCAGTGCCTTGATAAGCTGGCCGTGGCCAATGTAGCCCAGACCCCAGACAAAGAGGGACAGCTTTGTAAAAATATCTCCGTGAACAAATGCGTGACCGAACTTCTGAAGGAAATTCGGCTCCCGGCCATCTGCCCGCAAGGGTGGTGTAAGGACCATTTCTGCCACAGAAGTCAACTCCTTTCTTGGTATGCAGAGGGGGTTATAGCAAACAGGATGTTAGGTTGACGCCGATTTCTTGTATTGCGATAAAAAGCGGGCACACCGCATTCTGCTGCGTGCCCGCCGGGAAAAACCGGAACTTACTGTACCACAGGTGCGGTGATGCCGGCCACAGCGTCATCCACCAGCTGCTGCGTGGTCTTGCCCTGCGTGTCGCCGGAGGCGAGGATCTCGCCCAGACTTGCGGCGGAGCTCCAGTAGTTGGCACCTACGCGCTGCAGGGTGGCGTAGTCGCTCTGCTCAGCCAGTGCGGCAATGGCGGGTGCAGACTGCACAGCCTCGGAAGCATTGGCGTTGATGTTGGAGGGGCCCAGCTTGCGGTCGTTGAAGCGCTTGTTCTGGTTGTCCTCGTTGGTGATGAAGTCGGCCAGCATCATGGCAACGCCCACGTTAGCGCTGTGGGGGTTGACGCCCACCAGCTTGTAGCCGGAGAAGGAGCCCATCTGGACCTGTGCGCCGTTCAGGGTGTAGGTTGGCAGCTTGGTGGCGGCGTAACCTTCGCCCCAAGCCTCCTCGGCGGTGCTGGCGTTCCATGTGCCGGAGATGGCGGCGCAGCAGCTGCCGTCCTTGATGGCAGAAACGATATCAGCATCCGCGCCGGACTTGAAGCCGGGGTTTGCGGTGATATCCAGAATGGCCTGCGTTACGTCTGCGCCGGGAGCCTCGTTCCAGTTGCAGACGGTGTTGATACCGTCATCTGCCAGCGTAGCCACCAGACCGGCACCGGCGTAGAAGCTGTAAATGTACCATGCATCGTTCACACTCATCATGAACTTTTTGCCGGCAGCTGCAGCCTTTTCCAGCATGGTGTCCACGCTCTGCACGTCCTCGGCGCTCAGAATGCTTGCATCATAGTACAGGAAGTAGCCGTTGTCGGCGGTCATGGGGTAGGCGTAAAGCTTGTCGTTCATGGTGGCAGCGCCCACAGAGCCGGGCAGGTTGCGGCTCTTCACGTCGTCCGGGTTCAGCAGCACTTCCTGCAGCGCACCGGCATTCACCAGCTCGTTCAGCTGGTCATCAGCAAAGGCGAAAACGTCTGCGGCAGACTCCGGGTCGGCCAGAACGGTGTCCTTTGCGCTGGACTCAGACTGCACGCCGATCTCGATGGTCACGTTGCCCTTGTCCGCATTCTGCTCGATGAAAGCATCCGCCATCTCGCGCAGCATGGTCTGATCCTCTTCTGCGCCCCACATGGTCAGCTTCACATCACCCCAGCTCTCCGCAGCAGAGGCAGCCGTACTGGAAGCGGCAGCAGAGGAAGCAGTGCCAGAGGAAGAACCGCCGCAGGCGGTCAGCGCACCGGCAGCAACCATCGTACCCATAGCAGCAAGGAAGTTACGGCGGGAAATCAGCTTTTTCATGATCCAGTTCTCCTTCGTTCTCAATCTGAAATCTTCGGGTGCTCTTTGTTGCGCTTATAAGTTGCGCACATCCAAGCAGCTGTTTTTCTGTACCCATAGGATACCGCATTCTTTTGCTCACGTCAATGGACGAAATTCACGGTATTGTTGAGTCGAAACTGGAAAAAGTGACGGTAAAATTAGGATACATGGGCAAAAATGCGCAACTCTAGCGCAACCTCTGCCATGCAAAGAGCAAAAATGCCCGCTCCGGGAAAGGAGCAGGCACAAAAAGCGCGTTATTTGATGCTGCGGGAGCGTTCCCTCCACTTGGTAGAGTCCCGCAAAATGACCTGATAACCTTCCAGCTGCCGCATGACGATCTCTTTTCCGGCCAGCCGGTCCAGCAGCATCCGGCAGGCTGTCTTGCCCAGCTGCTCGGCATCGTACTGCACCGCCGAAACAGACGGCGTGATGCTGGCAAGCATGGAGCTGTCGTACAGGCTGGCCACTCGCAGATCGTTGGGCACGAGGATATGCCGCGTCCGCAGCTCCCCCATGACCTCAAAGGCGACCTCATCATCGCCGCAAAGGATGCAATCCGCCTTCTGCTCCAGCGCAGCCTCCAGTGCATCGAGCGTCTGCCCGGCAGATTCCACACCGGAATGAACGAGCCGCTGGTCTACTGGCACACCAAATTCCGCGAATCCACGCAGATAACCGCGTATACGGTCGGTGTTGACGGCGTAGATGGTACTGCCCACCAGCAGCGCGATCCGCTTGGCGCCCAGCTGCAAAAGGATGCGTGTCATCTCGCAGGCAGCCGCGACCTGATCGTTGTCTGCCTGCGGGATGGTCTTGTCCTCGCTGCGTCCGATGAGCACAAAAGGTGTCTCGTATTGCCGCAAAAGTTCGATGCAGGGATCATCCGCCATGGCGTAGGTCAGGATCACGCCGTCCACCTTGTGGTTGGCCAGCTGCCGCTGCAGCTGCGAATACTCGGTGTTGGAGGCGTAGCAAAGCATCAGGTCATAGCCGCGCTGGTCTGCCATGATGCAGATGCCGCCCATGCACTTGCGCAAAAAGGGCAGATCCAGCGTAATAAAGCGCTGTGGCACGATCATGGCAATGTTGTTGGTGCGCACCTTTTCGCTGCCCTGCGGGGCGGCAGGCTCGGTGCGGGTGCGTCCTAGATAGGCATATACCTTGGCGCGGGTCGCCTCGCTGATGCGTCCCTTTCCGGAAAGTGCGCGTGATACCGTTGTTTTAGAAACACCAAGCGCATCGGCCACCTGCTCGATCGTCATTTTTTCGGTTTCCTTTGCAGCCACAGGATATCCTCTCCTTTTCACAGAACTGCGCAACAATGCGCCACCCCAGCATACCGGGGTAAGCCCGCTTTGTCAAGTATGAAAGCAAACAAAAAGCGTTCTGCTTTTTTGGCAGAACGCTGAAAGCTGGTATTTTTGTGCCTTACAGGACCTGCTCGCCGTTTTTCCAGACGGCCGTTCCGTAACGGTTCAGCGCAACACCGCCTACTTCGACCGGATGTTCATTGCAGTTCTGTACAAAGACGAACGTACCGCGCCGCGCAGCCAGAACGCCGTCCGGCAGTGCCTCCGGCCAGGCCGGGGTCAGGCCGACTTCCTTTACAGCAGCACGATAAAATGCGCGATAGAACGCTTCCTCGAACCGACTTGCCAGATAATAGGCACGGCCCTCCCCGTAGGAGTGGACAGCCACCGCCGGGCAGTTTGCATAATAGTCCTCGGCATAAACGCTCAGCGGTGCGGCAGGGTCGGTGTCGTTCAGACTTGCGACCTCGCATAGGGCCGAAGCCTGCGTTTCCGGCAAAATGGAATCGTCCATCGGGGTGCAGCGGCAGGTTTCGCCGTCATACATTCCGTCGATCTCAGTGCGGCGCAGGCCCAGCAGGTCGGTCAAGCCGTAGGGCGTGTCACCCAGACGGCACAAATCGCTTTCATCCACCACACCGGTCCAGTATGTAACCACGACCGTACCACCATTCCGGGCAAAATCACAGAGTTTTTGGGCAAAGGCATCGGTCAGCAAATAAACCATCGGAACAACGACCAAGCCATAACCCGTCAAATCGGATTCCTGATTCACGAACTCCACCGCAATGCCTTCCCGCGCAAGAGCATTGTAGTGCAGCTTCAGCTCGTCCCAGTAGCCCATCCCTGCATTGCGTGGGCCGCAGGAACCTTCCAATGCCCACTTGTTTTCCCAATCGTGGACGATTGCCGCCTGTTTTTCACGGCAAGTCGTTGCAATTTCAGAAAGAACTTCCAGCTTTTGGCCCACACCGACTGTTTCCCGGAAGGGACGGGCATCCTCCCGGCCATCATGGCCGACGACTGCACCATGGAACTTTTCTTCAGCGCCGCGGCTGGCTCGCCACTGGAAGTAAAGCACACTGTCCGAACCATGTGCAACCGTCTGCAGAGCCGCAAGCTCCGCAATGCCGGGGCGCTTCTGTTTGGAGATCGGCTGCCAGTTGGTAAAGCTGGGGCTGGATTCCATCAGCAGGAAGGGCCTGCCCTTCATGGAGTAATACAGGTCGTGCATCAGGGCCGTATCCAACGCCGTTTCTTCCACTGTTTCGCTGGGCTTGTGCCATGTGGGATAGTTGTCCCAGCTGGCAATGTCGATCTCCTTGGACATTTTGAAATAGTCGATGCCGTCAAACCGGTACATCATGTTTACCGTGAACTTTGCATCCGGCGCAAATTTTTTCACGGTATCACGCTCAAATTTCAAAAAATCAATGTGTCGGTCACTGACAAAGCGCTTCCAGTCCAGCGCAAGGCCCTGCACGGCATTTTCCCCCTGCGGGGCAGGGCTTTCGATTTGTTCCCAAGCGGTATAGTCGTGACTCCAGAACCGGGCGTTCCACGCCTTGTTCAAGGCATCCAAAGAGCCATACCGTTCCTTGAGCCAGCAGCGGAACGCGGCCTGACACAGCTCGCAATGGCAGTCGCCGCTCATCTCGTTGGAGATATGCCAGAGCAGGACAGCCGGGTCATTGCCGAACCGCTGCGCCAGCATCTGGTCGATGATGCGGACTTTTTCCCGGTAAACCGGCGATGTATAGCAGTAATTCTGCCGCCGGTTGTACAGCTCCCGGACCCGGTCTGCCCGGACTCGGCGCACCTCGGGGTATTTGTGTGCCATCCAAGCGGGGCGGGCCGCACTGGGCGTTGCAAGGATCGTATAGATTCCATTGGCATACAGGTTATGGACGATGTCTGCCAGCCAATCCAGCTCAAATACCCCCTCCTGCGGTTCCAATGTGGACCATGAGAACACGCCCAGCGTCACAGTATTAACGTGTGCCTTTTTCATCAGTTCGATGTCCTGCGCCAGAATATCGGGCCGGTCCAGCCACTGTTCCGGGTTGTAGTCTCCGCCATGAAGTAATCTGAGCTGCTGCATGATAGCGGCCTCCTTTGGTTGCGCAAATTGCGCAACATTTTTATCGGATAAAGTTGCGTTCGATACAGAGTATAGCAAGAACCTCCACAAGATGCAATGCAACTTTATGGAATTTCGTTGCAATAAGCTGAACGTTTGATGCGGCACAAGAAACCATCCATGGATGCTTTGGAAGATTCCACAACGTTCATGGGGGATTTATAGGCAGGTTGTCAAAATGCAGAAATAATCCGTATTGCTTTTGATACGGGTTAAGGGCAGAACAAGGAAACTGTTGCAAAATAGCTCTCTGAAAAAATATGCACAAAACCCGGAACCTTTTCAGGGCCAAAACGGCTCAAAAAGGGTTCCGGGTTTCTGTTTTTGCACTATTTCTTTGCGCAAGTCGCTATCGCATTTTTATTTTGCAACAGCCCCTCTTGACTTATTTCTGAATTTTAATTCGGAAGTTCAATTTTATTTTGACTTAGATTATAGATTGTTTTATCATCCCAGTTTCGTCGGAGAGCAATCTCGGCAGTCAGATCTGTATTATTATAATTGATCGACCATTGTGTATTACTTGTGATATCAGTAGGATTTGGATCCTGGGAAGATGCCTTTAAAGCATTCCATACGGTAGAATTGGTATGTTCTGTTTCTGCTTCAAAAGTCTTAAGAACAGCATCGTAACGTTCTCTTCCGTGTCCGTAGATTCCATTCTTCTGATTCGGAGCAACTTTGTCTTTGTACAGGACAAAGAAATTAGTGACAGCTTCAGATCTGGTGTCAACGAGTTCTCGGGTTTCACTGTCGCAATCGTATTCAATGACTCGTCCATCACCTGAGGCGTCTGTAATGTAGAAATGATAATCTCTACCGGAGGAGGCGAACATATCATATTCTTTTAACAGATCTACTGCTTCCTGTGTGGAGGCAGCACGGTCCAACACGAGGCGAATAGCCAGTGTTGTTGCGATTGTTGGCTTGCCGGTATTCTGGAAAACTGGTTCGCTGTCCAGAGTAAGTACTGCAATAGAAACACCTTTTTCGTTCATACCATCAAGGCAAATGAAAGGAGAGGTCAAGGTGGCAAGTTTTTTCTTCATGCTTTCATCAGGTGTATTGGCAGAAATATTATCAAGTGCCGCGAAGGCTACAGATTTGTAACCATTTTTGGGCGTACAGTACACAAGCATGGCAGAAGTGTCCAGCTTAAAATCATAATTTCGGCCCATATGAACCTGATTCTGGTTATCTGTCATTGTAAACGCAGTGCATCCGAAATCAGGAGCTTTGATCTTAACAGGCAGCAGGGGAAGAGCTTCTTTGATAATTGCGTCGATCATACTTTGGTTGTCTGTGATTCCGTAGTCAATGATCTGATCCAGATCATAATCGTATTTGATGTCTATCTGATAAAGGTTGTATCCATCTTCATAAGAGTGACTTTCTGAATGGAAGAGAGCGTGCGGAAGCGGGAAAAATAATAGATACAGAAGCTTCCGACAAGGAGAAGGATGATACAGACAATCATAAGGGAGATTCGTTTTATATGTTTTTTCATAGAGCTTCCTCCTTGTCATCAAACCTAGTTATCCTTTCAGATCAAACTGTACGGACAGCGATGCAAGCACTGCATCTATCACTTTCCGCGCCTGGGCAAGCATATCGATCTCCGCCACAAAAGCGATGACCTGCTCGCGCTCCTGCGCGGGGACCTGCAGCGCACTCAGGCTCATGCTCAGATAGCGCCGTATTTTGCGCTCCAGCGTAAAGTAGGGGTCGCACCGCCGTGCCATATAGCCGCGCATCATGCCAGCCGTGCCCAGCTCTATCTCATAGAAATCGCACTCGGCGCACCCGGGCAGATACGCGCTGAACGCCGCCTGCAGCTCGGCCGTGGTGCTGCGGTGGATGATCTCCACCGTGGCGGGGAAGGTGTACGCTTCCACATAGATATCCCGCAGATTCTCACTCAGTTCGGTCAGCGCCAGCTGCAAAGCCGTTTCCACTGCGTAGAGGTACACCGGCGAGGGGGCGTTTGCCGCCAGCGGCCTTACCGCGCCGAACTGCCTGCTGAACATCATGCTGATCAGCTCGGTCAGCACGCCATCCTTGGTGTGGAAAATATTCTGGAACGACCCGGCAGAAACATCCGCTTCCTTTAAAATTTCTGCCACCTTGGTGTTCGTGTAGCCTTTTTCCAGAAAAAGCCGGACACAGGCGGTCAAAATCCGCCGTTTTGCTTCTTTGCTGTCGTATCTGCGCGCCATTGGGAATCATCCTTTTCTGTAATTGATTTCTGATCCAATTATATCCTGATTCCGGATTCGGTTCAAGTAGAACTTCCCCGGCGTATTTTGGGCAATTCGACGGGGAGAGCCGCCCGGCGCAGGAAATCCCGCAGCAGGTCGGTGGCGAACCCACCATCTCCATGACGGCTCTTTTGGAATTGCTCAAGGATGCCGACCCGGAAATGAAGGCAAAGCTCCGCTTGGCTCTGCTCACCTGATGCAAAAAAGGGCACTGATTGCAATGCAATACAGCGCCCTACATCATCGGACATGGATAACACCCACCGTGCAGAAACCGTGCAAAAACAGTGCACTTACTCTAGGACAAATAAAAAATGATGATTTTTGATCCATGACTTGGTGGCGATTTGAGTGACCACAGAGGTAAATCTAATATACAGGAAGAAGAATGCCCACTCGTCTGAGGAGTTCTCAGGGGAGTGGGCAGTTCTGTATAATGGCATTTTGTATAGGTCACTTGCCACTTTTAGCATGGAGGTTGCTATTTGGGAAAGAAGTTTCCGCTTTTTTATATGGCAAGTTTCCGCACTTTCCGTACCTCATGAGATATGAACACCTGCTAAACTTTTTCAGAGGTTGCTACTTTTTAAGATGTAGTTGCTAAATCTTGCCCAAAGGATGCTACATTTTGGCTCAAGGTTGCTAAACATAGCGCACAGAAAATTTCACAATAATATAATTCAAATTATGATAATTCAGATTATATTATTTCTTATAGACTGCATCCTCCTGAATCAGAATCAAATTCGGGTTCTCCGCTGCCATTTCCAACAGTCGATTGGTAAAGCCGCTCTTGGAGAACAGCCCATACACAATTTTGTAGCCCCTAAACGCCGCTGTAAGTTCTTTGGACTGCCCCTTTTCTTGCAAGGCAGCGTAGATCGCCACATCCACAGGTTTCGCATGGTACTTGCACTCACCGAGGAACAGCCGCTTATGCTGATGGTCCACCGCTGCAACATCAATTTCCGTATCGCCCTCATTATCATTGCGCCAGTAAGAGCCAATGCGTGAGGGTGCAAAGTCGATCTGCCCCTTTCGGCACAGCTCCGCAAAGATGTTCCGGCAGATGCTCTCATAAGCGAAAGCCACAAATTTTTGCTTAAAGTCTTTGCCCATCTCGTCCAGCACGATCTGTTGGTTGTCCAGTTCCAACTCCCCTTTGAACGGGTACACATAGCGGAACCAGAAGCGGATGAAGTTGTCCGAAACATAGTACAGGCTCTTCCGGGAACGTTCTGGATTCTTTTCGGTGATGGGAACGTTCTTGATAACAAAACCAAGGTCGATCAGTGTTTTAAGGTACGGCGTAATAGCCGACGTGTCCTGTTCCATCGTCATGCCGATCTTGCTCAGCTTGTGGTTGCCGTCCGAAATCGCTTTTAGCACGGAGAAATAGTTGATTGGCGTCTGCACTTCCTCGTTGAGCAGGAAATCCGGTTCTTCATACAAAAAGCCATTTTTCGACAGTACCACACGCCGAATCTGTTCCACCAGCGGCTCGTCCGACTGGAAAAACTCCATATATTTCGGTACGCCGCCCGTGATGGCATACTGCTCCACTGCCTGCTCAAACGATAGGTTCTGCACCGCATATACATCCGTAAATTGCAGCGGCATCAGCCGAATCTGTGCCGTTCTGCGGCCATAGAGCGGGCTGTCGTAGGCCAGTGCGTGCTTTTTCATCATGCTGATCAGGGAGCCGCACAAAATCAGCATCACGTTATGATCTTTCAGCACTTCATCCCATGCGTTTTGCAGGATGGACGGAAAATCCGGGTTTGTCTTGACCAGATACGGAAATTCATCAATGACAAGCACCTTTTTCTCGTCCGGGTGGTCGTCTGCTACCACTTGGAATAAATCCAGCCAGTCGGTGAATGTGACCTTGCTGAGCATGGGATTCTTCGTGGTACGGGAAAGCACTCCGGCAAACCGCTTCATGCTCTGGGCTTCGCTCTCTGTGGTTGCCAAAAAATAAAAGGCCCGTTTATCTTTGATAAACTCTTTGATCAGCGTCGTTTTTCCAACGCGCCGTCTGCCATAGATCACCACAAAGCCGCTGCCGCGTTTTAGTTCCGCATTCAGCGTTGCCAGTTCGGATGTTCTGCCGATGAAGTCCATGTCGCTCACCTCTCGCTTAATATAATTCAAATTATGATAATTTCAATTATATTATAGTTGTTCTGCGCAAAACCGTCAATAGGACGAAACATCGAATTTTCAACATCAAATCCATACAATGCAGAAAACTCCGGGCTTTTTCAGTTTAGCTTATGCGGCTGAGAGAAGTCTGTGGACGTTTTTGATTGCAATAGGGCTACCAGTTGCTATTCCAACTACACTAAAAGATACTACGGCAAAATAGAGTACGTTTTGCCAACGCTCCTGATTTCTGCGGTCGTAACTTCTGTCCATAGCATCCAGCTGTTCTTGGGTGTTCATGTCATCGGCCGACACAATTAATTTTTGTTTTGTTATATATTTCTCTTCTGATGTGGCTTCGGCATCGATTACTGCATCAGAAATTTTTTGACAGACTTCATCGATGACATGTTCTGGAGAGATTTCGTTTCGCCGAGTGGCTGCATAGTATTTTGTTTGTTCATAGATAACCTCCTAAATATATGTTTGTCTGGGATTGACAGTTCCTTGGTGTAGCTATATCATACTACTAGATGACGGATGAATCAATCTTTAAAATCGTCTGTTTCAATCGTTTGTAAACATAAAAAAGATAAATATGTCTTTAATGAGGTGATATAATGGCATTCAAATCTATAAAACATGATGATGAAAAGATTTTCTATAACAGACTGTGGAATTGATGGAGGAGCGAAACCTTTCAACGGCAAGAGAATTAGCGCAGGCTTTATATGCCGAGGAGTAGTCCCTGTAGACAGTGCATCTGAAGACGAGATATCTATAATAGGAAGTATGACGCGCAGAATACAGGAACACTTAAATTTAGAAGGTACAGATAAATTGCAGGGTAGATATGTCAAAGCGTATTGTGATTTTTTTGGATGTTCAGCAGATTACCTGTTTGGCTTATCTTCAATTAAAAGTGAAAATCCAGATGTTATTAGATTCTGTGAAGCAACAGGGTTATCTGAAAAATCGGTCAGAAGGCTAATAGAAGATTTACCGGAAGATATAAAAAGAGATTTAGTTGGGTTTTGGTCTAATGTTTTAGAAAGCAATTTGTTTTATGAAGTACCTTTAGAATTCCATCAAATGTGCTATGAATTGGGACAGTACAGAATTGCACAGGACCAAATAAAGGCAATCAATATGGCGGCTAAAAAAATGGACAATTCAGATACATTTGTCGATACTTGGAGAGCGATGATGGAGAGTAATTATCTAAAGGAAGCTCAGCCGCATGAAGGGTCCTACCATATGCATCTGAATGAGCTTTTAGTGAATGTGACAGCGTGTTTGGAAAATTGGGTGGATGAATATGTTCCTACCCATAAAAAAGAGATTCAACAATATTTCTATGGCGACTTAAATAAGAGACTTCAGGAGAGTTATGATGAATTTTTGAAAACAACATAATCCGAATAATATCACAGAAAAACCGCCTCACTACCGGAGTAAATCCGATGGTGGGGCGGTTCTTTTATACCTTGATTTCTTGACCGTTCTTGAAGGTGAAGCGGATATCGTCAGTGCTGTAAGCAGGTCAACGCCAACGCAATCACAACGTAATAGAATATTTTTTGAGACGGTAAAGGGGATTTTATCTGCTTTGCCATTTTTTCACATCTGGACTCCAACATGCCTTTGTGCTATTCAGCGATTCCATCGCGCAGCCTGCGCCGGGACGGTGCAGATTTGAAAGGGTTTGGGATTTCCCAACAAGTATTTTGCAACGCAAAATGGTCTTTGTATATACGAAGACACCC
>ERZ859980.911-NODE-911-length-14463-cov-1.607579_pt1 | contig 14463 bp, 13 predicted proteins | sample MGYA00509984_ERZ859980 | MGnify/ENA primary metagenome ERZ859980 (study PRJEB30046, sample SAMN00715173) | human gut metagenome | study: EMG produced TPA metagenomics assembly of the A metagenome-wide association study of gut microbiota in type 2... | reverse complement strand
ATAACCAGGTTGTGAATAACATTCATAACCTGGTATTTTTATAAGGAACTTTATGCAATATTAAGCAGGTAAATATTATATGTGAGGATGCTGGTGCAAGCGAGTATTATATAGAAGTGTCGTCAGATGGCCAAACATTCACGCGAATTGCGGAAGAGCAAGATGGAATTTCGTATAATTGTAAAAATGACACGATGATTCTAGATGAAATGGTGAATGCCCGCTATATAAGAATTAATGGTACGTCTAGAAACACAGAATATGGGTATTCTATAAGGGATATTGCTGTTTATGGAAAAAGTATTGATACAAAACCAGATGGAACAACACCAGATACATCAACACCAGACACATCAACACCAGATGAAACAACAACACCAAAGCCAACAACAGCTAAGCCAAAGGCAACAACAAAGAAAGTAACAAAGAAAGCTTCACTTAAGCGAACAAAGATTGCTAAGAAAGTAACAAAGAAATTTAGATCAAAGAAAGTTAATTAACATTCAAGAAAGTTATGGGTGCTAAGAAGTACACAGTACAGGTATCAAAAAGTAAGAAGTTTAAGAAAGTTCTTTACAAGAAGACAGTTAAGAAGATAAAAGTTACTCTTTCAAGCAAGAAATTAAAGAACAAGAAGAAATTATACGTTAGAGTAAAAGCAGTTGGCGCTAAGAAGTGGTCAAAGGTTGTTAAAATTAAAGTAAAGAAATAATTAAAATTACATATTTTAATCTAACAGAGTCCCTTATGAACTGTAATGGTTCGTAAGGGATTTTTTTTCACTTGTATTTTACAGTAAACTGGTTTAAAATATAACTTGAATAATTGTTTATATACACAAATGCAGTTAAAAAAGCAAGGAGAATTATATGATTTCAAATCAAATTTTACAGAACACAATTGAAGGAATTAAGAGTATCTCAAGAGTAGATTTACATGTGACAGATACAGATGGAAAGGTTGTAGCCTCAACATCACATACAAGTGAACAGTTTGAAAATTCAGTTTTGGCATTTGTAGCATCACCAGCAGACAGCCAGTCAGTACAGGATTACCAGTTTTTTAAGGTATATGATGAAAATCAGTTAGAGTTGATCTTGATTGCCCAGGGAACAAGTGATGATGTGTTTATGGTTGGAAAGATGGCTGCTTTTCAGATTCAAAACTTACTTGTTGCATACAAAGAAAGATATGATAAGGACAATTTTATTAAGAATCTTCTTTTAGACAATCTCCTCCTTGTAGATATATATAATAGAGCAAAGAAATTACATGTAGATGTGGATGCAAGAAGATGTGTCTGCATTATTGAAACAAAAAATGAAAAAGACAGTGTTGCACTTGAAACAGTTAGAACATTGTTTGCAGGTAGCAAAAAAGATTTTATTACAGCAGTAGATGAAAAGAGTATTATCCTTGTAAAAGAAGTTGATGACAATCAGGGATATGAAGAAGTTGAACATATTGCCAACACAATAGTTGATATGTTGAATACAGAAGCTATGGTTAAGGCAAACGTAGCTTACGGAACAATCGTTAAGGAAATCAAAGAAGTTTCACGTTCATACAAGGAAGCAAGAATGGCACTTGATGTTGGAAAGATTTTCTTTAGTACAAAGAATGTTGTTGCATATAACAATCTTGGAATTGGTCGTTTGATTTATCAGTTACCTATTCCACTATGTAAGATGTTTATTAATGAAATTTTTGATGGCAAGTCACCGGATGAATTCGATGATGAAACATTAACAACAATTAACAAGTTCTTTGAAAATAGCTTAAATGTCTCAGAAACATCTAGACAGTTATATATTCATAGAAACACATTAGTATATAGATTAGACAAGCTCCAGAAGACAACAGGTTTGGACATTAGAGTGTTCGAAGATGCCATTACATTTAAGATTGCATTAATGGTTGTTAAATATATGAAGTACATGGGTAATACTGAATTTTAGTAATATTGAATTTTAATCTATTTATTAAAGACTTAATATGATATTTAATAGAAGGACATTCATACATTGTTTAAGTGCTGCTTTAAGTACAGAAATTTAAATATTTCTAAATATTACATATAAAAAGGACACAGAATTTTAACAAATTGCTATTTAAATATATAAGTGGACAGGCTGGGTAAGCATTGGTGTTGATTCAGTGATGTCGGGACTTATATTAATGAACTAATATAATAATCATATTTTACTTTTATGGAAGAAATAGAACATAAAAGAAATTAAAAAATTATATTCGACAAATTTTTATTACATTTGCGTAATATAATTTTTTGGTGTGTAAAAAAATAAGATTGCGATAATGTATAACATTTAATGTGGAAGATTAGTTCATTACACATATGTTAAGGAGTAGACAAATGATTAGTATAAAAGGTGTAAGTAAATCTTATGGAAACGGCGCACCTGCTCTTAGCAATTTAAATTTAGAAATTGAAGATGGCGAGTTTGTATTCGTTGTTGGAGCCAGTGGTTCAGGAAAATCTACTTTTATTAAATTGCTTTTGAAGGAACTTAATCCAACAGAAGGAATGATAACAGTAGGTAACATTAAATTATCTAAATTAAAATCAAGAGGAGTGGCTAAGTATCGTAGAAAACTTGGTGTAGTTTTCCAGGACTTTAGATTACTACAGGACAGAGATGTATATTCAAACATTGCTTTCGCACAGCATGTTATTGGAGCGTCTCCAAGAGAAATAAAGAAGAATGTTGCAAGGGTACTTTCCTTGGTAGGTTTATCAGAAAAGTATCGTTCAAATCCTAATGAGTTATCAGGTGGTGAGCAGCAGAGAGTTGCTTTGGCAAGAGCGTTGGTAAACAAGCCTGACATATTACTTGCCGATGAACCTACAGGAAACCTTGATCCTGAAAACTCATGGGAGATTATGAAATTATTAGATAAAGTAAACAAACAGGGAACCACCGTTATTGTTGTTACTCACAACCTTGAAATTGTAGAGGCAATGAACAAGAGAGTAATTACAATGAAGAAAGGTGTAAAAGTCAGCGATAGCAAGGTGGTGGAATAAATGAATGGAAGAACAGTAGGATACTGCTTTAAACAGGGTGTCGTTAATATTAAGAGAAATAAGTTGTTCTCAATTGCATCAATTTGTACAATTGCTGCCTGTATTTTTCTTATTGGAATTATACTTTCTATTATTATTAACGTTAATTCTGTGGAGAAGCAGGTAGAGCAAAATGTTGGTGTTACTGTATTTTTTGATAAAGGTTTAAAACAGGAACAGATTGATGCTATTGGTGCAACAATAAAAGCTGATAAGCATGTTGAAAAATACAAATACACATCAGCAGAGGAAGCTTGGAAGGAATTCCAGGGAGATTACTTCGCAGAGGATCCTGAATTGGCAAAGGCATTTGCAAATGATAATCCATTAGCTGATTCAGCATCATATACAGTTTTTCTGAAAAACATTGATGAACAGGATGCTTTTGTAAATAGAATCTCAAAAGTTGAGGGTGTTAGAAAGGTTAAACATTCAGAGCAGGCAAAAGAAACATTAAGTAAGTTTTCAAAACTTTTAGGATATGTATCAATAGCTTTGATAGTAATTTTATTAGGCGTGGGAATTTTCTTAATCAGTAATACAGTTATGATTGGTATAACCGTTAGAAGACATGAAATTAAAATCATGAAATTGATTGGTTCAACAAACGGCTTTGTTAGAGCACCGTTTATTATAGAAGGTGTTATAATCGGTCTTGTTGGTTCAGCTATACCTCTTGTTATTTTAAGAGTGATTTATGAAAGATTAATAGCTTTTGTAATGTCAAAGGTAGGAGTTATGGCAAGTTCAATTTCTTTTGCAACAGTAGGTGAAATATTTGGAGTCTTGTTCCATTAGGACTTGGAATTGGAGCCGGAATTGGTTTAGTTGGTTCATTCCTTTCAATTAGAAAGCACTTAAAAGTTTAATGGAGGAGATAAACAGATGAAAAAGAATTTTTCGAGAATATTAAGTTTATTACTTTCCGCAACATTAGTTTTATCAATGGCAGGAACATCATTTGCCAGCGTTTCAAGTGAGAAAAGCAAGCTGTCAGATTTAAATAGCCAGAAAATTAAGAAAAATGCAGAAAAGAAAAAACTTCAGGCTTCAAAAAGTGAAGTCGAAGCTTATATTGAAGAAGTTGATAAAAAATTAACTGATTTATCAACACAGATATATAAAACACAGCAGGAATTAGATAAGACAGAAGTTAATATTAAGAAAACAGAGAAGAAATTAAAAGCAGCAGAAGAAAGCATTAAGGCTCAGTATGCTGACATGAAGTTAAGAATTAAGTATATGTACGAAAATGGTGATACAGAATTACTTGACTTAATTTTAAATTCAAAGAGCATTACAGAATTCTTAAACAAAGCTGAATATATTACAGAATTATCTCAGTATGATAGAAAAATGCTTAACAAGTTAAAGCAGACAAGAAAGACAATTTCTGATTCAAAAACTTCTTTGGAGAAAGATAAGAAGAACCTTGTAACAATGCAGACAAAGCAGAAGACAGATAAGTCACAGCTTGAAAGTACAGTTGCATCAAAGCAGTCAGAATTATCTGAATATGAAGATTTGCTTGAGCAGAATGAGGCTTCTTCAGATGCACTTGATCAGGAAATTAAGGCACAGGAAGAAAAAGTAGCTCAGGCTAAGATCGCAGCACAGACAACACAGGCTCCAACTCAGGCAGCTGCAAAAGCACAGACAAATACAAACAATAATACAAATAACAACACAAATAATAATAACAATACTGATACAAATACAAACCCAACACCAAGCAAATCCAGTGGTTGGATTTATCCGGTACCGGGACACACATCAGTTTCATCAGATTATGGATACAGAAAAGATCCATTCTCAGGTAGTAGCACATTCCACAACGGAATTGACTTCCCTGCACCAGGTGGAACTCCTGTAGTAGCAGTAGCAGACGGTACTGTAGTTTGGGCAAATTATAATGCCACAGCAGGAAACTGGACAGGTATTAAACACTCAAATGGTGTAACATCAGTTTATATGCATCAGTCATCAATTTTAGTAAGTGTTGGTCAGCATGTAAGTAGGGACAGACAATTGGTTTAGTTGGTACAACAGGTTCATCAACAGGTAACCATTTACATCTTGGAGCAACAAGTGGAACAACACCAGGTAACTGGGTAAATCCATGGAGTTACTTCTAAACAGAATGAAACATAATATTTTATAAATAGTAAAGAATGAAAAATTAATTATTTAGTTTTTCATTCTTTATTGTTATAAAAGAAAAAATAGTTTAATATACATAAGTAGTATGATTCGCAAGGAGAAAGTCCTGTTAAAAAATTCATAAAAGTGATTATGTTATTATGCAAATTTGAATTATAATTTATTTGAACATACTTAAATGAAAAGGTTAAAGTGTAAAGCGAGGAAGAGATTGATATGGAAAAAATAAATGTAAAGAAAATTAATAAAAAAATCGAGAAAAAGAAAACTAAAACAAAATTTGTACCTGGCTTTCTTTTAGGTATGTTTGCAATGTTGGTTTTGGGAGTAGCAGTTGGCGTTGGACTGCATTTTTCTCAAGATAGCGTAAAAACGGATGCTACATATGCTGTGGACAAGGCAGAATCAAAGATCAAATCTTTAGAGGCATTAATCAACTTAAAATATTTGAAGAATGTGGATCAGGAAGATTTGGAAAACGGTTTATATAAGGGACTTTTAGAAGGATTGGGAGACCCTTATTCAGTTTATTACACGAAAGAAGAGTACACAAAGTTAATGGAAAGCACTTCCGGTGAATATTGCGGGATTGGAGCTTATGTTTCACAGAACACAGAAACAAAAGTAATAACAATAACAAAAGCTTTTAAGAATGGCCCGGCAGACAAAGCCGGAGTAAAAGATTGGTGACGTTATTACAAAGGTTGATGGAAAAGATGTATCTTCAGAAGATGTTGATAAAGTGGTCAGCATGATGAAAGGGGATAAAGGAACAAAAGTTAAGTTAACAGTATATCGTCAATCAGTTAAGAAATATGTGGACGTTACAATTACAAGAGGAGAAGTAAAAGTACCTACTGTAGCACACAAAATGCTTGATAAGAAGAACAAAATCGGTTACATACAGATTTCTGAATTTGATACGGTAACCGCTAATCAGTTTTCATCAGCTTTAAGTTCTTTGAAAAAGCAGGGCATGAAAAAGGTAATTTTTGACTTAAGAAATAATCCGGGTGGTTCTTATGAAGGCGTTTGCAAAATATTAGATGAAATCTTACCGGAAGGAACGATTGTTTATACTAAAGACAAATACGGAAACGAGGAAAAGCAGACTTCTGACGCAAAATGTTTAGATATGCAGATTGTCGTTTTACAAAATAAAAACAGTGCCAGCGCATCTGAAATTTTTGCCGGAGCCATACAGGACTTTGGTGCAGGAACAATTGTAGGAACACAGTCTTTTGGCAAAGGAATCGTACAACAAATTATTCCATTAACAGACGGTTCAGCAGTTAAAATTACAATTGAAGACTACTATACACCAAGTGGCAAAAACATTCATGGAAAAGGTATTACACCAGATGTAAAGATTGAGGCAAACGGAAAAACAGATGTACAGCTAAATAAAGCATTAGAAGTTTTAAAGAAAAAATAGATCATAAAAATAAATTAGAAACAATGTGACGTTTAAAAAATTCAAAGTAATAATTTTTTTAAAACAGAAAATCCATTACGGAAATTGTAGTCTATTAAAAAATATATTAGGAAGGTTTATATTATCAATTTTGTGTTATCAATTTTTATGAGGAAAATAAAACTATGATAATAGGTTTGAATTAGATATGTAATAATAGGTAAAATATAAAGCAGGATGCTAAAGGATAAATGTAATCCAAAGGCACCTGCTTTTATGCTGAGAGAAACAGAAAATGTAAGTTAGAAATCGCATAGATGAGCTGGAAATAGTTTAATTTTAAAAATATATGATATATAAAGTAATAATGAGTATAAATAAAAAAGTGTAGAGTAAAAAAGACATATATACAAATAAAAAAAGAACATGAGTTGAAAATACTATATACTTTTTTCAGACTTTTTGTTATAATTTGTTTATGCAGTTGTCGAAAAGAAATGAGACATTTATATGTTGCTGAAAAGAAAACAAATATTATGTGTCATTGGAATTAGTTAAGTATTTATAGATGGTTAGAAATAGATTTATAGGAGATTTGTATGGATCATTTTGAATTACATTCAGAATATCAGCCAACCGGGGATCAACCTCAGGCTATTAAGCAGTTGGTTGAAGGTTTTAAGAAAGGAAATCAGTTTGAAACATTGCTTGGTGTAACAGGTTCTGGAAAGACTTTTACAATGGCAAATGTTATTGCACAAATAAATAAACCAACGTTAATTATTGCTCATAATAAGACTTTGGCGGCACAGCTTTATGGGGAGTTTAAAGAATTTTTTCCTAATAACGCTGTGGAATATTTTGTTTCTTATTATGATTATTATCAGCCGGAAGCTTATGTGCCAAGTACAGACACATATATTGAGAAGGATTCTGCAATAAATGATGAAATAGATAAATTACGACATTCGGCTACTATGGCGTTAATAGAGCGAAAGGATGTTATTATTATATCTTCGGTTTCGTGTATTTACGGTTTAGGTGATCCAATAGATTACAAAAACATGGTAGTGTCCCTTAGACCGGGAACTATTAGAGATAGAGACGATATTATTATAAGCTAATAGAGATTCAGTATGACAGAAATGATATGGATTTTAAACGAGGAACTTTTAGGGTAAGAGGGGAGAATCTGGAAGTATTTCCTGCATCATACACAGATAGTGCCATACGAGTTGAATTTTTTGATGATGAAATAGAAAGAATAACAGAGATTGATTCTTTGACAGGCGAAGTGCGTCGCGAATTAGAACATGTGGCTATTTTCCCAAATTCACATTATGTAGTTAATCCGGAGAAATTAGAGAGAGCTATTAAGGATATAGAAGCAGAGTTGGCAGAACAGGTGGCTTATTTTAAATCAGAGGATAAGCTGATTGAGGCACAGCGAATAGCAGAGAGAACTAATTTTGATATGGAAATGCTTAGGGAAACAGGGATATGTTCAGGAATCGAGAACTATTCCCGCCATATGGCAGGACTGGCTCCCGGAGCAACACCACATACGTTAATGGAGTATTTTGGTGATGAATTCCTTATAATGATTGATGAAAGCCATATTACAATACCGCAAATTCGTGGAATGTATAATGGGGATCAGGCAAGAAAAAGCACATTGGTGGATTATGGTTTTAGACTGCCATCGGCAAAAGATAACAGACCACTTAGGTTTGATGAATTTGAGGGGATGATTGACCAGATGCTTTTTGTTTCAGCTACACCTAATACGTATGAAGAGGAACATGAGTTACTTAGAGCTGAACAAATTATCAGACCAACAGGTTTGCTGGATCCTGAAATTAGTGTAAGACCAATTGAAGGTCAGATAGATGACCTTATTACTGAAATCAATAAAGAAGTTGAGAAGAAAAATAAAGTTCTGGTTACTACTTTAACAAAGAGAATGGCAGAAGATTTGACGGATTATATGAGAGATGTAGGAATTAGGGTTAAGTACCTTCACTCTGATATTGATACATTAGAGAGAACAGAAATTATCAGGGATATGCGTTTGGATGTTTTTGATGTTTTAGTAGGTATTAATCTTTTAAGAGAGGGACTTGATATACCGGAAATCAGTCTGGTTGCAATTTTAGATGCAGACAAGGAAGGATTCCTCCGTTCAGAGACATCTTTGATACAGACTATAGGTCGTGCGGCCAGAAACTCAGAAGGTCACGTAATAATGTATGCTGACAATATTACTGAGTCAATGGATAAGGCTATTACTGAAACTAACAGACGTAGGAAACTTCAGCAGGAATATAATAAGGAACATGGAATTACTCCAACTACAATTAAAAAGGCTGTTAGAGAACTTATTAGTATTTCTAAAGAAGTTGACAGAAAAATTAATGATATTGAGAAAGATCCTGAGTCAATGGACTCAAAAGAATTGAAGAAGTTAATTGACAAGGTTGAAAAGAGAATGCAGAAAGCAGCAGCAGAACTTGATTTTGAGACTGCTATTGAAATGCGTGAAAAACTGGCAGAACTTAAGAAAAAATATAGAGAATGATGATAATTAATGGAGAGTGAAAATAATGTCGGACAAGAAAAAGTACATTAAAATAAAAGGGGCTAATGAGCATAACTTGAAGAATATTGATATTGAAATTCCAAGAGACGAATTTACTGTAGTTACAGGTTTAAGTGGCTCGGGAAAATCGTCTTTGGCATTTGATACAATTTATGCAGAAGGACAGAGAAGGTATATGGAATCTTTGTCATCCTATGCCAGACAATTCTTGGGACAAATGGAGAAACCCCAGGTGGAAAGTATTGAAGGTTTACCACCGGCAATTTCAATAGACCAGAAATCTACAAACAGAAACCCACGTTCAACAGTTGGAACAGTTACAGAAATATATGATTATATGAGATTACTATATGCCAGAGCAGGTGTACCTCACTGTCCAAAATGTGGCAAAGAAATCAAGAAACAGTCAGTAGATGAAATTGTTGACAGAATTTTAGAATTACCGGAACGCACTAAGTTCCAAATACTTGCGCCTATTGTAAGAGGCAAGAAAGGTCGTCACGAGAAGGTTTTTGAAAGTGCAAAGAAAAGTGGTTATGTACGTGTAATTGTTGATGGAAACATGTATCAGCTAACAGAGGAAATAACTCTTGATAAGAATATAAAACATAATATAGAAATTGTTGTAGACAGATTAAGTATAAGAGAAGGAATTGAGAAACGTCTTACAGATTCCATAGAGAATGCGTTGAAGTTAGGTAACGGTTTGATGAATCTGGATGTAATTGGTGGAGAGACAATAACATTTAGTCAGAACTTTGCATGTACTGATTGTGGAATTAGTATAGACGAAATTCAGCCACGAAGCTTCTCGTTTAATAATCCTTTTGGTGCATGTCCAGATTGTTACGGTTTAGGATATAAGATGGAATTGACGTTGACTTAATGATTCCTAATCAAAGTCTTAGCATAAATCAGGGGGCAATTGTAGTTTTAGGCTGGCAAAGTGCTAACGATAAAAAGAGCTTTACCAATGCTATTTTACAGGCACTATGTAAGAAATATAAGTTTGATTTAGATACTCCGTTTGAAAAATATCCTAAGAAAATTAAAGATATTCTGATTTATGGAACTAATGGTGAAAGTGTGCCGGTACATTATACAGGCCAGCGTGGACAAGGGATATATGATATTGCCTTTGAAGGTTTGATTCGTAACGTAGAAAGACGTTACAGAGAAACAAGTGCCGAATCTACCAAGGCAGAGTATGAGTCATATATGAGAATAACACCTTGTAGCACATGTCATGGTCAGAGACTTAAGAAAGAATCTTTAGCTGTAACAATTGGCGATAAAAATATTATTGATATGACAGAAATGTCAGTTAGAGACTTGAGAAAGTTTTTAGATGAAGTTCAATTAACAACTACACAGATGGCTATAGGTAAAGAAATTCTGAAAGAAATAAAAGGTCGTCTTCAGTTTTTAATTGATGTAGGTTTGGATTATTTAAGCTTATCACGAGCAACAGGTACCTTGTCAGGTGGTGAAGCTCAGCGTATTAGGCTTGCTACCCAAATAGGTTCAGGTCTTGTTGGGGTTGCCTATATAATGGATGAACCTAGTATCGGTTTACATCAGAATGATAATGAAAAGTTATTAAAGACATTGAAGCATCTTAGAGATTTAGGTAATACTTTAGTAGTTGTTGAACATGACGAAGACACTATGCTTGCAGCAGATTACGTGGTAGACATTGGCCCCGGTGCAGGTGAACATGGTGGAGAAGTAGTGGCAAAGGGTACTGCTAAGGAAATAATGAAGAACAAAAACTCTATTACAGGAAAATATCTAAGTGGCAAATTGAGAGTCCCTGTTCCTGAAAAAAGAAGAAAGCCAACAGGTTATCTTAAGGTAAAAGGAGCAAAGGAAAACAATTTAAAGAATATTAATGTAAAAATTCCACTTGGTGTATTTACATGTGTAACAGGTGTTTCAGGCTCAGGAAAGAGTTCTTTAGTTAATGAAATAATTTATAAAAGCCTAGCAAGAGAGTTGAATAGAGCTAGAACAATTCCCGGAAAATTTAAAGAAATCGAAGGAATTGAACAGTTAGATAAAGTTATAAACATTGATCAGTCACCAATAGGAAGAACTCCTAGAAGTAATCCTGCAACCTACACAGGTATGTTTGATATTATTAGAGATTTATTTGCAGCCACAATGGATGCAAAGGAGCGTGGATACAAGAAAGGAAGATTCAGCTTTAATGTAAAAGGTGGACGGTGCGAAGCATGTTCAGGTGATGGAATACTTAAGGTTGAAATGCATTTCCTACCGGATGTGTATGTGCCTTGCGAAGTATGTGGAGGAAAGCGATATAACAGAGAGACTTTAGAAGTTAAATATAAGGGCAAAAATATTTATGACGTTCTTGAGATGACGGTGGAAGAAGCTATGGAATTCTTTAAGAATGTTCCAAGAATATATAATAAGGTTAAGACGCTTTATGATGTGGGCTTAGGATACATCAGATTAGGTCAGCCAAGTACACAGTTGTCAGGTGGTGAAGCTCAACGAATTAAACTGGCAACCGAGCTAAGTAAAAGAAGTACAGGTAAGACAATCTATGTTTTAGACGAACCTACAACAGGGCTTCATTTTGCCGATGTTCACAAACTTGTGGAAATTCTTCAGAGATTAACTGATGAGGGAAATACATTTTAGTTATTGAACACAATTTGGATGTAATAAAGGCTGCAGATTATATTATTGATATGGGACCTGACGGCGGAGACCGAGGTGGTACGGTAGTAGTTGCAGGAACACCGGAACAGGTGGCAGAACATCCTACAAGTTACACAGCCAAGTTTGTAAAACAGAAGTTGGAAGAGGCAAAATAGAAGAAAAATGGTCATTTTTAATAAGAAAACGATTCATAAAAATGTTTAAATAAAAACACTTTTATGCAATACTTATAAACTTAAAAAAGTATAAGAAAAATGCTTTTAATTTGTGTAAAAACATGCTACATTAGAGTTACAAAATAAATAAGCATTAAGCACCTGGAACGACTTATACAGTGCATTTAACAACCACCTTGTTATTAGATGTCGACCTAATAGCAACAGTATCTAAGATAAGAGGTGAAAGAAATTTTACCCAATGATATCTGCTGACATGGCAATCAACGGGAGATTGTTTTAGTAGTAATTATTGGATAAGATGTTACATTGAAACGGAAAGGATAGGAAGTATTCAAAACGAAGAATCAATGGGCAATAACATCTTATGGTTAGAGTAGATAAGGAAGTTAAAGCAGGACAAATGAGAGGAATGATACACATAATATTGTAAATGATTACAATAAGTATAGTAGTAGATTCAGAGAAGATTTATGAAGGAGAAAAGTACCTGCGGTTGAGAATGTAGTTGTAAAGTTAAGGTGTTGAGATAGTGAAGCATCTGTTATATGAAATGTAGCAGGTGCTTCTTTTAATATGTAATAAAAAAATCTTCCAGAATTTTAATTTAGTTTTAAATAGTTTACTATGAATGAAAACTCGCGCAAAAAATCAGTTGCGAATAGGCATGCACTTGAAGTAAAAAATGTGGTAAGCCGTTCTTTGCTCTGGAAGAGAGAATTATGTGGAAATCTTTGTTGAAGGATTACATATAACTTCCTTGTACATTTAAGCAAAATAGAGTAAAATAACAGAAGTGCAGGTTTTTTATTGTCCCTGCAATACGGATATACAGGAGGAAACATGGATAGAGAGTTAGTTATCGTAATAGATTTCGGCGGACAGTACAACCAGCTTGTTGCCAGACGAGTTCGTGAATGTAATGTTTACTGTGAAATTTATTCATATAAAACAGATATCGAAAAGATAAAAGAAATGAATCCAAAAGGAATTATTTTAACAGGTGGACCAAACAGTTGTTACGAAGAAGGCGCACCAACTTATACTAAAGAGTTATTTGAACTTGGAATTCCTGTACTTGGATTATGTTATGGAGCTCAATTAATGCAGCACATTCTTGGTGGTAAAGTTGAAAAAGCTCCTGTAAGAGAATATGGAAAGACAGAAGTACATGTAGATACAACTTCAAAATTATTTACAGGTATTGAAGAAGATACAGTTTGTTGGATGAGCCATTTTGACTACATTTCACAGGCTGCACCAGGATTCAAAATTACAGGTCACACAAGCGATTGCCCTGTAGCCGTTGCAGAATGTGAAGAAAAGAAGCTTTATGCAATTCAGTTCCATCCGGAAGTGTTACACACAGTTCGCGGAAAAGAAATTTTAAGCAACTATGTATATAACGTATGTGGTTGTGCCGGTGATTGGAAGATGGACTCATTCGTTGAAAATTCAATAAAAGCAATTCGTGAAAAAGTAGGCGATGGAAAGGTGCTTTGTGCTTTGTCAGGTGGTGTTGATTCATCAGTGGCAGCTGTACTTTTGGCAAAGGCAATTGGAAACCAGCTTACATGCGTATTTGTAGACCATGGTCTTTTAAGAAAAAATGAAGGTGACGAAGTTGAAGCTGTATTTGGCCCTAATGGTGATTATGATTTAAACTTTATTCGTGTAAATGCACAGGATAGATTTTACGAAAAACTTGCAGGAGTTGAAGAACCTGAAGCAAAACGTAAAATAATCGGAGAAGAATTCATCCGCGTATTTGAGGAAGAGGCAAAGAAAATCGGTGCTGTTGATTTCCTTGCTCAGGGCACAATTTACCCTGACGTTGTTGAAAGCGGACTCGGCGGCGAATCAGCCGTAATTAAGTCTCACCACAACGTAGGCGGTCTTCTGATTTCGTTGATTTCAAGGAAATTATTGAACCTCTCCGCAACCTTTTCAAGGATGAGGTAAGAAAAGCTGGTCTTGAGCTTGGAATTCCTGAAAATCTTGTATTCCGTCAGCCATTTCCGGGTCCGGGTCTTGGAATCCGAATTATCGGTGAAGTAACGGCTGACAAGGTACGTATCGTTCAGGATGCAGATTTCATCTATCGTGAAGGGTTGACAAGGCAGTAGCCGAATACAAGAAGGCAAACGGTGAAGCTCCGGCATGGATGCCGAACCAGTATTTCGCAGCTCTCACTAACATGCGTTCAGTCGGCGTTATGGGTGACGAGAGAACCTACGATTACGCAGTTGCACTGCGTGCCGTAACACTATAGATTTCATGACAGCCGAGAGTGCCGAGATTCCATTCGCAGTGCTCCAGACAGTCATGAGCCGAATTATTT
>ERZ859980.910-NODE-910-length-14478-cov-1.455800_pt1 | contig 14478 bp, 22 predicted proteins | sample MGYA00509984_ERZ859980 | MGnify/ENA primary metagenome ERZ859980 (study PRJEB30046, sample SAMN00715173) | human gut metagenome | study: EMG produced TPA metagenomics assembly of the A metagenome-wide association study of gut microbiota in type 2... | reverse complement strand
GCACACCGGAGACAGGAACACCGGAGACTGGAACACTGGAAACAGGAACACCGGAGACTGCAACACTGGAAACAGGAACACCGGAGACTGGAACACTGGAAACAGGAACACCGGAAACAGGAACACTGGAAACAGGAACACTGGGGACTACAACACTGGGGACTGGAACAAATCATCTTTTAATACTGGTTGTTTCAATACAGAGGAACAGAAAATCATGCTGTTCAATAAGCCATCAGATATGACATATCGTGAATGGATGGATTCAGATGCAAGATATTTACTGAATCAGATACCAAAGAATGTTGTTGAATGGGGAGATGAAGAAGATATGACTGATGAAGAAAAGACAGCATACCCAACATATGAAACAATAGGCGGTTATCTAAAAACGCTTGATGAATCGGAATCTGGTCAGTTGTGGTGGAACGAGTTATCTGATTGTAATAAACAGATAATTAAAAGTATTCCAAATTTTGATCCAGACATTTTTTATGAATGTACTGGAATCAAAGTTACCGAGTAAACAAAGAAAAAGACGTCTCAATATTGAGATGTCTTTCTTTTGTGTGAAATCCATTTTTATAATGTCATATATAAATAAAACAATATAAAGGAGGAAAATTATGACAGTAAAAACAATAAAAGAACACATCAATAATCTTACTTTAGAAGCAGATGCAGTTATTCGCTTTGGCGGACCTCACAGTGAGGCATATTTGTCTGGCATGCAAAAATCAGCTTTCATATTTATTCCAATGCCGAAAAGCTTTTCTTACAGGCATCATGCTCGGGCAAGAATAAAATCACAGTTAAGAGATTAATGAATTTTCTAAAGAGCTGTGATGAGGACATGGTTGTCTATGATGAAAATGGCAATGAAATCCTGTTTACCTGCTCACTTGTTGGCGATAATCATATGATGTGGCTGGAAACGGAGCAGGATGCTGATATGACCACAGAGATCCAGTCAAGATTCAACGATGCAGTTGAACACAGCGTTGACGAGACTGAAACATATAAAATATGCTGGAGTCTGGCATTAATGTTGACATGGTAAGAAAGTATATGGGTGATGAAACTGCTGACCATATGCAGGATTACTGTGAAGATCATGGGTTGCTCTAAAGATAGTAAACTTTACAAAGGACATTTTAACATTGAAGCGTCCTTTTCTTTTGCGTAGAAAATCCATCTTTATAATGTTCATATATAAATAAAATAAAGGAGGAAAATACTATGGACAAAACGTTAAGAATGAAGGAACTGGTTAACAAGTTAAATGAAGCATCAAATGCCTACTACAATGGCAAAGACGAAATTATGTCAAACCATGAATGGGATACAATGTTTGATCAGCTTGCACAGCTTGAGGAAGAGACAGGATTATTCTGCCAGATTCGCCTACATCAAAAGTTGGTGCAGATGAGATTGGCGGAAATGGACTCAGAAAGGTAAAGCATAGTTTCCGGCACTTTCTCTTGACAAAACGAAGGATATTAACGAATTTCCAGAAGTCTTTTCAAAAGCGGCCAGTGGAGACTGTGTTGTAATGCACAAACTTGACGGATGTACCCTTTGTATAACCTATGATGGCGGCAATGGACGACTTGTACAGGCCGTCACTCGAGGAAATGGTGAAATTGGAAGCGATATGACTCATCAGGCACCATTTATCGAAGGCATTCCTATGACTATTGGTTTTAAAGGCAAATTAGTGGTCAGAGGTGAAGCTTTGATGACCTATTCAGAATTTGAAAGAATTAATTCAAATCTGGAAGAGGGTGAAGAAGAATATTCAAATCCTCGCAATCTTGCAAGTCAACCATTACAATGAAGGAGCCAGGACTCAAAGGCAGAAAGGTTATGTTTAAAGCTTTTAAGCTTGTGCATATGGAGCCTGCTGCTGATGATAAGATTGAAGTGCCTGAAACTTTCTTTGGTGCACTGACATTGCTTGAAAGACTGGGATTTGGTGTTGTAGAACATGAGCTTGCAAGGGCTTATTCAAGTAATCCAGATGTAGATTCAGATTTACCGGATCAGATTATCAATGTTATGAACCGTTTCTCAGACAAAGTTGAGACACTAGACTATCCAGTTGACGGACTTGTCGTTGCATCGGATGATACAAAACTGCTGATGCGCTTCCTGTTACAGGACATCATCCTAACAGACTCACAGGCTTTGCTTTCAAATGGGCTGACGAATGTGTTGAAACCACTTTAAGAGAAATCGAATGGTCTCCTAGCAGAACAGGACGCATTAATCCTGTTGCAGTCTTTGATCCAGTACAGCTTGAAGGAACAACAGTTACAAGAGCGAGCGTACATAATGTATCAATCGTCAAGAAATTGCGTCTGAGAGTTGGTGATAAGATTTCAGTGTTCAAGGCAAATAAGATAATCCCGCAGGTCGATAAAAACCTGACACCGGGAGATGAGCTTACTTACGCTGAATCTCATGCATGTACATGTCCGGTGTGCGGCATGGAAACATCACCAATGATCACACGTTCTGGTGACAGGAATGTTGAGGTAGAGATGTGTACAAATCCTAACTGTGCTGTAAAGCAGATAAGAAATTCGTACATTTCTGCGAGAGAGATTGCATGGATATTGTCGGTCTGTCAGAGAAAACCCTTGAGAAATTCATTGAAAAGGGCTTCATTAAGCAGCTTGCGGATCTGTACAGACTTGATACTTTTGAGCGTGACATTGCTGCAATGGATGGCTTTGGACAGAAATCATATGACAATATCTGGAAATCAATCCAGAGAAGCCGTAAAACAACATTTGTGCCGTTCATCCACGCACTTGGCATACCTATGGTAGGAAAAGGACAGGCAAAATTGTTTGACAAGGCCTACAAAGGAGATGTCAGGAAGTTTTTCAACGATGTCTATAATCGTAAATGCTTTACAGGCATAGACGGAATTGGAGAAAAGATCGAGCTCAGTCTCTGGGACTGGGGCAGCAAGTATCTTGGATGGATTCCATATTTACTGGATGAGATGTGGAGAATCTCATACAACACCGAAGTTTATGATCTGCTCAGATGGATTGATGTCGAGGTCCCAGCAGAAACAGATGCACCTGCTGGTAAGATATTCTTTCCGGCAAGACATTTGTTATCACCGGCTCGGTCAATCACTTCAAGAACCGTGCAGAACTGCAGGCGAAAATTGAAGAACTGGGTGGCAAAGCAACTGGGTCTGTAACAGGAAAGACCAGCTATCTGATTAATAATGATGTAGAAAGCACGTCAGGAAAGAATAAGAAAGCTAAGGAACTTGGTGTGCCTATTATCTCTGAGGATGAATTCCTTGAGATGATAGAAGAATAACATGTAAACTTGTCCGATAAGGGCATGGATTTTTAAAATCCTGCCCTTTATGGGCAGGTAAAATGGAGAGAAATATGAAAATAATAAAAACTTCGCAGGAATTGTATGAGCATGTGATGTCAGAGTATAAAAAATATGATACAGAATTAAATTCTTTATTCTTTGACTTTCCGGTGCATATTACAAAGGAATAAACAAAAAGAAGAGTATCCGTTTTGGGTACTCTTTTTATTTATCTGCCCAATCTGGGCACATTTTTAGGCAGATACTTTAGAATGATAAATCTTTGAGCTGACTGTTTAAATATTCCATATCATTCAATTTGTCATTATCCAGTCGTTTTACAAAGACAGATGACATCATTTTCTTTTTGTGACGTTTGAAAGTTGCTATTGGCATATTTATCTTTTTAGCAACAGCATCATCGGTCATTCCTTGATTTTTCATGTATAAAATATCAGCATATGAATATGGGCAATAAGAATTATCTTTTAAAATGATATTTGCTGGGCGTCCAGCTGTTTGACGTGTTACGGCTACATACTTTTCAGCATCAATATTTAGAAAAAGCTCATCATCTGATACTGATAAATTAACTCCTACATTTGCGCATAAATCTTTTAGGATGTTATATGATATTTTATTTTGCTTTTGATTAATGGAATTATCTTTTATATTATAATGCAGGCAAACTGCATATATATCATTTTCTTTTGCAAGATTTTCCATTTTCTTTGTAAAATCCCACGCAGCTACATCAACAGGCTTTGGCATTACAGATCCTCACTTTCTATATTATATGTGTATTATACCATAAGCAGCAATACGTATCAATTCTAAATATGATACTTACGCATAAAACGTATCATTTTTAATTATGATACCAAAAATAAATATAGTATCAATTTTAAATATGATACATTCTATACGTATAGGCTACATACAAATTTTTAAGTGTGTAATTATTACCGTATGTTTATTAAAAACCATATTTATTGTATAAGAAAATTTAAAAAGGAGAAAAAATAGTGACAGATTTAGCAGTTATAATACCATGCTACAATGAGGCACTCAGTATTACGGACACACTAACGCAGCTTAAACCTGCAATAGTGAAACTTAACCAAATATATGGTCCACTGGATGTTGGTATATGGGTTTATAACAATAATTCAACAGATAATACTGTCGAAAAGACAATAGAATGGAGCTGTCTGAACAAAGATATTAGTGTTTCTGTCAATCAGTGCTTTGAACAGGGTAAGGGAAATGTTATCAGGCAGGCTTTTATGGAAATTGATGCAAAAACTTATTGCATGATTGATGGCGATAATACATATGGAGTAGAGAGTTTTACAGAAATGTATGAAATGATTGTAAATGGTCGGGCTGACATGGTTACAGGTGACAGATTATCAACAAGCTATTTTACTGAAAATAAAAGACGGTTTCATAATTTTGGAAACAAACTTATGAAAAGCAGCATCAACAAAATGTTTAATAAGGATTATAAGGATATTCTTTCCGGCTTCAGAATGTTTTCATACAGATTTGTAAAAACATTTCCTGTTCTTTCAGAAGGATTTTCCATTGAAACAGAAATGAATGTACATGCAGCTGCAAACAAAATACCAACAGCAGATGTTAAAACTGAATATCATGACAGGGCAGCAGGAAGTGAGTCAAAACTTCAGACAATTCCTGATGGAATAAAAGTTTTAAAACAGCTTTTTATGATGATATGGTTATATAAACCTCTTAAGTTTTATGGGCTGATAAGCATTATATTATTTATTGCAGGAACATTGTTTAAGTCCCGGTCTTTGTTGGATATTTTGAAACAGGACTTGTAAAGAGGTTTCCTACATTAATAGCAGGATGTTTTTTAATGCTGACAGGAATTACAGCTTTCTTTGTAGGCCAGATACAGGAGAGCGATAATGTAAGACAGAGACAAAATTTCAGAATAAAATTCATGGAAAAAGACAAGGAATGCAGGAAGAATGAAAGATAAATTTAAGAAATAAATGCAGATAAATTACTCTTTGCAATGGAATTAATAATGTTGTTTGCGATAATAATGGTATTTACCACTGATTATACTGATACGGATTTGTATTATCTGCTTGCTAATGGTAAATATATTTTAAAACATGGTATACCGTATACAAATCCATTTATATTTGCACCATTTAAGGACGGACCACTGCCGGATATAGTGATACAGAACTGGATGTACTGTGTAATAGTAGCAGGAGTGAGTAAATTTGCAGGATCTCTTGGATTATGCATACTGGAACTCATTTTTATTATTGGAATGATGTTTACCATGTATATCTTTTTAAAAATGAGAGGTTCAAATTGGAATAAAACATTGACGCTTATTGCATCAGCAGTTACACTCATTTGCTTTGGCTACATAAATCTGCGTCCACAGATGTTTACATTTATTCTAATTATGGCAGAGATTATCTGCATAGAAAAAGTGATAAAAACGGGCAATACAAAGTATCTGTTCATAATTCCATTATGCACATTAATTGAGATAAATATTCATGCTTCATATTGGATAATGCATTATGTAGTATTCTTTTCGTATATGATACCAATGAAGAAAATATTTAAAGATAAAAATCCAGATAATTTATGCGACAATTTTAAAAAGAAACAGTATAAATCAATATTTATTACATGGTTAATGATGGCAGCATCTCTTTTTATTAATCCATATGGAACCGGCTCCATATTATATGTATTTAAAGCTTTACATGATAATGTATTCAGTTTTATTACAATAGTTGAGCAACAGCCATTAAGCTTTGGGAAACCAGTAATAGAACTGTTTTTGATATTTATAGTGGTATTTGTGATATTTATAGCCATGATATGTAAGAAAAGAATTAAATTTTCAACAGTATTTATGTATCTGGGATTTACACTTCTTATATCATTGCAAATAAAATGGCTGGCTTTTTATACAATAGGAATATTATTTGTTTTAAGTGATTTTATAGAATGGCTTAAAACTACAAAACTAAAAGATGCTAAAATTAGTTCAACATATAAATGGTTTTATATTGCTTGTATATTTATAATGACAATTTTATTTTCATTAATAATCATTACTACTGCGATTTCAACAAAAGGATTTAAGCCTACAGAAGAGGCATTGAATACTCCAAATACTACAATAAGCAAAGATGAAATCGAAATAGCAGAATATTTAAAAGCTCATAATGCTGACAGAGTATTTACCCAATGGGATAGTGGCAATTATTATGAGTATAAGGGAATTAAAGTGCTCATGGATGCAAGACCGGAATTATATACAATTGTTTACTCTGACACAAATGATTATGATGAAACAAATCTTGGTGTGCAGGTTCATATTGAGTATGGATTGCCGACTTACAGCGTAACTCAAAGAGGAATTACAACTAATAAGGATTAATAAAAGAAGTAGATACGACAGAGGAATACGGAAAACTTGTTAACAGACTTGATACAAAATATTATGTAGTAACCTATGTTTTCTTGATTTTAATGGTGGTATTAATCATTGTTTGGAGTGTTTCACAAATCAGTGAAGCAAAAGGTATTGGTGTCATAGAAAGTAAAGGTGTTGTTAATGAACTTCGCTAATAATTTGACTAGGAGCCGTATTGTTATGGCTATTATTATTTTAATCATTTTACTTTTTCCTTGGAGTGATACCCATTTTACTTTTCCAACTTTTTTAGTGGCTGGCAAAGTTTTAGTGGATAGTAATATATTATAGCTGGCTTTATCTTTGTAATTGCTTCTGTTACAGATTATTTAGATGGTCAAATGGCTCGTAAAGAAAAAAAGACAAGTGATTATGGTGCTATTATGGATGCGATTGCTGATAAAGTTTTAGTAAATGGTGTTTTAATTGTTTTAGCTTATCAAGGTTTTATTAGTGTTTTAATTCCTGTCATTATTGTTATCAGAGATATAATAGTAGACGCATTAAGAATTGGGGCAGCTAGTAAAAAAATGATTGTAAAAGCAAACAAATGGGGGAAAGTAAAAACCATGACTATGCTAATAGGTATTTCCTTAATGTTATTTTATAATTTACCTTTTGAAATTTGGAATATTTATTTAGCCGAGATTTTAATTGATATTGCCACCGTGTTATCCGTAGCAAGTGGTGTTATTTATTATTTTGATATTAAAGACAAAGTATTAGACTGGAAAATCTAATGCTTTTTTCTTTAAATACAAATGTTCGCTTATGTGTTGACAACTAATATAAAGTAAGTTACAATGATACCAGAAAGCGAGAATATATGATTTTTATGAAAACAACCAAGGAAGAAAAAGATAAAGATAAAGTATTAGAACAAGTATTAATGGATATTGAAAAGCAATTTGGAAAAGGAGCTGTCATGCGTTTAGGTTCTGAAGAACACATGGAAATTGATACGACTTCCAGTGGTTCTTTAGCTTTAGACATTGCCCTAGGAGTAGGAGGATACCCTAAAGGAAGAATTATTGAAATTTATGGTCCAGAATCTTCTGGTAAAACAACCTTTGCACTGCATGCCATTGCTGAGGTTCAAAAAAATGGTGGTCGGGCGGCTTTTATTGACGCAGAACATGCCCTAGATCCTGTTTATGCCAAAAATCTAGGCGTTGATATTAATGAACTACTTTTGTCTCAACAGATACTGGGGAACAAGCTTTAGAAATTTGTGAAGCTCTTGTGCGAAGTGAGGTCGTCAATATTATTGTTGTCGATTCAGTAGCAGCTTTAGTACCTAGAGCTGAAATCGAAGGAGATATGGGCGATAGCCATGTTGGTCTTCAAGCTCGTTTAATGAGTCAAGCCTTAAGAAAATTATCAGGAGCTATTAATAAAACCAAAACTACTGCAATCTTTATTAATCAATTAAGAGAGAAAGTAGGAGTTATGTTTGGTAACCCTGAAACAACACCAGGTGGTCGTGCTTTGAAATTTTATTCTACTATTCGCCTTGATGTTCGTAGGGGAGAACAAATAAAAGTTGGTGACCAAATTTTAGGAAATAGAACAAACATTAAAGTTGTTAAAAATAAAGTAGCCCCTCCATTTAAACTCGCATCCGTTGATATCATGTATGGTACTGGCGTTTCTCGTGAAGGTGAAATCATTGATATTGCCTCTGACCTTAATATTATTGATAAGTCTGGTGCTTGGTATTCTTATCAAGGTCAAAAAATTGGTCAAGGTAAAGAAAATGTAAAACTTATGTTAAAACAAAATCCTGATATGAAAGAAGAAATTGAAAGAAAAATAAGAGAACATTATGATTTAAAGTGAATAAAGATTCTAGCAAGGAAAAGGATACGAAATAGTATCTTTTTTGTTTGTGCAGCAAACGATAGTTAGCTGCTGTTAAAACCACGTGCTATGCACGTGCGAACCGAAGAGCGATAGCGTTGTATAGCAAAAATAGCTCTCCTTTTGATATGATAGAAGAGGTCTGTCAGCCAAATCTAAAAATCGAAAGGAGAGCTATTTTTGAAAAAATTGAAAAATAATGATGAGATGAGCAGCTTATCTCATACAAAATGGAATTGTCAGTATCATATTGTATTTACACCTAAATATAGGAGAAAAGCAATATATAATAAACTGAGAAAAGACATAGGAAGGTATCTAAGAAGATTATGTGATTATCAAGGAGTAGAAATTATCGAAGCTAACGCATGTTCAGATCATATACATATGTTAGTCAAAATCCCTCCCAAGTTAAGTGTATCAAAATTTATGGGATACTTAAAGGGTAAAAGTTCACTCATGATATTTGAGGAGCATGCAAATTTGAAATATAATTATGGAAATCGTCATTTTTGGGCAGAAGGATATTTTGTTAGTACCGTAGGTGCTAACAAAAATACAATAAGAAAATATATTCAAGAACAAGAAACAGAAGATAGAATATTAGATAAAAGAAGCATGAAAGAATATAAAGACCCGTTTACGGGTAAGTAAGAGGGAAAAAGGCAATTGGCAGACTAAAAAAGCCTCCAAATGGAGGCCGCCAGTAACGGGCCTTATAGGCCTTAGCGAAAAACCACGTCTTTTAGGCGTGGATTTTTATTGAAAGAAACCAAAAAATTATATTCCGACAATATCTTTCTTCTTCTTTATGTATAATTTTCTTAGGTGATAATATGGCAAAGAGATTTAAAGCAAAGAAAAAAAGAAATTTCTTTTTTCTTTCCCTAAGTGTATTTGTAATAAGTTTTGCTTTTTTCTTATCTTATTTTGCACATCTTTTTAATACAGACAAATTTTTAGATTTTATATTAAAAAGTATGTTTAAACCTTCTTCCGAAAATACTCTTCATAATAACGTTTTAGATTATCTTCTTAATTATACCATAGGACAAAGCGAAAACGTTGATGAAGTTTATAATGGAGAAGATAAAGCTCAGGAGTATTTAGCTGATCCAGCTCCTTTGGAAAATAAAACAAATCCTTTAGTTTACTTATATAACACTCATCAAGGAGAAGAATATAGTAGTAATGGATTAGCTAATCATGATGTTATTCCCACCGTCATGTTAGCCGGTTACAAACTAAGAGAAGAATTAAATAATTTAGATATCAAAACAATCATGGAAACAACACCTATTAAAGATGTATTAAAAATAAATAGTTGGAATTATGCCTCTAGTTATAAAGCTAGTAAATTCTTAATGCAAGATGCGTTAAGTAAGAATCAAACATTAAAATATTTTTTTGATATTCATCGTGATTCTATTTCTTATGAGGCTAGTACTGTTTCGTATCAAAATAAATCTTATGCCAAAGTCTTATTTGTAATTGGAACAGATTATGATAATTATAATGAAAATTTATCTTTAGCAGAAAAAATTAGTGAACGATTAAATAAAGAAGTTCCTCATTTAAGTAGAGGTATTTTAAAAAAAGGTGGCAAGGAGTAAATGGAATATATAATCAAGATTTTTCGTCCCAAACACTTCTTTTTGAACTCGGAGGGCAATATAATAAAATAAGTGAAGTTAACAATACACTTTTAGTACTTGCCAAAGTCTTAAAGGAAGTGATATTAGAAAATGGAAAGTAAAAAGAAGGGTTCTATTTTCTTAAAAATTTTAGCCGTTCTATTTATTTTATATTTATCTTTAACAATTGCTATTTCATCAGGATACTATGAAGCTAAATTAAGTGAGAAAACGACTATTACAGATGAAGCTATGAAACAATTTGAAGAAGATGTGAAAGCTGGTAAAAATGTTGATATTAAAGATTATTTAACAGATATAAAAAAAGATTATTCTAATGGTGCGACTAAACTGGGGATTGACTTTTCTATGATTGTTGAAAAATTTATGTCTAAAGGCATTAATGAGATGGTTAATATTTTCAAAATTTTATTTACTTAATCTTAAAAAAATCACTTTTTAAAACGGTAATTTTTTTCTATTTTTTTCTGGTTAATTTTTATAAAATATGCTACCATATTTATGGTAAAAGGAGGTTATAAATATGAATAATCCTTATATTTTAATGTGTATAAGTGATATAAATAAAAGAAAAGAAACATTACAAGAAAAAAACAAGAAATGGACAAAAGAACTGCAAGATGGAAAAATGAATATTTTGGATCAATTAATTACAAAAAAAGATATTCATACGAATCAGAAGAAAATAGAAAAAATTGATAATTTAATCAAAAAAATACATCAATTTGAAAATGAAACTAAGAGTTTTACGAGGATAAACTTTTTTCAAATTTAAAAGTGGAAATAGAAAATTTAACATCTTATTTAACACCTAAAGAAAGGGAAGAATTAACAAAAATAGTTTCCAGAGAAATATTAACTTTAAGGGGAGAAGAACAAAAGAAAGTATCCGTTTTAATCGAGGAAATAAAAAACTTATTAAATTCACTTAATTTGTCTTCAGTAGATTTTAAAATTGAAGGAACTTCATTATTTGTAAAATATGATCATTTTATGGAGGAAATAAAGAAAGCTACTTTAGAAAAAATTTCTACCGCCTCACCTTATTTTGGGGTAAAAGAAACTAAAAATACCGTTTTTGATCACACTTTTATAGATGAACTTGAAGAGATGTTAACTAATGGTAAAATAGAAATGACACCAGCAGTCAAGAAATTAAAAAATAATATTTCTCAAGTAAAATCATCTTGGCTTCTTAAAGAAAGAATAGAACTTGTTATTACATCTCTTGATAAGACTTTAGCTATTATTTCTAAAGATTTACAAGATGTAGATATGATAAGATTAGTTAAATATTTAGAGACTTTGAAGCAAAGATATTTAAAAGATTTGCAAAAATTAAATACCTATTTAAACAGTTTTAATTTAACTTCTTACAAAGAACAAATAGAAAAAGAAAAAAAAATAAAGATACTTCAGCAAGATCAAAAAATGGCTCTTTTGGAATATGAAAATCTTTTTTATGAATTAGAAAAGGTATTAATGGAAGAACCTAATAATTATGATAAAAAAATGGTCATCGAAGCCAAAATGAGAGTTTTAACAAGTACAGTAAAACTTAGTAATGACGCCTTACTAGATGCTAAGAGTAAAGGAAAGCAAAGATATTACTCTAAAAAGAATGAGAAACAATCTTTAAAAGAAGTGATGACAAAAAAAGTTAAAATTAAAAGAGATTACTTAGAAGAAGAAAATCGAATTTTTAGAGAAGAAGCAATGCGTCAACTAAAAGATGATGACTTTGAAGAAACTTATGAATTTAGAAATGGTGATGCTTATTTAGCTAATCTTGATAAAGAGGCTATTATCGCACATAAAACAGAAGAAATGAAAAGGTTTGCCAAAATGACCCCAGAAGAAAGAGGGCTTTCTATTTTAAAAGAAAAAGGTAAAATATAAGAGATGCTACTCTTGGAAATTTAACACCCCAGCAACTTAGTGATATGAGATATGCTTATCGTGATTCTTCCTATCCTTATATTATGGAATATAAAAAATTAAAACAAGAAAGTAATGATAAAGAGGAAAGAAGAAAACCAAACACTCTTCATAAAGAATACTTACGTTATAGAGCTTCTTGTATTGATAAGACAAATTTTTTGACTTTTAGAGAGTTTGTCAATAAAAAATATAATTTAACCGCGGCCACCGCTTTAGAACCAGCTAAAGAAGCAAATAAAATAGGAGGACCTAAAATATAAATGAATGGATTAAATAAAACAGAAATAAAACGGGATGAACTTAATTTACAACTTAGAGAATTAATAACGATTATAGACTTTATTGATGGCAATAAAAAAGATTATAAAAATTATGTCGAAGGCACTTTGAATGAAGAAGCTTATTTAGATGAACAAATAAAATTAACGATAGAAGCTAAGAATAGATTATTAGCGATATTCAAAGACTAGTTTTTTAAAAGGAGTTTACTAAAGACTCCTTTTTTTGTATAATAACAAAAGGTGTTGATAAATGAAAAAAAAGCAAGAAAATATTCGAAATTTTTCCATTATTGCCCATATTGATCATGGGAAAAGTACTTTAGCCGATCGTATTTTAGAAATTACCGGAGCAGTAAGTGAAAGAGAAATGGTGAATCAAGTTCTTGATAGTATGGATTTAGAAAGAGAAAGAGGCATCACCATTAAATTGAATGCTGTAAGTTTAATTTATAAATTTGAGGGAGAAGAATATTATTTAAATTTAATAGATACTCCAGGTCATGTCGATTTTTCTTATGAAGTAAGCCGTAGTTTAGCAGCTTGTGAAGGAGCTATTTTAGTGGTGGATGCCGCTCAAGGAATTGAAGCTCAAACATTGGCTAATCTTTATTTAGCAATGAATGCTGACTTAACGATTATTCCTGTTATTAATAAAATTGATTTACCGAATGCTAATATTCCTAAAGTAAAAGAGGAGTTAAAAAGAGTTTTAGGCTTTAAAGATGAGGAAATTATTCTTTGTTCGGGTAAAACTGGTCAAGGTGTAAAAGAACTTATCGAAGAGGTTATTAAAAGAGTACCGGCTCCTAAAATTTGTAATGATAAACCACTTAGAGCTTTAATCTTTGATAGTTATTTTGATCCTTATAAAGGTGTTGTTGGTTTAATTAAAGTAGAAGATGGCTCTTTAAAACTTAAAGACAACATGTATTTTATGGCAGGTAAAAATCATTTGAGGTCACTGAACTAGGAGTCCATTGTCCAAGAGAAAAACATGTAAACGAACTTTTAAGTGGTGAAGTAGGCTATTTTGCTGGCGCTATTAAAGACATCACTTCTGTTGAAGTTGGGGATACAATTACCAATTTAAATTGCCAAGCTTCTGAACCTATTCACGGTTATAAAAAAATGAAACCAATGGTTTATTCAGGAATTTTTCCAATTGAACCTAATAAGTATGAAGCTTTAAAAGAAGCTTTTGAAAAGTTAAAATTAAATGATGCTGCCCTAACAATTGAACCAGAAACATCCGATGCTTTAGGTTTTGGCTTTCGCGTTGGCTTTTTAGGCCTATTACACATGGATATCATCACGACAAGATTAGAAAGAGAATTTGGTCTTGCGGTTATTGCTACTAGTCCTAGTGTTATTTATCATGTTACTTTAACAAATGGCGAAATGATCGAAGTAGATAGTCCTAATAAGATGCCCGAACAAGTTAAAATTTCTTATATTGAAGAACCTTATATTTATACCAATATTATTGTGCCAAGTGAATACATCGGGGCTATCATGGGTTTGTGTCAAGATAAAAGAGGTATTTATAAAGAAATGGAATATATCGATGATAAAAGGGTAAATATTCATTATGAAATTCCTTTATCTGAAGTGGTTTATGACTTTTTTGACAAATTAAAAAGTTATACTAAAGGTTATGCTTCTTTAGATTATGAGCTTTGTGGCTATCGGACAAGTAATCTTGTTAAGATGAATATTTTGTTAAACGGAGAAATTGTTGATGCTTTATCGGTCATCGTTCATAAAGATTTTCGTATCAAAGGGGAAGAAGCGTGGTAGAAAAACTAAAAGAAGTCATTCCAAGACAAATGTTTCAAATACCTATTCAAGCCCAGATTGGTTCAAAGGTAATTGCCAGAGAAAATATAAGTGCTATGCGTAAAAATGTTTT
>ERZ859980.905-NODE-905-length-14596-cov-1.695826_pt1 | contig 14596 bp, 18 predicted proteins | sample MGYA00509984_ERZ859980 | MGnify/ENA primary metagenome ERZ859980 (study PRJEB30046, sample SAMN00715173) | human gut metagenome | study: EMG produced TPA metagenomics assembly of the A metagenome-wide association study of gut microbiota in type 2... | reverse complement strand
TGGATTGTATTTTATAATGAATTAGTCTGTTTTACAAGGAAAATCGTGAGACAAATTTCGAGTTTTTTCGTAATTAGTCTTTGTTTGTAATATTTGCTTACTGCCTCATTCAATATGTCCCCCTTTCCTATCATAGAAAATAAAATTATAAAATTAAACAAATCTATTTTACAAATTTTTTTTATATGTTATAATTTATAAAAAAATACGACAAAAGAAGAGGTAATTATGAATTCAATTTTAAAGTATGAAATAAAAAGTGATATTCGTGATATTATTGCAGAAATAGACTATGAAGAATATATGTTCAACAAAATATTTAAAACACATGTCACATTTAAAAATTCTTATAAAAAATTTAATTTAATATATGATATTTATGGTCCTCAAGCATACAGAAAATTTGTTCCATCTTCATATCAAAAACAAGACTTAGTAAATTTAATAAATACTCAAAACTATCTTATTTTATATGACAGACATGGTAAAAAAATTTTTAAGAACTTGGCTTATACTGTAAATATATATAATTTTAATAAATATTATAGTAAATTTAGGGTATTTTTTTATAAAATTGCTCATTTATTCACAAGAAAAAAATTAAAATTAAAAAGTGAAATTCCACTTATGCTACCTGAATCTATACCATCTATAGACGATTTAAAACAAACTGAATAAAAAACAAAGCTTCAACATAATTGAAGCTTTATTTTTTATATATCATAATCATCTAATATTACATCATTATTTTCATTATTATAATTTCTGTAATATGATTTAGTTTCGTTATAATAATTATTTATATCATTATCATATTTTTTAATTTCATCTACAGCAGTTCTAGCAAATAGAAATAAAATTATATACATAATACTATATATAATATTTACAACAATTCCAACAGACCCACAAGATATACCTGTTACAGAAAGTCCCTTTCCTTTATTTATAATCTTTGAATTTTTCAATCCTTTAATTGATAAAATTAATGCTATTATTCCTAACACCAATCCAATAACAGGAACCCAACATAATATAACAGATAATATTCCTAAAATCATACCAACAATAGCATTTGTATCAGTTATATTTTCATTTTCTTTATATTCCTCCATATAAAAACCTCCTAAAATTTTCTTTATTAATTTTACAATATAATTAGCTAAAAATCAATAAAAACATTTTAACCATAATTTACATATTTTTTGCATATTTTATAATTATTAGTAAATACTACAATTACTAATTTTATTTTACGAAAGGATTATATATGAATAAGTTTAATAATTTTATAAAAGATCTTTTCACTTATAAACCTAGTGAATCGTATAATTTCACTCTTGATAATGAAAGCCGGGCATGTTCAAAATGAAGATGGTAGTAATTACAATTTGGACAATAACACAACTAAAGATGTTGAACCGCAAAAGATTTTTACCGAAATAGATAAAAATCTTGATTTTTTGAAATATAAGTATAATGCTTTAATTTGCAATGATGTAATAATTAGAGAGTTTTCTTTACTAGCACAAAATATAGAATACAAAGCTTTTGTTATGTACATTGATGGAATGGTTGATTCTTCTGTTATAAATGAATTTATTTTATCCCCTTTAATGATGAGAAACAGGGCAAATATTTTTGATGATAAACAAAAAAAATTTGTTTCTGAGAAAAAGATAGATAATGTTACTTTAAAGAATTTTAAGAAATCTAAAGAAAAAAATTTAGTAGATTTTATTTATAATAGCCTAATTCCTCAAAATAGTGTAGATAAAGTTACAGATTTTTCTGATGTATATTCTGCAATAAATATGGGAAATTGTATGCTTTTTGTTGATTCATTAGATACAGCATTTAATTTAGATGTAAAAGGATTTAAGCAAAGAAATATTGACTCGCCAAGAAATGAAGTAGTTGTTCGTGGCTCACAAGAAGCCTTTGTTGAAAATATTAGAACTAATACATCTATGATTAGACGTCTTGTTAATAATGAAAATCTTGTAATGGAAACTTTAACAGTTGGACAAATTACTAAAACTCAAGTTTCTATTGGTTATATAAAATCATTAGCAAATGAAGATTTAGTTGCTGAGGTTCGCTATAGAATTAATAACTTATCTGTAGATTATTTAATTTCTTCTGGTCAATTAGAGCAATTAATACAAGATTCACCTGAAAGTTTATTTCCTCAAATGGTTGCAACAGAAAGACCTGATAAAGTTTCAAATTTTTTACTTGAAGGAAGAGTTGTAATTGTTATTAATGGTAGCCCATATGTTTTAGTTGCACCTGGTGTTTTTGTTGATTTTATAACATCTCCAGAAGATTTAAACTTAAAATACCAATTTTCAAATATGCAAAAATTAATAAGACTACTCGCAATATTTCTGTCTTTATTATTACCTGGAATGTATATCGCAATAACCAACTATCATCAAGAGCTTATTCCTACAGAACTATTATTCACAATAGCAGCAGCTCGCGAATCTGTTCCTTTTCCTACATTTGTAGAAATATTACTTATGGAAATTTCTTTTGAATTAATTCGAGAGGCTGGTCTGAGAGTTCCTACTCCTCTTGGTTCTACTATAGGTATTGTTGGTGCTTTAATTTTAGGTGAAGCTGCAGTTTCAGCATCACTTGTTAGTCCAGTTTTAATAATTATTATAGCAATAACTGGTATATGTTCTTTTAGTATACCTGATTTTTCACTTAATTTTACATTTAGAATTTATAGATTTATTTATATTATACTTGGATATGTTGCTGGATTTTTAGGAATTAGTGTTGTTTTATTTATTCAGTTAGTAATAATGTGTAAACTAAAATCATTTGGTTCGCCATATATTAACCCATACATTTTAAACAAAAATAAACGTAGCATTTCATCTTACTTTATTCCTCCTATTTGGAAAAGAGAACGTACATCTGTATTTTTGCATGCTCAAAAGAAATTTTCTCAAAAGAAAATAAGTATGGTTTGGAGGAAAAAATAATATGAATTCATCAAAATTAGAAACACTTGAAGCAATTGGACTTGTTTCGGTTGTTATGATTAATAAAATAATTTTAAATTATCCTAAAATTATAATGAAAACATCTGGTTCATCAGCATGGATATCCACAATTATAATATCTTTAATTGCTATATTTTTTGCATATTTAATATCAATGCTTTTTAAGAGATTTCCAGGAAGCGATATTTTAGATGTTTCCAATTATTTGGGAAAACGCTGGTTAAAAATACCTGTTGGTATAATTCATATATTATGTTTAATTACTGTATCTGCACTTATTGTAAGAAATTTTTCTGAATCACTTAAAATAATATATTTTAACACTTCACCAATTATTTATTTAATTTTATTTTTTATTATTTCGGCTTATGTGGCAAATAAATACGGAATTAAGGTTATATCAAAGGTTAATTTGATGATTGCACCTATTATATTTGTGAGTATTTTAGTTATTGTTATTTCTACTTCAGAGAACTTTGTTATTCAACGATTATTGCCGATTTTCGGTTATGGAATTAATGAAACTTTTTTTGGCAGTATTACAAATGTTTTCGGATTTACTGGTTTAGCTTATTTATTATATTTGCAACCATTATTAAAAAATGAGAAAGATTTAAAAAAAATTTCTATATTATCGATGATTATATCTGGCATATATTTACTATTAAGCGTTATTAGTTTACTTTTTGTTTTTTCATTTATAACAGATAGTAATGAAAGCATTACCATCTACTTATTAGCCAAAACAATTCGATATGGTGAATTTATACAAAGAGCGAATGCACTATTTATTTTTATATGGATTTTATCTATGCTTTCATATATTAGTATAGTAACATTTTTTATACTATATATAACAAAAAAACTAACTAATTTATCAAATACAACATCAATTAATTATTGTTACTGCTCTTTAATATTTGGATGTGCCTTATTATATGAAAATGTTGCTCAATATATAAATTTTATTGAAGGATTTTTAAAATATGTAATTTTAGTATTTTTATTTATAATTAACGTTGGAATACTTATATTAGCCAATATAAAATATAGTAGATTATTAATCTAATAAAAATTATAGCTATATTTTTTATTAACAGATGAAAGGATTTTTATATGAAAAAGTTATTAAAAAGTTGCTTTGTTGTATGCACTTTACTAATTATTTTATTTAATTTCACAGGTTGTTATGATGCACATGGTATTGAAGAGCTTGCTTATGCAGTTGCAGTTGGATTAGATATAACAGATAGTAATGAATTAGAGCTTACTCTTCAATTTGCCAAAAATGGTAGTAGTAGCTCAGAAGAGTCGGTAGGTTCGTCACAATCTGAAGGTTCCATCATTTCATCTGTAGTTTGTTCATCTATTGATTCTGGAATTGCACTAATTAATAGTCATATTTCAAAAAAGATCAATTTGTCACATTGTCAAGAAATAATTTTTTCGGAAAAAATAGCCACAATTGGGATTTCTGAATATTTGGACACTTTTGCTAATAATGTGGAAATTAGAACTGATTGTGCAATTGTAATTTCTAAAGCAAATGCAAAAGATTATTTAAAAAATGTAAAACCTTCATTAGAAACATTAACTGCACGTTATTATGAATCGACTTTAACAACAAATGAATATACTGGATATACGGCTAATATAAAATTAGCAGAATTTTATTCAGCTGTAAAAGATGATTATTCTGAAGCATATGCTATCTTAGGTGGGATAAATTCTAAACATTATACAAATACAGCTAAAATAAATGCTGATTATACTGCTGGTGAAAATCCTGTATCTGATAGCGATGTTATTGAAACACTAGGTATTGCCGTATTTTCTGGTGATAAACTTGTTGGTGAACTTACTGGATTAGATAGTATTTGTCATTTAATTATTAATAATGACCTTGATCAGTGTACACTTTCAGTACCTAATCCTTTTGAAAATAATAGATATATAGATTTATTAATAACCTCAACCAAAAATACAAAATGTTCCGTAAATATTATAAATAATTCACCTCTTGTAAATATTAATGTTCATTTAATTGGTTATGGTTTATCTTTAGATTCTAAAACATATTACAATACAGAAGAGTCTTTGAACAAAATTCAAAAATATGCCCAAAAATACATTCAACGTAAACTAGAAAATTATTTATATAATACTTCTTTAAAATACAATTCGGATATTTCTGGTTTTGGTAAATATGCAGTAAAGAATTATTTAACTCTTGATGAATGGCAAAACGCTAATTGGCTTGGAAATTATAAAAATTGTTTTTTTAATGTAAATGTTGAGTTTACATTGAAATCTGGATCTTTATTTGGAGAATCTTAGTGAGGTGATTGTTTATGATTAAATTTATTATTTGTATTGTTACGGTTTATATTTTAATTAATTCAATTAGTTATGGTATTTATGAATTAAAAGAGCAAAAAAATAAAGTTGGTGGAATTACTTCTGTTGCTCTTGGAATTTTTCAGTGTGTGTTTACTAATACTATTCTGTTTATGCTTAACAGATAAATTGTTATTATAAGGTGAAACTGGGAAAAGAGAACCGTCCCCTTTTCCCATTTTCCTTATTTTAGTTTTTTTAGTAACCATTTTCCTTGTTGTGAGAAGTCGCTTTCTTGGAAACCGGTTGTTTTGTTGCAGTTGCTGTTTAGTATTGCTGAGGTTTCATTTTTGTTTGATAGGTTCCAGCATACCCAGCTTATGTTGTAGCTGTTTAATAGTTCTATCCATTTGTCTCCTTCTTCTTGGCTTATTGTTCCATTTCCGCTGGCGTCACTTATTCCAAATTCTGTTACAAATATTGGTAATCCTTTTTCGTGTGCTATTTTTAATTTTTTTCTTAATTCGTCTTTGTGTGTCGCTGCATAAAAGTGTAGTGTGTACATTATATTTTCATAATCTGTTATTGGGTTGTTTGCTACAATGTCTACATCTTGTGACCATTTTGGTGTTCCTACTATTATTATTGCATTTGTATCTATTGCTCTTATTTTTGAAATTACTTCTTCTGCATATGGTTTTATATCTTTATCCCATGTAACATCTCCGTTTGGTTCATTACAAATTTCATATAATACATTTTTGTTATTTTTGAATTCATTTGCCATTTCTTCGAAAAAGCTTATTGCTTCATTTTTATATGTATTTGGATTATTGTCTTGAAGTATATGCCAATCTATTATTACATATAACCCTAAATCTGTTGCATAATTTACCGCTTCTTTTACTTTACTATGTAGCTCTTTTGTATATCCATCATTTGGATTACTATACATTGCAATTCTTATTACATTTATATTCCAGTTATCTCTCATTTCTTTAAATGTTTCTTCATTTATGTATTGTGAATATATTGCTATGCTATGTGTACTTACACCTTTTAATTGAAATTCTTGTTTATTTTTATCTACAATTTTAGTTCCTTCAACTGATAATTTTCCGTGTTTTCCTACTGGTGTTGAATTAATTTCTTTTATCACTTCGGTTGCTCCTTTTTTCATTATTTTTATTAAAATATTATTTTCAATTTTACTTGTCTTATCATTACTTTTATTTTCATTTTTTGAGGTACATTACTTTGAGTTTGACCTGTTGTATTATTAGTTAAAATATCGTTTTTTTCCTTATTTTCTTTTATTTCATTGTTGTTATTATTATTTGTGTTAACTTTTTGCTCTCCTGAGTATGTTTTTATATTTTCAAGTTTTTGCTTTAAATCTGATTTAGCAATAAACCCCAATTCAATTTTCTGTTGTTGCTGTACTTCGTTATTATACCTTTCTGGGCATAACTTTAATATGCTTCCATTTATTTCATATTTTGCATTCCAAACTTGTGTTATTTCTATATCAGTAATATCAATTAATACTTTCCAATTTTTTACTGTTTCACTGCTATTATTGCTTAAATTTACTGTATATTGAGCATATTCTTTTATTCCATCACTCCATGTATTTGCAATAGATAATTTTATATCTAATTTATTTTCTTGTATTGCAACTTCATCATTTTCTGTTATAGAATTTTTATCATTATTTATAATTTCATTACCTTTAACTTCATTACTTTTAATTTCATTATTTGATAATTTATTATTATTGTTTTTTACAAAAATAAATCCTATAATAGCAATAGTTATAATGAAAATAAGCACTAATATCATAATAATTTTCTTTTTCATACGTAAATATCTCCTTTATTTTAATATTTATTTTGTATATTCATGTTCTTTTATAGTATCTTCGGAGCCACCTTAATTAAAAATGCAAATTGTAGTTATAGATTATGTATATTTTCCACATCTTGTACTATCTTTTGTCTTATTCCTTTGTCTGAAAACTTATAATAATATGTTTGTATATCTGGTAATAAACTATCAAAATATACTATTTTTCCATCATTATCTTGTAATTTTAAGTTTGGAAGAGTTTTTATCATTTTTTCGTCTCCCCAATATTTGTAAATAAAGTCAGATTTCTTTTTATTTCCATACATTTTATCATATTCTTTATCTATCATTTCTACATTTCCAATATTAATATTATGTAATTTTACCATTCTTATATAAAAAGCTTTTAACGCATATGCTGTTAATAGACAATCAACTATTAAAAATACTGCAGTTATCATTTCTATTATTTTTAAAGCCTTATCTGATATTTTCTTTTTATAAAGTTTATTAATTTATCAATTTTAGGATTTATATATGATACTAAATAAATTCCAAGTAATCCCCAAAAAATTGAAAAATATACACAAACTCTCCCGTTTATATTTAGTGGCATGTCCGAATAATCCCACCAAATAACATGAAATATTAACTCACCTATTAGGCTAACTAAATATTCTATTACAGAGCCAACAACAAATCCGCCCCAAAATAATGTATTATTATTCTTTTTAAATGGTTGCAAACACAGTATCATAACAACTGCACCTAAACCATATATTGCGCAAAAAGGACCATATAAAAGCTTTTTCTACTTTCTATTACTCCTTTTGTTACTGCACCAAATGCAGTTTCTATTACAAATCCTAAAACACTATATATAATAAAATATGCTATTAATCTCCATATTGAAAAACCAAATATAGTCTTATTTTTCTTTACTTTATTTTCTTTATTGTTTTTTTCTAAATTATTTTTTACAATATTTTCATTTGTTTTTTCCATTTTAATTCTCCTTATTACTACTTATTTTTCTTCTTTTTTCGTTTTTCTAATTTATTTTGTTTTATTAATAAATCCTCTAATTTTGTTTGTTCTATTTCTTGTGCAGTTTTTCTTTTTGGAATAAACCATTCTGCAAATTTATATCCATCTCTGCCTTTAATATAACAATAACCTATAAGTGAATACACTATTGCACCTACAAAATTGACTAGTAAATCTTTCATGGTGTCTTTTATACCTAAATCTAAATATCCACCATCTATTACTTGTTCTTTTTGTATTCCATTTTGATCAGTGTAATATATTACTGTTTTATTTATATTATTTATTACAATTGCATTGTTCTTTTTATCTGGATTAAGCTCCACTGATGATATTGTCTGCACAATTCTATCTTTTTGCATATCTGTTTTAAATACTGTATCCATCCCGAACTCAAAAAATTCCCATAGCACTCCAATTGTCATTGAAAAACAAAATGCTACTAAAGCTACAAAAATTGGCTCCATTTTAGCATGGAATTTTTCTGACCTGTTTAAAATATCAATCATTGAAAAACCTATTGCAGCACATAAAAAACCATTTATCGTATGAAGCATTGTATCCCAATTTTTAAATATCCCATAAAAATTTTGAACCTCTCCTAAAATTTCTGCAGAAAAAATAAATAATAATATTATTTTTTCAAGTGTATCTGGTAATTTTATGTTTAATTTTCTATCAATAAATATTGGAATTAAAAATAAAATTAATGTAAGTACACACATAAAAACATTCTCGAAATTTCCCCTTAATAATTGAATTATCATTGTTGCAATTACTAAAACTCTTAATATTATATATATTGTAATATCTTTTTTCTTATACTCACCAATTTCAATTTTTTTCATTAATCAACTTCCTTATAAAATATTTTCTTTTTTTATTATATGCTAATTATAATAAGATTATTTTTTTGTATTGTATCATATTGTATTAAGAAAAGCGACTAAATAAAAAAATTTAGTTGCTTTTTTTAAATGCAGTCTCCTGCATTTTTCTTTTTTGATTTTTTATATTTATCTCCATCTTTTTTTGATAATTTTATATTTTGTATACCTAATTTAGTACATATCTTAAATTCAGTATATCCTTTATTAATTATTGGATGTCTTAATATTCTATTATCTGCTATATTTACAGTTTGTTTTGAAAATGCTATATATGAAAATTTTTCATCTTCATATGATAGTTGACCATCTTTAAAAAGTTTATGTATTTTGCTTCTTTGCACTCTTGCTGTAAATTGACACCAATCATCTTGTGGTAATTTACATTCATTTTCATGTGGACATGGCGCAATTATATGTGCATTTTCTTGTAATAATTGAGAGCGTATTTGTTTTATATTTGAAAATCCTCGTGGTGTTCCTGGCTCTATCACAAGTAGAATTTTATTTGTTGCTTTCCACAGTTTTGAAATTATTTTATTTACTTCACTTTTAGGTAATTCATTTATCATATATGATACCATTACAAAATCTGCTGTTTGATTAATTTCATCTTTTATAATATCAAACTTTTTCCATTCTGTGTTTTTCAATTTTTCAGAATATGACATTAAATTTTTACCAACTTTTATCATTGCATCTTCTCTTTCAAAACATGTTATATTAGGTGAGTTATCTAGTAATTCTGTAATTGCCCATGTTGCAGATCCTGTTCCTGCTCCTATATCAAATACTGTATTTATATTAAAATTGTTATTTTCAAAAGTTTTGTTTATTGCACTATAATCAGCCTCATATGTTGCAGGCATTCTTGAAAGAGCATATGCTACTGCTTCATCTGATTCAGTTAGTAATCTTTTACCATCATTATCATTTTTTCTGTATCTTTCACTTATTGATTTTGCTTTTTCATTTATATTTTGCATATTTATAATTTGATTTAATTGATTTTCTAAAGCATTGTTTAAATCTATTGGAATTGCCATTTTATCTCCTTATTATTTCTTGTTATAATTATATTTTCTATATAAAAAATGAACGCTTTAACATAATGTTAATAATACGCTCATTTTATTAATATTAACTTATTAGAATTTATACCAATCTGGTACCATTAGTAAATCAAGCTCCATTACACCTAAAACAATGTATAAGAATATTGTAACCGAAATACTTGCTATACCTATAATTAGTCCTGCTGTTCCTATACCTTTCTTTTCAATAATACAACTTACTATACCAAGAACTATTGATAAAACACCAAATATTACAGATACAACTATGTAGCACATTGTTACTACAGATAATATTCCTAATACTAGTGATGCAATACCCAATCCGTAATTTTTCTTTTCTTTAATAACTTTTTGATTTTCTTCCATAAAATTTCCTCCTTTATGAAGTTTCTACTGCTTTATTTTAATATATATTGTTATTTTTTTCAAGTTTCAAATTTAAGAATTAGCTATTTCTATATTTACATTTTTTCCTTTTATTGGCTTATCTTTCATACCAGTTAAAACTTCATCTACATAATTTACTGGTACATCCACAAAAGAAAATTTGTCTAATATATTTACTTTTCCTATTTCTTTACCTGATATTGCTGTGTTTGCTGACATACTTCCTATTATGTCTTTTACCATAATTTTGTCTTTTTTACCTAGACTAAAGAATAATCTTACATATCCATTTTCATCTGGTTCATAGCTATTTTCTGAAGTATTGTTTTGCTCTTGCTTTCCATTTATTATTGTAAACATTGCTTTTGCTAAGTCTTTTAAATCTATATTTTGATTTGATATTAGTTCATCAAAAATATCTGATTTAATAAATTCTTTTTTACTCATTATATCTGTAACAGATTTAACAAATTCTGTATCTTTTGCTTTATTTATTTCAGATACTGTTGGTATTTTTCCATAAGATATTTTTGTTTTTGCATAATGCTCTATTTCTTGTAATTTATTTTTTTCTTTACCAACAACATATGTTATTGCTTTTCCTACATTTTTATTTCTACCTGTTCTTCCAATTCTATGTACATAATACTCATTTTCTTGTGGAATATCATAATTAATAACTAAGTCTAAATTTGCAATATCAATTCCCCTTGCAGCAACATCTGTTGCTATAAGAATTTTTACATCACCTTTTTTAAACTTTTTAATTGTTCTATCTCTTTGATCTTGTTTTATATCACCATGTATAACATCAACATTATATTTTTTAGATTTTAAGTAATCATGTAATTGGTCAACTTTTTTCTTTGTGTTACAAAATACTATCAATTTTTCTGGTTTGTATAAATCAATAACTCTTGTTGTAATTTCGTCTTTCATATTATTTTTTGTTTGAAAAGCTATTTGGTCAATATTTTCTACTGTTAGCTCTTTTGCTTTTATTTTTATTTTTTTAGGATTTTTTAAATATTTTTTTGTAATTGCCATTATCTTTTCATTCATTGTTGCAGAAAATAACAATGTTTGTCTTTCTTCTGGAACTTCTTGCAAAATTGTTTCAATATCTTCTCTAAATCCCATATTTAGCATTTCATCTGCTTCATCTAATATAACCATTTTTACATTTGATAATTTTATAGTCTTTTTTCTCATATGATCCATTATTCTACCAGGCGTTCCAACTACTACTTGGACTCCTTTTCTTAATGGTATTATTTGTTTTTCTATTGGTTGACCACCATATACAGTAAGCAATTTTAAATTTTCAGTATATTTTGTAAATTTTCTTAATTCATCTGTAATTTGGCAAGCTAGCTCTCTTGTTGGTGCCAATATTAATATTTGTGTTTTTTTATTTTTTACATCAACATTTTCAATTGCTGGAATACCAAAAGCAGCAGTTTTTCCTGTACCTGTTTGTGATAATCCTATTATATCATTTCCATTCATAATTTCTGGTATTGATTTTTCTTGTATTTCTGTTGTCTCATCATATCCTATATCCTGTAATGCTTTTAATAATTTTTCTGATAAATTTAACTCATTAAATTTCATATTTTCTCCCCTACTCTATTTTTTTATTATGATTATTGGCTAAAAAAACAGACTTAAAACAAATTTCAAAATATGTTTTAAGTCAAATTTTTCCTTTTTTCATTTATATGATATATTTTTACATCAACTAATAAACATAAATTTCACATTTATTAGTATACCATGTTTTTGAATTTATGTAAAGTTTTGTCTATCAAAATTTTTATGTTTATTTTATTATAATTCACGGTAGAAAAAACATTTCCAAAATATTATAAAATTATAATTATATTCTGATTGCAGTCTAGTGTAGATTATTGTTATTTTCTTTTGTTCTTGCCAAATAAATATATATATGATAAAAATATTTTATAAAATTTTTATGTGAAGGAGAATTAATATTATGATTAATATTGTAAAAAATCTTGATAATGCAAATTTTGTTACACATGCTGGTAAATTTCATGCTGATGAAATTTTTGCTACAATATTGTTAGAGGAAATTTATGGTGAAATTAATTTAATTAGGCTGCCTGAAGTAGATGGTCTTAATTTAGATAATAAATTTGTATATGATATTGGTGGTGGAGAATTTGATCATCATCAAATTGGCGGAAATGGTCAAAGAAATTCTGGTATAAAATATGCAGCTTTCGGCTTGGTTTGGAAAGCTTTTGGTAGAAAATTTTTAGAGCAAAAAAATGCAAACAATATTGAAGATTGTTTTTACATGTTTGACAAAAATTTTGTTCAATTTATAGATGCAGGAGATAATGGGCAAATTAAATATGAAAATATTGATATAAAATTAGTAACACTATCTGATGTAATTGAAGGCTTTAATCCCAACTGGAATGAAGATATTGATTCTGATGAAAAATTTAAAGAAGCCTTGCAAATTGCCAAAAAGATTTTTAATAATAAAATTGAATCAACAATTGCCAAATGTGATGCTAAAAAGTTTGTTGAGCAAGCAATTGAAAAATCCGAAAATGGAATAATGATTTTAGATAAATTTATGCCATATCAAGAATTTGTATTAGAATCAACTAATCCTAAGGCACAAAATATATTATATGCTGTTTTTAAATCAAATCGAAAAGGATATACAATAAGAGCAATTCCAAAAGAGCTTGGAAGTTTTGCAAACAGAAAAAAATTTCCTGATACATGGTGTGGTTTAAGAAATGAAGAATTGCAAAAAGTAACTGGAGTATCAACAGCAACCTTCTGCCATAATGCAGGATTTATATGTGTAGCTGACAATCTTGAAGATGCCTTAAAATTAGCCGAACTCGCTGTAAGAAATTAAACTGTGAGAAAAGTGGACGGTTCTCTTTCTTACCTTAAATTTTTTACTTTTTTTTGCTTGTTTAAACTCTTGACATATGTATTCTTTAGAAATATAATTTTCATATAAATTTTATAAGGAGGGACACATATGAGAAAATATTTATGTGAATTTATTGGTACTGCAGTTCTTGTATTATTTGGTTGTGGAACAGCAGCAATAACTGGAGGATCATTACTAGTAACAGCATTAGCTTTTGGTTTATCTATAGTAGCAATGGCTTATGTAATTGGTAATGTTTCTGGATGTCTGTTAATCCAGCAGTTTCTTTAGCAATGTTAATAAATGGAAAAATATCAGTAAAAGATTTTATTGGATATGTTATAGCACAGGTTTTAGGTGGTTTTGCTGGAATTGGACTTTTATTTGCAATAATGTCTTTTACAGCATATGATATTACTACAGTTGGATTTGGAGCAAATGGATTTGATACTGCTTCATCTCTTCAAATTAGTATGATTGGTGCTATAATTGTAGAAATTATTCTTACATTTGTATTTGTTTATACTGTATTAGGTGTAACATCAGATGAGAAAAAATCTTCAGTTGCCGGAATAACTATTGGTTTAACTTTAGCTTTTGTACATATTTTAGGAATTCCATTTACAGGAACTTCAGTAAATCCAGCAAGAAGTTTAGCTCCAGCTGTATTTTCACAAATATTTATTGATAACAGCGAAGCTTGTCACAAGTATGGGTATTTATATTAGCTCCATTAGTTGGCGCAACAATAGCTGCTTTTGCATATAAATTTTTAAATAAAAAAGAAGCTTAAAATCAAAATATTATTTAGAAAAAAGAGATTTTAGTTAAAATTACATTTACTCAAATCTCTTTTTTTTAAAGTTCAAATTGTGAATTATATAAGTCAGCATAAAATCCTTTTTGTGCTATTAGTTGTTCATGGTTTCCTTGCTCTATTATGTTTCCATCTTTCATTACTAGAATTAAATCGGCATTTTTTATTGTTGATAATCTATGTGCTATTATGAAAGATGTTTTTCCTTCTGTTAACTATCCATTGCTTTTTGTACAAGCTCTTCTGTTCTT
>ERZ859980.903-NODE-903-length-14659-cov-1.330868_pt1 | contig 14659 bp, 15 predicted proteins | sample MGYA00509984_ERZ859980 | MGnify/ENA primary metagenome ERZ859980 (study PRJEB30046, sample SAMN00715173) | human gut metagenome | study: EMG produced TPA metagenomics assembly of the A metagenome-wide association study of gut microbiota in type 2... | reverse complement strand
CAGAAGTTGTCAAATTAATAGAATCGTCAAATAAATCTCCTGTAAATACTAAGATGTCTGGTTTTAAATAATTGATTTTATCAATAACTTGATTCATTTCTTTTTCACCGGTGGATACTCCAAAATGAATATCTGAAAATTGTACAATTTTAAGACCGTTAAAAGATTCAGGTAATTTCTCGTTAACAAGAGCGTATTCGGTAACTTTGAGTAGTTTAGGCTCTACTTTAAAAGCATATAAAAAGAAGATACCAATTAAAATAACAATACCAATAACAATTTTTAATAAAATTCTAGGCTTTTTAGGAGCTTCTTTTAATTCATCAGATACCATACATTGCACCTAAAATTGCTGCAAAAACAGCAAGACCATTATTAAACATATGCATTAATGTACTTGTAAAAATAGAGTCGGTATCAACATAGGATCTAGCAAGGAAATAACCCATGACACTGTAAGGGATAACAAAAAGAGTATTAATGCTAAAAAATGAAGAAGCAAAACTAGCGAAAGAAGAAAAATCAAGAGAAATCAAAATATGAGCACTACCAAAAATAAGAGCAGAAATGATTAAAAAATAATTTTTATTATTAAAAGCTTTTTTCATACTTTTACGGAAAACCATTTCTTCAATAAAAGGACCTATGAAGACCATTGTTAAAATAGAAAAAAGAGGATAAAGAGTAATGATGCTTCTATTGGCGCTTTCATTTTGGGCAATGTCACCCGTTAGACTAATTAGTAAAAGGTTACAAAGAGTTGAAAGAATTAAAGACTTTCCATAATTCGTTATTGCTACTTTAAAACAGTTTTTAAAATTATCTTTAAAATTTTTGAAATCATTTTTTAATGTTTTTCTATGATAGAACACTAAAAATGCTAAGGCTATTAAGTAAATACTCAAGTTGGCAAGTAAATAAAAACTTGTTTTAGTAAGGTCAAGATTTAAAATTTGAAACATTGCTGAGATAAAAATAGGTAAAATAACAAGGTAACTTACAATAATAAGTAATCCCTTCGCTAATTCTTTGAAATTTATTTTTTGCATATAATCATCTTTCTTTCTAATAAAAATATAACATAATAAAAATAATAATTCAATTTTGAAATCGATGCTTTACAATGAAAAGAATTTCTTTTAAAATCATTTTGTGATGTAAAATGAATGAAGAAGTAATATCTAAACTTTTGTTATGGTTTAACGAAAATAAAAGAGATTTGCCATGGCGCCATACGAGAGATGCTTATAAAATTTGGATTAGCGAAGTTATGCTTCAGCAAACAGGGGTCATAACCGTAATGGATTACTATACGAGATTTATTAAGGAATATCCTAATATCGAAAGTCTTTCTAGAGCACCTTAGAAAGAGTTTTAAAATTATGGGAAGGTTTAGGGTATTATTCTCGGGCTAAGAATTTACATAAGTGTGCTCAAAAAGTAATAGAATTAGGATATGATAATCTACCTCAAGATAAAAAAGTGCTTCAATCACTTCCGGGATTAGGACCCTATACGGTAGGAGCTATTTTATCCATTGCTTATAACGAAAAAGAACCGGCTATTGATGGTAATGTTAAAAGAGTCTTATCAAGAGTTTATGAAGAAAAAGAAGATATTTCAAAACCAAAAGTTTTAAAAGATTATCAGGAAAAATTAGCACTACTAATGCCTGATAACAAAACAAGAGAATTCACAGAAGCCTTTATTGAACTAGGTGCTTTAATATGTACTTTTCATGCCACTCCTAAATGTGAAGAATGTCCATTAAAATCATGTTGTAAGGCTTATCTTCATAATGAGGTAGCGAGTTATCCACCTATTAAAATAAAGAAAGAGAAGAAAGAAATTAATAAAACGGTGTATGTTTTAGAATATGAAAATACATTTTCTATTTATAAAAATGAAGAAGGATTATTAAATGGTCTTTATGTTTTTCCGAATAAAGAAGAATGGTTAGATAAAGAAAAGCTAAAAGAAACACTACCATATGAAATAGATTCTATTATAGAAAAGGGAGTTGTAAAGCATACTTTTTCACATGTCATTTGGAATATGCAAATTTATTTGGTGAAATTAAAAGAAAAAAAATCTGATTATCTTTTTGTTTCAGAAAGTGAAATAGAATCGACATATTCTTTACCAACGGCATATAAAAAAGTCTTTACGAAATTTTAAAATAGTGTATTCTTTTAGAAGAAAAAGGAGAATAGTTATGAATTATTTGATTAATGGAGTACGTGGTTTTTGTATGGCTCTTGCTGATAGTGTTCCTGGTGTCAGTGGAGGAACTATCGCGTTTATTTTAGGATTTTATGATCAATTCATAAATTCTTTAAACAACTTGGTTTTTGGAAATAAAAAAGAGAAAAAAGAAGCCCTTTTCTTTCTTCTAAAATTAGGTATTGGTTGGGTTATAGGCATGGTTTTAGCTATCTTAGTTTTAACTAGTTTATTTGCAAATCATATTTATGAAGTTAGTTCTGTATTTATTGGTTTCATTATCTTTTCTTTACCACTTATTATTTCAGAAGAAAAAGGTGTTTTAAAAGGAAAGTATAAAAATTTATTATTTTTGATTTTAGGTATCGTTATTGTTTCTTTAATTACTTATTTTAATCCAATGAATGGTAGTGAAAATGTTGTGGATATCACAAACTTATCATTTGGTTTAATTTTATATGTTTTTGTGGCAGCAATGATTGCGATATCTGCTATGGTTTTACCTGGTATTAGTGGTTCAACTTTATTGCTCATTTTTGGTCTTTATATTCCGATTACGACAGCTATTAAAGAATTTTTACATTTGAATTTTGGATATTTTCCTATTTTAGTTGTGTTTGGTTTAGGAGTATTAACAGGTATTGCTGTCGTTATTAAAGGAATAAAAGTTGCTTTAAGTAAATATCGTAGCCAAACGGTTTATTTGATTTTGGGTTTAATGCTTGGTTCTTTATATGCCATTGTTATGGGACCAACTACTTTAGAAGTTTATCATGAACCAATGACATTCCAAACATTTTCAATAGGCTTCTTTATTTTAGGAGGTCTTATCATAGGACTACTTCAATGGTTAAAAGGGTTTCTTGCAAAAAAAAATAAATAAAATTTTTGAATTCATCTTATATTTCGAGATGAGTTTTTTTATGGACTTAAATAAGAGAATTTGATAGAATTAAGAAGAGAAACGGTGGTGCAGTTTGGACGAAGAAAATGAAAATTTAGAAGAATTTGAAAATGAATCGACACCAAATAATGAAAATATTCCAGGAGAAATCGAAGCTGAACCACCTAAAAATCAACTTTTGGCAATAGGTGAAAAAAAAGTTATTAATTCACTTTTAAAGATAAATCCTTGGTGGTGGGTTTTTCTTGGCGGTTTTCTGGCTATTATTCTTTTTATTATCTTAATGGTTTCTATTAATCAGACATCTGGGGGAAATGATTTGTATTACAAAGAGGGAACTTGTACAACGGTAACGGTTAAATATGAACCTTATAATGAAGCTGAATCTTCTAGTTCATTACAAATGGATATGGAAACTTATGTTCAAAGTGCAGCTGTAGAATACATGAAAGATTTAATCGAACATGAAGATGAGACAGCTGTTATTCAAGTGTATTATGCTTTAACGATTGCTCTTCGTACGGAAGCAGTATCTAATAACTGTACGGTTACTTACCGTGATAAACAGTTATCTAAAAATCCGAGTACGAATGCTTATTTAGATGTTGTTCTAAAAGAGTCTAAAGGAGTTATTTTAGGTGACAGCAATCATAATGTCGTTTCCAGTGCCCATGTGTCTGATTTTTGCTGGTATAACGTCAATGAAAATCAAAACGAATATAAAATTTATCCAAAAGACACTTTAGAAATCACAAATGATTTTGTGGATAACTATGTTGACAATGAAATATATAAAAAATGTCCTTGTAATGATACTCAGGGAAGTTATGATGATCCTATGTGGGGTGAATGCTGGACCAGATGGCAAACGAATAAAGATAAAGAAAATGAAGAACCCGAATATGACTATGCCTGGCTTCATCAAGATGAAGAAACAGGGTTCAGTGTTGTTGGTGCCTATAATTTAATGAGGACACATGATTATGACTATAATCTAATTTTAAAATATTTTTATGGTCAAAATATTACTTATATGACCATGAATAAAGAAACACAAAAGAATTCTTCAAATTTTGATACAGGTGGTTTTACTTCTGGTTGTTCGACTTCTAGTTCTTCAGCTAATTTGACAACTTTTCTTAATGAATTTGAGGGTGGTGGAAATTATCTTTGTAGTAATAACTCAGGTTATCTTGCTAAAAATTTAGGAGATGGAACGATTACAATTGGCCATGGTGTTACTAATCATGATTTTGGTTCAGCTGTTACTGCTTCATTTATCAAAGAAAATGGTTGGGAACAATATTTTCATGCTAAAGGAAACGCTTTTTATTTAAATGCAGGCGATTGTGTACCAATTAGTATTATTGATGAGATAGAACAAAATTCTTTAGCTAATCGTTATTCTGCTCCAATAGATGCCGCGGCAACTAAATATAATGTTTCTTTAACCCAGTATCAAAAAGACGCTATTACATCTTTTAATTATAATCTTGGTGAGGGTCATACAGATGCTTTAATTAGGGCATATGCAGAGGGTGGTCTTGATGGTTTGTGGGCTTTTATGAAACAATATCGAACCAGAAAAGGCGAGATTTTATCAGGCCTTATGAAGAGAAGAAAAGCTGAATTTGCCCTTTTTGTTACAGGAGATTACACTGATCAGGGTAAATTTTATTCCCGAGCAATTGATGATTATGATAATTATGATTCGGAAGGAGTAGTAAGTCGTAAAGCAAGTTGTAGTCTTGGACAAAATCAGTCTGGATTTATGTTCCCTTTACCATCAGATGCTATTGTAACATGTACATCACCTTACGGATTCCGCGCAGCACCAACAGTAAAAGGTTCATCAAATCATGCTGGTTAGATTTAGCAGTTGCCGGTGGGACAAACATTTATGCTGCAAAATCAGGAACTGTTATTGAAACAAGAAATGATGTACAGACAAATACTGCAAATGATGCATCAGTACCATCATCAGGCAATTATGTTAAAATAAAACATGAAGATGGTACTATGACAGCCTATTTACATATGAAACCTGGTTCTGTAACTGTAAATGTCGGTGACACGGTTAATCAAGGAGATAAAATTGGAGAAGTTGGTACTACCGGTGCTTCAACTGGTTATCATCTTCTTTTACAGTTTATGATGTTTCTGGAGCAACTGTGGATCCTTATGATATTTAGATTTAGCGAACGTGACAAATCCAGATGCTTGTCATCATTCATGAGAAAAGAGGAATTGACTAATGAAATTTAAAGTTTTAATAATTATTTTGGCTATAATCATCGCTTCAGGATGTGACGTTAATTATAACTTAATTGTTAAAGAAAATACTTTTCAGGAAGAGACTGATATTGTTTCTGAAAACAATGAGGTCTATCAAAATCAAAATCTGACAAATTTTTTAAAAACATTTACTTCTTCCTTTATTCCAAGTTATTATAATCCAGATAATTATGATTTAGAAAATGGTGAATACCAATATGGTATAGAGTATTATACAATCACTGAACGTCTAAACGGTATTAAAGTTGGGTACACATATAATGCTACAGATTTTTATCGTTCAAGAGTTGTAAAAGAAGGCTTTGACGAAATATCTATTCAAAAGTCAGATGATACATACTCAATAACAACAAATGGTGGCTGTAAAGCTTTTAAAAATTACAAATTATTAGACAATTTGACTGTACAATTACAAACAGAATACAAGGTTATTTATTCTAATGCTGATGAAGTAATGAATGGAAGATATTTATGGTATTTCAGTAAAGACAACTACGACCGAAATATTAAAGTTATCTTTAAAACTTCTAAAGAAGATTTTAGCGATTTTGATGCAACGGATATTCCTGATCAAACAGATGATTCTAGCAATCAGACTTGGATCAATAATCATAAAATTTTAGTTATAGTAATTGCTATGGCTTGTTTCTTTGGTATAATTTTTACTTTAATAATATATCAAAGACGTAGTAAGAATAAAAATTAATTTTGTTTTATTTAAAAATATTGTATAATAGTTTAGTCAAGGAGAGGTTTCTATGAAATTTAGAGTTTCACAAAAAGATTTTATTATATTTGTTGTTTTTTGTATCTTTTTGCTTTATTTATGTGCAATAGCTGTACTTAATTTTTCATCTTTTGCCAGTGATGGGTCTTTTTACGGACTTAATCCGTTTCCAGCGTTTACAAAAGACTATATTGGCCTAACTATTTTTATGTTTATTATTGCCTTAATTATTATTTTTTCAAGTGTTTCGTCTTATATTTTTGATAAAGATAAAAGTGGCAAAAAAATATTAAATATTGGTGATAAAGAAGAAAAAGGATATTCTAGATGGGCTAAAATAAAGAAATTAAAGAAGCAAAAGATGTTGTTCATGTAAAAGCGGTAGATCAACATGTTGATGGTGCTGGCATTCCTTTAATTAATAATGGGACAGATATTTGGATTGATAATGGTGATTATCATACCATGATTATCGGTTCTACTGGTTCAGGTAAAACAGAATGTATTGTTAAACCACAAGTAAACTTACTCGCTAAAAAAGGCGAGAGTATGATTATTAATGACCCAAAAGGGGAATTATATAAATATTGTGGCGATTATTTAAAAGAACAAGGCTATAATATCGTTGTTTTAAATTTCCGTAATCCTGAAGAAGGAAACTCATGGAATCCATTAGCTACGCCTTACTATTACTTTAAAAATGGCAATACTGATAAAGCTATCGAACTTTTGGAAGATATTGCTAATAATATTTTAGTAGATCCTAAAAATCAAGATTCTGCTTTCTGGGAAAAATCTGGAGCTGATTACTTTTCTGCTTTAGCTTTAGGTTTGTTTAGAGATGGTAAAGAAGATGAATTAACTTAAATTCAATTAACTTGATGAGTTCTGTTGGTGAAGAAAGATTGGGTGCTAAAACTTATATTCAAGAATACTTTAATATGAAAGGCGAGAGTTCACCAGAATATATTTTTGGTTCAACAACATTTAATGCCCCATCTGATACAAAAGGCGGTATCTTATCTACTTTCCGTCAAAAAATTCGTATTTTTGCTTCTCGTGAAAAATTATCAGAAATGTTATCTTATAGTGATTTTGATATGCGTAGCATTGGTGAGAAAAAAACAGCCGTATTCTTAATTATTCATGATGAAAAAACAACTTATCATAGTCTTTTAACTGTTTTCTTAAAGCAATGTTATGAAACTCTTATTGAAGTGGCTCAATCAAGAGGTGGTAAACTTGCTTACCGAACTAATTTCATTCTAGATGAATTTGCTAACATGCCTCCTTTATCCGATGTAGATGCTATGGTTTCAGCTGCGAGAAGTAGAGATATTAGATTTACATTTATCATCCAAAACTTCTCTCAATTAAATGATGTTTATGGTAAAGAAGTGGCAGAAACATTAAAAGGAAACTGTGGTAACTTGATCTATCTTATTTCTACGGAAATGGCTGCCTTAGAAGAAATCAGCAAAATGTGTGGCGAAGTAAAAAGTAAAGATAAAGACAAAACTGCTTCTACACCATTGGTTACTGTTACTGATTTACAAAAGATGAAATTGTTTCAAGCTATTATTAAACGTTTACGTATGAATCCTTTTAAAACACAGTATGAACCTGATTTCAAAATTAACTGGGGTATTGAAAGAAAAGAACTTGCTTTTCCTAAAAGAGAGCCAAGACCAGTTGCTACTTTTGATTTAAAAACGTTTGTTTCAGAAGCAAAACAAAAGAAAATGATGGAACAAATGGGAAATAATAAAGAGAGTGGATTTAATCCATTTGCTCCAAGTCCATCTCCATTTGGAGGTGCTCCTTCTAATAATAACCCATTTATGTTTAATAATTCTCCATTAAATGATCCTTTGATGAATAAACCAATGTCTTCTCTTACAAATGATGAAATCGATAAGATGATTGCTGATATTGATAAAAAATTAAAGGAATTAGATGAAGAAGAAAAAAGAGAAAAAGAAAAACAACAAATTAATAATACAGAATCTTCTTTTGAACTTCCTAAGTTAGATGATCCTAAATTAGAAGACAACAAAAAAGTTTCAAAAGAACCAAAAGTTGATAAACCTAAAATAAATGTTGACGCAGATTCTATCGTTATGAATGATAATGTTATAACAGATGATGAATTCTTCGATGATTTCTTTCATGAAGAATAGTTGTCAAAACAGTGTCAAATTATTAGAAATTTCAAAAAAATAATTGCAATTTTTATGAGAGATTGATATAGTTTAATTACTTAATAGAGAGAGTTTAAATTCGGAATGGTTTAGGATTATTCTTAGTTTAAACGGCTACTTGAAATGTTATTTTTGAGATTAGCCAAAAGAATGCCTTAGTTGGTCTTATCACTATTAAGGATATCGATATAAAGAAAGAAAACTTTAAGGTAAGCGTACTTTTATAAAAGACAATATGAAAGTATGATTCAAACTAGAGGTAGCGACTTGTCATCGTTATCTTTTTTTTGGCTAAAATATTGAAAATGGTTAACTAGTATGTTAGAATTAAAAAGAGAAAGAGGAGGCAAAAGTATGGATAAAATTTGTCAAAAAATACTTGTCTTTTTATGCTTATTTATAGTGGGGTATCAAATGCTTCTGCAGCATCAACCTGTGATTATGAAACACAAGTAAAATTAAATTCTGAAGCAGCTAACATCAAAGCTTCTTATGAGGTAAAAGAAATTAAAACGGGAAGAAAAGTAGAAGCTGATTTAGGAGATGAAGAATATATAGACGAAACTTATCAAGGGGTAGAAGTTTCCATCTATAATATGACAGAAGATCTTTATTTAACAGTATTAACACATCAACAAGTGAAACTAAAACATATAATTATGAAGATACAGATAATGGTAGTATAAAACTTGTTCGTGGCGAAGATGGTTTAGAAGAAATTGTGACTTATCAAATTACGATTTATTCTAATCATAGTGATTGCAAAGGGGAAGAGTTAAAAAAGATTAGTTTGGCGACACCAAAGTATAATTCATTTTCAGCAGATGCTTTATGCGAAGGTTCTAGTAAATATTATTGTCAAGAATATATTACAGAAGATCTTAATATGACTTATGATGATTTTCTAAAACAAGCAGCGAATAACAATAAAAATGATAATAATGAAGATACAAATACCAATAAAAAAGAAAATTTCTTTGAAAAATATGGAATTTATATGTTGGGTGGAGTCCTTGTTATTTTATTAGGGGTTGTGACTACTGTGATTGTGAGAAAAAAGCAAAGGAGTAGCATAAAATGAAAAAGAAAAAATTAACATTAATTATTGTATTTTTATTAAGTGTTTTATTTATTCAAAATGTTTCCGCAGCATCTTATAGTGTTAAAAGAGTATCTAGACATCAATATAGTTTATCATCTACGACAACAAATCAACCGGTATACATAAACTTATATCAAGCTACCGTTGATGGTTGTCTGCAGATACTTACTGTGTTGACCCAGGTAAACCTTATGGTGATGATGGCTCTTATATTTTAGATAGATATATTGATCCTTCTAATAATAATGCTTTAGATCTTGCCCTTGCAGGTGCTCTAAAAGAAATTAATAATTTTCGTTCAGCCGGTGTTGGTGGAGACGATATTAAATTAGTTGGTACTATAGCCATGCGTTGGGTTTTTATGAAATATGGTGCAAGTGCTTTAGTAAGTAATTATAAAAAAGGCGGCGAACTTGAAAGAGATTATAATGCCTTTAGAAATAGTGATACCCTATATCTGTTAATGGCAATGTCGCTATTATTCAATATGCTAAACAAGTATTTCAAGCTGGTGTAAATGCAGCTAGTGCAGGAAGTTATGATCAAGCTGTTTCTCAAGGCTATGTTTATTCTCCAAATCTTAAAGCTGTTAATTATACTGTTAAGTCTATTGTTGGAAATAGAAGAACAATTACTTTTGAGATTCAACCAGAAGATTCCTCTAAGGCACCATCTCAATTATATATAGACTCTTTCCAAGCAGGATGTACTAATACCACTGTTACTTGTACTGTTAATACTAAATCTGCTAAGTATGAGCCAGCTGGTCTTCTTATTGAAATGACTATTGATACAACTAATTGGAATAATCAAGACTTTGGTATTTATGTCGATCCACTTATTGTGATAAAAACGATGCAGGAATGCAAATTTTACTTTTAAGAAAGTCAAATAATACTAACCAAAGAATGCTAGCTGTATTACCAGGAAATTGTCCGGCAACTCCTACTAGAAGACCAACAAGACGTCGTATTCCAGTAGAAAGTAATAACTGTGAATGTAATTATACAAATGGAACAACTTGGGACGGAACTTATACGGTTACAGAAAAAATAAATGGTTCTACTAATAAATTCACAATTAAAGAATCAGAAACAGATAAAGTAAATCAATATAGTTGTCCATCACCTGATACTTGTCGTAAAAAAGAAAACTTTACTTGTCAAAAACCAAGTGAAAGTACTGATGGAAAATATCATTGTCCATCTTCATCTAATCCAGATGGTAGCTGTTCTGAAAAAGAATATAAAGAGCAATGTACTCACAATTGTGATCCAGATGGTGAATCAGATGATCCTGATGAAGCAAAACATAACAGCACTCCAAAAGATCAATTTTATTGTAAAGAGTCATCTCCTGGTGCTGGTGATGGTAAACAATGTAGTGAAGCAGAACATAACGCTCAATGTCATAAAAATTATGTAGATTGTAGTCCAGTGGTATCTCTTCCTGGTACATGTAGTAATATCAGTGATGAATCTAAAATAGAAGGAACAACAACAGGTGTTATTAGTGATATTAATGAAGGAGATGCTTCTTGTTCTTCAAGTAGTTCAAAACCTAATCAAATAAAAAAATGCGTTTTAGGAAAGACCGATTCCACAAGTGCTTCTTATGAGGCTACTAATGAAATAAGTGGAAACTCTTATTGTAAAGTTTATTGTAAAGAAAAATACAATTTTGTCTTACCTACGGCTAAAATGACAACGTCCGGTGGATACTTTAAATTAAGTACAACCGTAACGGGTACAAGAGATTGTTATGTAGCTAGTGCTGATAATTCTCAATTACCAATCGATGAAACTAAATTTAATAATGATTTAGTAGCTGCACAACATGCTTTAATTGACGCTTATAATGTTTATGCACGTTGGGATGCGGCAGCAAGTCATGATTCAACAGCTGTAACTTTAACATGTAGCATTCAGGACGTTCTAGTACTGAACATCATGATGGCTGTCCATCTGGACACAAATCAGCTACTGGTTATAAGAAAGAGTGGAGTTGGATTGAGTGTGATTATTCAGGCAAATGTGAGATACAAAAACATGATTCTTATGGACCTGGAACTTCTAGTGATGGAACATGTAGTTGTTCAATAAATGCTGAATCAAATAGAGATTCTGACCATAAAAATAAACGCGACAATGCTTTAAAAGTATTACAACAAAAAGCTAAAGAATTAAATGATATTATTGCGATGTATAATAGTTGTACAGGCGTTATAACTAATACGAATTTTGCTTCTGATTTAACGGCCGCTACGACTTCGTCTACAGCGCAATCAACATGGAATAATGATATGCAATTTAATCCAGTTGTTGAATTCTGGTATAACCAAGATTATTTACAAAATGTTGGCGATTTAAGTAGTGGTTGGGCTAAATTCACAAATTTAACAGATGAAAGTGATACATCTAAAAATACTTATTGTACGGGTGATATTAATGATAGTTATGAATGTACTACGGGAACAAGTTCTACGGAACCTACAAAATCAATGTCTATTGTAACTTGTACAAAAAATGGCTGTAGTCCACGATATTACAACATTAGTAGTGCCAAATGGATTACAAAATCAAAAACTAAATCAGGTACATATCAGACAAGTCAAAACTTCTCAACTTATACACCTTATGGAACCATTAAAACAGATAGTAATGGTAATAAATACTTATATACTACTTTACCAGAAGGTTCTTGGCCAATTTCTTTAGTAACTAAAACAGGTGTTTTTCCATTCAAGTTTAGATTTAGTGACATTGGTCAATCTAATAGTTCTACAGAATTAGGAAGACTTTCTGATTCTAATGAAAGTGGTAAAAATACAGTTGTTCACGCTTATAATAACTTACCATCAGGTTTAAAATGTGGTGGAGAATCTAATGCTTATACAGACGGTGGTTATGTATGTAACTACTTAAATAACTGTACGGGTAACTGTGATTTCTCTTGTGATCCTAATGATCCTACTCATTGTACATTCAATACGTGTGATAATGGTAAATGTGTAGTAAAATGTACTAATTGTATCTTTGATGGAAATAAGACAACTTATGGCTATCGTACTGTATCTTTAAATAATTTATTCCCTAATGGAATTAGTGGTAGAGGTTATAACTGGAGTGGTGAAGGAATCAGTAACCAAAAATCTAGTGATACGAAAAAAGAGATTGAAGAAGCTGGTGATTCTATTTACGAAACGCCACAATACTCTTATACTTTAACACCAAGTAATATGAAAAATATTCGAGATTACAATGATGACGCAGGTTCATTTACAAATAGTACGGTTCCATCTAAGTACTCTGTAAAATCAAATATTAATGATTCATCTATCTATTGTGAAAGTGTATCTTATAATGGTGTAACTTATAATGTTAATTGTAAGAGTAGTTTCCTTGATTTAATTGAAACTACGGGTAAGAAATTTGCCACTCAAAATGAACGTGTTACCACAGATAATGATGCCTTCATTCTATATACTTCAACAAATAGTTGTTTAGAGGGAAGTTGTCTTAAAAATGGTATTGGTCCATCATGGAAATTGAAAGGAAGTAGTAAACAATGAGAGAGTCATATTGGGGTTATTGGATTATCCTCTTAGGTGTATTTGTAATCGTTATTATGATGCTTGTCTCAAATGTAACTACCACAAATACCCAAGATTATTACATAATAAAAGAAGTAACCGAGCAGTCAATGGTTGATGCCGTTGACCTCGCTTACTATCGTACAAGTGGTGAACTTAAGATTAATGCCGATAAGTTTGTTGAAAGTTTTTTAAGAAGATTTTCTGAGAATGTTGCTTTAAGTACTTATCAAATTGATTTTTATGGTATTTATGAAACACCTCCAAAAGTCAGTGTAAAAGTAACAACGAAAAGTTCGACTTATCGTATAGGTTCTAGTGAAGATACTTTTGACATCGTAAACCGTGTAGATGCTATTTTGGAAAATGATGGAAAGTCTTACGGAGATGAAGAATAGGAGGATTAAAAATGGGGAATTTACTTGTTAAATTAAAAAGATTTATCAGTAATAAAAATACAGTTACAATTTTGTGTGTACTAGCCGGTATTTTGGTTATCTATATTGGTTATAACTGGCGTGTTAATAAAGATACCAGTCCAACAAGTGTACCATACGCTAATAAAACTTTATCAAGTGGTACGGTGATAACCAAAGAAGATATTAGTTATGTAGAGGTATCTAGTTCTGTACTTAGCAAGGCTAAAAACATGGTAACAAACGCTAATAGTATTATTGGAAAATCTGTTAGCTATGGTGATACCATTCAAGCGAATAGTTTCTTTTTCAAAGATGATTTAAAAGACCCAAAAGATAATAGTTATTATCCTTTGGCAAGTATGGCGGAAGATGAAGAAGCTGTTACTTTAACAGTTAACTTACACACAACTTTTGGTAATGCTATTTATCCTGGTAATTACATTGATTTATGGTTTAAAGGATATGATAACAATCGTAAACTTATGTATGGTAAATTTATTCGTAGCATCAAAGTTTTAGATGTTATCGATTCTGACGGCCGTAGTGTTTTTGAAACAAGTGCTGAAAGTAGAACACCAGTTTCTTTACTATTTGCCGTAAAGAAAGAAGAAACACATGGCCTTTCAGCTGCAGATATGAAACTTTTAATTGACGCAGCTCAAAATAGAAGTATAGGTACTCTTATTCCGGTTCCAAGAAATAAGAGTTATACAGAAAATCCTGGCGAAACAGAAATCGCTAGCACGTATATTTATAATTATATTCTTTCTCAAGTTTCTATTGTTCCTAGTGATGATGAAAATACTACAGTAGAGGAGGAGAATGTAAATGAATAGTTTTTTAATTAAATTAAAAAGATATATTGGTAATAAGAAAACAGTAACAATACTATGTGTTGTTGCTGGTATTATTGTTTTAATCATCGGTTATAATTGGCGTGTTAAACAAGCTATTAATCCGGTTACAATTCCATATGCTAAAAAAGCATTAGAAGCACGTCATGTCATTACGGCTGATGATATTGGCATGATGGAAGTAAACAGTACTGCCCTTAAAAAAGCAACCAATGTTATTCGTGATCGTAATAGTATTCTTGGTAAAGAAGTTACTTATGGTAATATCGTTAGAGAAGGAAGTTTATTTTATAACGGGGATTTAACAGATCCTGAACTTTCTCCCGATTATGTTTTACAAAT
>ERZ859980.901-NODE-901-length-14683-cov-1.449412_pt1 | contig 14683 bp, 9 predicted proteins | sample MGYA00509984_ERZ859980 | MGnify/ENA primary metagenome ERZ859980 (study PRJEB30046, sample SAMN00715173) | human gut metagenome | study: EMG produced TPA metagenomics assembly of the A metagenome-wide association study of gut microbiota in type 2... | reverse complement strand
ATTTCACCGTGGCTTGACAAAATGTCAAGTCGAGGTCAGCTGTAACACGGACAGAGTCAATGTGCTCAGTTTGAACACATTGAATTAGGCTGCGACAGTTTACCTCATGTGGACGTTTCGTCCACATGAGGTGAGCCGTAACGCATAAGGTTTTTCTGGTGAATGACGCTTTGTGTCATTCACCACATCAACTGGCCATTTTGACCAGTTGATATTGGGTGTGCCGTTCTCCCTGCATGGATTTCCTGCCCCCTTCTGGCGGCGTTTCCCGGCTCTCCTTCTCAGGTCTTCGCCGTGTATCCCATGCAGACGGTCATGCGGTTGTCAAGGTACGGTGCTGGATTTGGCAATAAAAAATCGCCACACAACAACCTGAACCTGACCATCCCTTCCGGGATGGCCTTGGTTCGGGTTCGTTATGTAGCGATAAGAAAGTTAAAAACTTGCTCCGGCTCCTTCGGGAGCCGAGCTGGAACTCTAAGTAAATATGTTATATTAAATTGTTGGGATAGATTACCACAAAAATCGAGCCGTGTCAACAAAAAGTTTTGAAAACGCGACACTTTCGGCAGCTTGTCAGAAAAAGCAAGGGAAACTTTGGTAAAAAGAGCGAACAGGACAACTTGTTCTGTTTGTAATGGAATACCAACTCGGAACTTTTTTGAGCAGAAAAACAACCGTCCACTTCAAGTTGAGCTTGAAAACGGACGATCATTCTTGCAAAGTGATTTTCAAATTTGGGAGGCGTTTTGAGAGGCCTCATAGCGCTAGCAAGAGGTTATACAAAGACCATTTTTACGTTGCCAAACACTTGTTGGGAAAGTCAAACCCTTGAACTGCATCCGGTGGATGCAGGCTGTGCGATTGCATCGCTGATTCGTTCAAACTCATCGCAGCCCTATATTATCGCTCACACTCCCGATCAGGATGTCAAATGCAGAAGCGGCCATCTGCATCTACGCAAACAGCCGCTTCATGATTCATTTTGTACTGGTCACTGCAGCACCTTATTCATCAGCTCCTGATAGCTGTCCACATGGTCGTATGTCACAAGTCCATCTGACAATTTTGCAAAGAGCTTCTTGGCGCAGTCGATCTTGGATTTCTCGATCGGGCGCAGGTTCAGGCTTTCCATCGTTCCTTTGGTTTCTGCTACAAAATAGATGTGCTTCACCTTGCCCTCATGGAACACAATCGCCCAGTCCGGGGAGTAGTGTCCAACCGGGGTCGGAATATAGAAGCCTTTCGGCAGTTTTGCATAGATAAAGACTTCCTCTGCTCCGTCCAGATTTTCCGCAAACTTCCGTTCTACGCTCTTTTCCGCTGTGCCATCGGTGAAAACGTAATCCTGAATCGCCTTTTGTGCCTTGTAAGCCTTATCCATCGTCAGAGCGTGTTTCTCTGCCGTAAAGATGCTGCTGTCGTAGCTGCCCTCAATGGTATCATAGGTGATATGCTCCACGATCATGGTAGCTTTCTGCTCCTTGACCAGCCGGATCACCTTTGCGATAAATTCTTCTGGGTTGTTCTGGTACATCGCAAAGGTTGTCGGCTTGATGCCCTGCAAAATCCGTGCAACGGTATGCCGGGTCAGCGTTGTGCCCTCTGCAATTTTGCCGATCAGGTCATACGCAACCTGACCTGCGTAGTCATGTTCTAACTTTTTTGTTCTGCTCTTGGCATCGCTGAAGCTGCTGCCTTCTCGCACCATATCGGCACTCAGGACATCTTTCTGCCCGGCATAGGTAACGGTATATTGCAGGCGACTGACGTACAGTTCCCTGTCGATGTATTCGATTGCTTTCCGGATCAGTTCCTCAGAATCAAAATCCACCGTATAGGCGTATTTGTGGTTGATCGTCTGCCAGAGCTTCTGGAACTCTGCCTTTTCAAACCGGTCGTTCAGCGGATTTTCCAGCACTTTCGGCTTGTTGCCATCCTCAAACATAGACTTGAGCATACTGTCATCATAAATTGCCTGCACAAGCGTGTGCACGCCCTCTTCAATGGGCTTCAGCGTTTCCGGCACCGGTGCAAGTGTTCCGGTCTGCACATCGTCCCGGTAGTCCTGCGTGACATTATCCTGCTCATCCACATAGTTATTGCGGAAAGATACTGATAGATTGCCCGTGCCTGACGGTCATCCACCTTGACGATTTTGCCATCCAGCCTGATGGTCTTGCCGGTGAAATATGCAATGTCGGCCTTGCGGGGGCGATCATACAGCACTGCTTCGGTCTGCTTTTGCAGTCCGTCTACAAATCCTGCATAGCTCTCGCTGGCAATAACGGTCAGGACGTTGATATCCTGCACCTTATCTCCCAGCACTTCCGCATCCATGCGGTTCCCATCCTTGTTCACGCACAGACGCAGTCCACGGCCTACTTCCTGCCGCTTCTGCGTGGTGCTGTCGCTGTGCTTCAGGGTGCAGATCTGGAACACATTCGGGTTATCCCAACCTTCCCGCAGTGCGGAGTGGGAGAAGATGAACCGGGTCGGCTCTTCAAAGGACAGCAGACGTTCCTTATTTTTCAGGATCAGATCATAGGCAGAAATATCATCCGACATATCTGAGCCACGCTTGACCGAACTGTTGACGCTGTGACCTTTCTTGTCGATGCTGAAATAGCCCTTATGGACATCATGCACATCGGTTGAATCCAGATAGGCTGTATAAGCAGGGTCAAACAGGGTACGATGCTCATTCAGAACCGAAAGATACTCCTGCTCAAAAATCTTGCCGTACTCGCCCAGCAGCTCGTTTCCGTCTTCATCGTACTGGCGGTATTTTGCCACTTCGTCGATGAAGAACAGCGAAAGCGTCTTGATGCCCAGTTTGAAAAGTTCCTGCTCTTTTTCAAAGTGCGAAAGGATCGTTTCATGGATTTGCACCCGGCGCATATCATTTTCGGAAACGTCACCGGTAACATCGCCTTTGCGGATGGTATCGCCGTTCGTAAAGGTCACAATGCCCGTGATCGGGTCGATTTCCGACACTACGAAGCCCTTGTACTGTTCCATTTTCTCGGAGATGTAATAGAGATTATCGCCCACATCCAGCGTATGGAACTCTCGCTTCGTGCCGTTCTGGTAGCTGACCTCCATCTCCACTTTTGCCCGCGGCGGCTTCTTCGGGGAGATGATGATGCTTTCCAGATACAGATACTTGTCCGTACCACGCAGATTTTTGACCTCAAAGCCTTTGACTTCGATTTTCTTGACCAGTCGCTTATTGTAAGCGTCCAGCGCATCCAGAACGTAAATCAGATTATGCTGCTTGGCGTGGGTAGCAGAGTAATTCAGTGTGAAAAGTGGATTGAACTTTTTCAGGGCTTTCTGAGTGGCAGAGTCCTCTTGCCCATCTTCTGCGGTTCGTCCAGAATCAAGATCGGGCGGTTGGCGGCAATCACATCAATCGGGCGGCGGGAACCGAACTCGTCCCGCTTGGTGTAGATAATACGCGCCGCAGCATCTCCCTTGCGGCCTTCCACGTTCTTGTCCTCGTTCATGGAGGCGGCAAACGCCTGTGTGTTGATGATCATAACATTGATCCCGGAGTTGCTGGAGAACGAATCCAGCTGATTCAGGTTGCTGCTGTTGTAGATAAAAAACCGTGCTTTTTTACCGTAGCACTCCATAAAGTGATCGGCGGTGATCTCAAAGGATTTTTTCACGCCTTCACGGATGGCGATACTCGGCACAACAACGATAAATTTGCTCCAACCATACCGCTTGTTCAGCTCGAACATGGTCTTGATGTAAACATAGGTCTTGCCTGTACCGGTTTCCATCTCAATATCCAGAGAACACCTGCCCAGCGGTGCCACCAACTTGTCCGACTGATGGATGTTTGCTTCTGCTTGCAACGCGCGGATGTTCTGAAGCAGCTCCTGGTCGGTCAGTTGGAGTGCTTCGTTCTTAAAGCCGGAATCGTTGACTAAATCCTGCAATTCCACCTGTGTTGCATCGTCCCCGTTGGAAACAAGGCTCAACTGCTGCGGCTGTGCAGACAGGTTTCCCATATCACGCAGGTATGACACGCCTGCATTGTAGGGTTGCCCCTGAAAGACCCGTGCCACCGCATCCACAGCGTCAGTCTGGTACTGCTGAATCTTAAAACTAAACTTCATCTTTGTGGTTTACCTCCTGCTCCAGCATCAGGAACCGGTCAAAGTCACTTTCATACAGGCGATCCTGAATGACACGATACTTTTCGTATTCGGTTTCCGCATGGAGTTTTGCCTGCTCTGCGCTGATTTTACCGGGGCCTGTCAGCAGTTCGTTGCCGTTGAACTCCAGAAAACCATCCAGCCGCTTTGCCCAGTCCTCCATGCTCATGGGAATCTTGCGTTCCGCCTGCAGCTCGGCATAATCCAGATAGAGCGACACGATTCGCTCCAGATAGTTCATTTCCTCCTTGCTCAGGTAGTTTTTGGCTACTGTCACATCCGCTTTCAGGATTTTCCCATCCGGCGCATTTTCCCATGTGGTAAGCCCCATGTGCTCCTTGTTGGCATCGGCACGCTCCACGATCAGTTCTGCCGCCGTGTGGCGATGCACAGCATAGTGCATCTTATTCTGAACCGTCTGGAAGAACAGGCGGGTCGTCTTGGCGTCCTTGTCGTAATCAAACGCTGTTGCGTATAAATCCGTCACTTTCTGATAGAACTTGCGCTCCGACAGACGAATTTCCCGAATCTGCTGCAGCTGCCGCTCAAAATATTCATCCGTGAACATGTGGCCTTTTTTCAGCCGTTCCACATCCATCGTCCAGCCCTGAATGGTGTGGTCCTTGACGATCTGCCCCGCCCACTTGCGGAACTGCACCGCTCGCTGGTTGTTCACCTTGAAGCCGACTGCAATAATCATTTGCAGATTATAGTGATCCTGTTTGCGGTTAATCTGACGGTTGCCCTCCGTTTGAACTGTCAAGTATTTCTTGACAGTTGCCTCCGGCGTAAGTTCCCCATCCGAATAAATGCGTTTGATGTGCTGGGAAATCGTCTGCTTTGACACATCATATAATGCCGCCATCATCTTCTGCGTCAGCCAGATATTCTCATCCTCATAGCGCTTTCATAGCTTGCATTGCTCTCACCCGTAGATGCCACAAAGGTCAAATATTCTGCCGCTGAACTACGGATCAGTTTGGAGTTTTGAGAGTGGAGTGTGGAGTTTTTTTCTTCGCTCATACCGTATCATCTCCTTTTGCAAATTTTGCGCTCATGGTTTTGGTCGTAGAAGAGAGCATTTTCCGGAGTTCTTCACAGTCTGCATAGAGCGACTGATATTCTTCCGCTTTCAAATAATCTGTTTCCGCCAGCAAGTCCAGCCAGTAAATCGTTTCCGCACATTCTTTCAGCGCAATATAGATTTTGGAAAGGAAATCCTTTTCGCTGATGGCGCACTCACTTTCGGCAATGTTTGCACCAATGCTCGTCCCACTCCGTAAAACCTGTTTGGACAGGACAAACTCTTTCTTTTCTGTGCACAGATATTTATAAAGATTCACGATTCTGACCGCAAACCTCTTGCTTTTGAACTTTACCGTTTTGCTCTGCTCCATAAACGCACCTCAATGCGGAGTTTGGAGTGTTGAGAGTGGAGTTATCCGCTTTTGCTTCAACTCCACTCTCCACTCTTCACACTCCACACTCATAAAACTTTTCTAACTGTTTCCGGGCTATACGTTTCAAAAATCTGGTCAAAGTTCGTTGCAACACTGTCGTTTGCCATGGAGCTGTCACGGAACACGGCATAGTAGGGCTTCATCTGAGCAATCGCCTTGACGGTTTCTTCCGTCACATCATGGTCAAAGCACGCCAGCAGGAACCCCTCTGCCACGTTGAACACCTTTTTACCCGCAATCTCTTTCACCTCAATGGGGCTGGACAGCAGCACACCCAGATCCAGCATCACCTGGAACAGCAAATCTTCCGGGGTGCGGTCAGGTTTTACGTTATCCACCAGCGAGAACATATCCTGCTGGCTGATTTCTTCCGGCGTGTAGTAGACGTTTTCCATATTGCTGCTGTCCAACCGCAAACACCGGAAACCCACATCAACGGGGGTGCCCGGTTCAGGCTGCGTCTCGGGCATCTCCAACTGTCCCCCCCCTGCGGACAGTATTTGCTTGCCCGCACGGCGGATACGCTCCTTGCCGATTTCGCAGATGTTCTTGTAGCCTGCCTTGAGGCTTCGCTCTCTTCGTCCGTCTTTTCCGGCAACTGCACCAGAATAAATTTTCTATGCCCATTATCTTCAGTATTCAACTGTATCATAGCATGAGCAGTCGTAGCTGAACCAGAGAAGAAATCAAGAACAATTGAATCGTCATGTGTTCCAATCTGAATAATCTTTTTCAATAGACGAACAGGTTTTGGATAATCGAAATACGCATGGCCATCAAATAAGTTTTTCACCTCTTGTGTTGCTTCTTGTGAATGTCCTACCTCTGAATTAGGCCACCATGTCCATACGTTTTTTCCTTCTCGTTCAGATAGATATGTTTTTCTACGTGGAATACCCATTCCATCCTTACCAAACCACATTCTACCCTCTTCGCATTGCTTTAAGAACTCGCTTTCTATATTCTTCCAGCATCTTCCTTCAGGTGGAGTATATTTTGCTCCTCCCGGTGTCGTGATTTCATACATTTGGTTTGGTCTGAATCCTTGCGCCGTAAAATCACTTGATGCCCACGGCCCACGAGGATCATTGTCTGGATTTGAATAATTCGCAGCGTCTTTTTCAGTTAGGCGAACTTTGTTTATAGTATTGGACAAATTACCAGTGTTTTTTCCATAGGTAACAATGTAGTCATGTGCTGTACTTACGAGCTTTCTCATATCTGGTGATGTTCTTCGTTGCCAAATAAACTGCCCAATAAAGTTCGACTCTCCAAAAACATCATCGCAGATTTTGCGTAAATTATCCATTTCATTTTCATCAATACTGATGAAAATAGCACCATTATCCGCCAATAAGTCTTTTGCTAATTTTAATCGTGGATAAATCATATTTAGCCAATCCGTATGAAAGCGACCATTGCTCTCGGTGTTGGTCACAAGCCGGTTGCCTTCTTCGTCATACTGGCCACTATTATCCATATAGTACGCCGCACTCTGTGCAAAATCGTCCTCATAGACAAAATCGTTGCCGGTATTGTAGGGCGGGTCGATATAGATCATCTTGACCTTGCCCAGATAGGTTTCCTGCAAGAGCTTCAGCACTTCCAGATTATCGCCCTCGATGTAGAGGTTCTCGCTGTCAAAGCCACCGGGAGTGCCATCTTTGCCAACGCTATCCGCCACAACGGGACGCAGAGTTGCCGTGATGGGCGCATTGGCCGCCAACATCGCCTTTTTCTTATCTGGCCAAGTAAACTGATAGCGTTCCTCCCGACCTTCTACGATGGAATCGGAAAGCTCCTGCCGCAGAACGTCAAAATCAATGGCGTGTTCCACCTTGCCGTCACGTTTTACCTCGGTAATTGCATTGGGGAACAGCTCGCCGATCAGCTCGATGTTGCGCTGTACCCCGTCAAGGCTGTGCATTTTTAGAGTGTCCATAAAAATCATTTTCCTTTACATCATGCATATCTATTTGCCAATGTCTTTGAATGAGCAATCTTGTATGCAACCTCAAAATTCTCAAAAAAATCAATCAACTCATTAACTGTATTATAGCTACCATAGTAATAATCAAGCAAACCTGTACTATCGACAAAATTCCAAATTTCACTATTTGGATGTTTGAAATCATCGTGGTATTCTCCAAAAATCTTTTTCAAATCATCATTATTGAACTCCTCGGGAAGCTCCGAAAAAATCCCCCTCAATTTTGAGGATGTATATAGAGCTGTATCTTCTTTTTGATCTAATGTCCTCCAAAAAACAGTATGATTCATCTCATCATTCACAAGTTGATAAATTATCCTATAGATGAACGATTCCGGTGCAAAGTAATTCGGCAAAAAACAAACCGTCTTTTTGTGCGCACGATCCGTCTCGCCTTTAGCATCAACTTCTTTGTCAAGATAATCCTTGACTTTCGGTTTTTTTGCAGGCAACTCACGGCGTGCATCCCCATCCAATAAAATAATTACTCTATCAAAATAGTTGTCCGCTTTTGAGATTTTAATAAGTTCATCACAGCCAAGTGATACTACCGTTTCTAATAGTTGGTTCTCAATTCGGCAGTATTTTTGAAAACTCATTATTTTCTTATGGACGCCAGGCTTTTCAATCGCATAGCAGTCACCACGAAGATCTTCTCCACTTTCTATATTGTCACATTGATGACAAAGTGCCTTCACAAGTAGTCCAAATATATGTCTTCCTACTGTATCCTCAAAATAAATTTTTGTTTTTGGCTTATCAAATGTTGTTTTACCCAATAAGTCTGCCTTTAGTAATTCATACGAACGCTGCTCTGTTACCATAGGAGCTGAAGGGTTCTTTAGATAAATAACAGAATAGTCTTCCGGATTTTTTTCTTGTTTTCGAAGAAGTTCTTTAAGAACAGTAAGTGAATGTGTACTAACAACGATTTGAATGTTCAATTCTTCTGAAACTTTGTCAAAAAGAGAGAGTAAATTTAATTGAGTATCCGGATGCAGCGAGACCTCAACTTCATCAATACATATAATTGCTCCGTTATACTCTTCCTGTTTTGACAAAAGATAAATATCGACCAATGCGCTAATAATATTTCCGATATTATCCTGGCCTACCGATTGCGAAAGAGTCGGTGTATGCTCCATTTCCATATGAAGTGATGCCCGAGCACTTTCTTTTTTCTCAATCATGCTTAATTCTGCATCATCCTTAATTGTTCCTGGGATAACAGCATTATACCATTCCTTGAACTTTTCGTCCGCCTCATTTTGACATAGTTTGGCTGTTTTCTTTATAGGCTTAATAGTAACGGAATCTTTTCGCTCTCCAAGTGGGTAAAGTCTAGAAATACTCAAATAAATTGTTGGAATTGGAATTCGCGCCGCTCCGCCGATTCCGTATTTTTCCTTTATATATTTTTCGTGTTCGCGTTGTTTTCCCTGATCCTGTGTATTAGATGTACGAGGAATTATCCGAATTCCTCTTCCTGTCGCCGTATCGTCTTTAAATGATAGTCTTTTTAAAATTTCTTCTCCGTCAGCCGATTCATATGTCAAATGGATTCTATAATCAGAAAACGGCTCATCCAAATCAACATTAAAAAAGTCATAGAATTCAGGTTGAAAATTACTGCCAAAATCCGATTTTCTGCTCAAACCAGATCCTGAAGCAATCAATGATACCAAATTTGACTTTCCTACTCCATTTTGACCACTGATTGCGGTTATCTTCTTGCCAATTTCAAAACTCACATTTTTAAAATTGCGAAAATTTTCAACTTGAATTTTCTTAAGTTTAATATCCATATTTACATCCTCAAAAATCAGTTATCTACTTCCGACAAGGTCGCATGTATATTTTTCTGTTTTATTTCATCATCTGTTGGAATCATAGAAGCGTCCTTAAAGATAATAATTTCTTGTTCTGTTCGTTTAGTTGCAACAGAATAAACACACTCAATCTTTTTACATACCTGTCCTTTATAAAGCTCTAAAATCGCGGAACAATTATCATATGTGATAACCCAATCGATATTACTCAATTCATCTATTTTATCTCTGATTCGAACGTGATCTTTATATTTAAGAAAATTCATATATAATTTCGGACCTTTTTCATAGTATGGAGGGTCAAAATAAATAAATGCATTTTTATAATACTTGGGTGCATAAGCAGTCGAGAAACTACAGATGTCTTTATTATACAAGTGAATCTTCGAGGAATATTTTGAGATATTCAAAACCTTTTCTGCCAATGCCTGTCGATTAAAGCGAACATCCATATGCCACTTTCCTCTTTGTTCCTGTCCACCAATAACCCCACCTTTTATTATTCCGGATCGATTGGTTCTATTAAGATAAAACGTTGCGAATCCCAATTCATAGCTGTATTTTTGAGATTGCTTATAATAAATTGATCGTTGATGTTCCCATTCATCAATAGTAAGAGGAACTGTAAAAATATCATTCACGAACCGATTTGGTTGCTCAATGATTGCCCTCCAAAATGAGTAAATTCCTTTATCCAAATCATTTATGACAATTTCTGAAACATCACCATTTAACAACAACTCTAATGCGATACCTGCACCTCCTGCAAAAGGCTCAATATACGTTCCACCCAAATGTCCGCTTTTTTCTATTAATAATTTTATAAATGGTGAAAGTTTACTTTTTCCGCCAGGATATCGTAGTGGAGAATAATACATACCAACTCCTCATTTCTTATGTTTTATTATTAAATTACGCTCTTGCACCATCTCAAATTTCTTCTTTGGTTGCTTTTCCTTACGGATTTTAGCTTCCAGTGCCGCAATCTGTTTTTCCAGCTGCTCTCGCTGCTTCTGCTGCTCTACACTGTCTTTCAGGGACGCACTTTCTCCTGTGCCAAGCACATCACCTGCAATCTGACGGACAAAGTTCTCGTATACGGCATCCAGCGTAAGCCCTTCCAGATGCACCGGCAGGTCGTCCTCGTCCAGCCAGTCCGTAGAATAATAGTGGTCTACCTTAAAGGCCGTCTTGCCCGCCGCAGCCTCCTTGTAGCCGATGACAGCACGATACTTGCCCTCGTATTCCAGCAAAAAGAGATGTGATACGGAATTTCCCGGTCGATCTGGCGCAGCACACTCTCGTCCAGCTCCGGGGCAGACAGCCGCATCTCGAACACCTCGATCTCCATCACCTGCCCGCCAGCAGCCAGATTCAGGGTGGTGGTCGCAATCTTATTGCGCCAGTAGATGATTTTGATCTGCTCGACAAAAGCTTTCTTCATAGCCGGAGTGACAGCGATGTTCTCATAGAACTTCTGCTTCGGGATGCGTTTATTGAACTCGGTAGATACAGGCAAGTCCAGCACGTTTTTCACCTCTATGTGTTCATTTCACGACAAGAAAACAAATCAGCTCAAAATCATCCAGTCCGGACACCTGACTGAGCAATGCCGTTGTTCCGCCCGCAGAGAACAGGCTGTCGATATCGCTTTCTTCCTTAACATCAATGATTGAATCAATGGCTTCGCTCAGCAATTCGGACATTTCTGCCATATCCTTTCCATCGTCTGTATCCCGATTGAAGCGTTCGTACACCTCTTTGATCGGCTCAGACTTTCCACGGCACAGCAGCCGGATATCGTCCAGCATCTTTTTGGGGTTCAGATAGTCGCAGACGATCTGCCCATCCATTCCGATGTAGACCATGTAGAACGGATGGATACGGTTGCGATTATCCGCATTGACGCTGTTATTGATGTTTTTCAGAACGAAGATCACGCCCTCCGGCAGTTCATCCGTAGCCGGAACCACCGCATGAAGTCCACGGGGCTTCTTGTCCAGATCGCCGTTGTGTTTGATGTAATCCAGCAGGTCGAGCCTGAACTCGTTCAGTCCCAGATCCATAATAGAGATACCGTCCGACATATCTTCGATGTCAACGACCTCTTCCTGCAAGCGTTTCAACTGTGCCTTGCGGTACTCCAAATCGCCCTTTTCTTCGGGGTTGATAAGGTCATCATCGCCGGTGGAGGTCATAACGGTGATTTTCATGCGGGTCTCCACACGGGATTTCAGGTTGATGTAATCGTCCAGCGTCAGATCAGGCCAGAAGTTCACAAGCTGGATGTACTGGTTTCTGCTGCCGATACGGTCGATTCGTCCAAAACGCTGGATAATGCGTACCGGGTTCCAGTGAATGTCATAGTTGATCAGATAATCGCAGTCCTGCAAGTTCTGGCCTTCGGAAATGCAGTCTGTCGCAATCAGCACATCAATCTCCGTGGTACTACCGGGCATCAGAACATCCCGGTCTTTGGAGAGCGGAGAAAAACAGGTCAGTACATTGTTGAGTGTTGCCTTGAAGCCCTTGATCGTGGTTCGCCCATCAATCGATCCGGTAATGACAGCGGTATCTAGCCCATACTTCTGCTTTACGAATGTACTCACATTGTCAAATAGGTACTCTGCCGTATCCGAAAACGCAGAGAAAATCAGCACTTTTCTGTTGCCAGCATTGATCGGGTGCTCAATTTTTTCAGACAGCAGCTGGAACAGTTCTTGCAGCTTTGTGTCATGCTGCGGCGTGATATCTGCCACCATAAAGGTCAACAGCTCCAGAATTTCTGCATCTTTCCGAAGCTCCGTACGCCAGCTCTTCCAGTCCATATCCGCAAGGTCGATTTTGACTTTTTTGCCGACGGTGAAAAAGTCAGTGTTTTCATCGTCCATGTCAAAATCGTCTCCGGCCATGTCGTACATATCCAGATCAGCGTGGCCGGAGCGTTCAAACTGGTCAATGGACTGAATCGTACCATCAATCAGTTTCTTGATGCGCATCAGGGTCAGCTGGAACGAATGTACAGAGCTTTCCAGCCGTTTCAGCAGGTTGATACTCATCAACCGACAAATACCCTGCTCACGGCCTCTCTGGGTCAGATTCTCTCCCTTATTGTGCGTCAGCTCCTGATATTTCTGGATCTTACTTGCGAAGATGTAGTTGGAGGGCATATAGACACACAAGCTCAGCTGAATCAGCTGCTCGTAAATTTCGTTGTAGTTGATGGCATTATTCAGGTCTGTCAGACATGGCCGAACGGAGATCGGCTTCAACCGCTCCGGGAACTTTCCGATAGCGTTGGTGTTGTAGTACTTCTCGATATGCTTCCGAGAACGTGCGATGGTAACACTGTCCAGTAGCTCGAAGAAGTCGAAATCCAACGTCCGCAGCAGCGCATCCGTGGTTCTCTCTTCTGGTTTCAGCTTGCTCCATGCGTTAAAGGCTTTCTGCGCCTGCTTAAAGATGTCCTCAATGCTCTTTGCAGTGTTTAATCTCTTATCCAGATACTCGGAGTTTCCCTCATAGGCAAGGGCAAGCTGATTCTTCAAATCCACAAAGCGATTGTTGACTGGCGTTGCCGAAAGCATCAGCACCTTGGTCTTGACTCCGGCACGGATCACCTTGTCCATCAGCCGCTGGTAACGATTGTCCTGCGTCTTGCTATGAGTTCCGATTCCATTACGGAAATTGTGCGATTCATCAATGACGACCAGATCATAGTTGCCCCAGTTCAGGCGATCCAGGTCGAGGCCATTCGACTTTCCGCCGCTTCTAGACAGGTCTGTATGGAACAGGACATCATAATTCAGCCGATCCGATGCAATCGGGTTGTTCACATAGTTGTCCTTATAGGTATTCCAGTTTTCCGCCAGCTTTTTGGGACACAGCACCAGAACCGACTTGTTTCGATTCTCATAATACTTTACGACTGCCAGTGCGGTAAAGGTCTTGCCAAGGCCAACACTGTCCGCAAGGATGCAGCCGTTGTACTTTTCCAGCTTATTGATGATAGCAAGCACCGCGTCCTTCTGGAAGTCGTACAGCAGACTCCAGATTTTGCTCTGCTTGAATCCGGTTGCCTCATTCGGCAGTTCGTCTTCTGAGATGTCGTCCAAAAACTCGCTGAACACATGATACAGCGTCATAAAGTAGATGAACTCCGGGGAATTTTCTGCATAAGCCGTGCTGATATTCTCCAGTACTACATCTGTGACATCCTGCATTTTGTCCCGGTCGTTCCACAGGGTATCGAACAACTTCATGTACTGCTGTGCGAACGGAGCCTCCATGCAGTTGACCATGTTGTAGCTGTTATTTCCGCGCTCACAGCCAATATCAACTGTCGTAAATCCGCCAATCGGCATATAGGCGGTCTGTGCTGTGCCGGAATCCACAGTCATAAAGCCAGCCATATTTTCACCGGTGGTGTTCGATTTGAACGTAGCCTTCCTTCTGATCCAGTCTGCACACTCCTTTGCGATGGCTCTCTGGGTCATCTCATTGCGCAGTTTGATTTCAAACTCTGTACCGTAAAGGCTCGTTTCACGAGAAATGCGGGGAATGTAGAACTCCCGCTTCTGCTTTTCAGCCTTTTCTTTCACAAACGTGGGGGATGTAAAGATAAATTCAAACTCGTCTATGGTTTCCAGCTGCTTCTTTAGCTCTTTATAGGCATACATCGAAAAGCAGGCTGCCGCAATAGACACCCTGCTACCTTTTTTGATCTCGACCCGTAAATCATCTCGAACGGTATTGGTGATGTTATCCAGAATTTTCATATCATCCACCGGCTTTATGCTTATCCGTATTTTTTATAGCCTTGACTATGAAAGCACTCTTACAAAACTCTATTTCTATTATACCACCCACTTTTTCCCCTGTAAACGAAAAAGCTGACGGTGTGTAGCGTGCAGCATCCATCAGCTTTTCGTGACACAAAAAATCGGCACCCGCTTTTCAGCGAGTGCCGATTTTGTTACCCTATGTGCGCTTTGATTTTTGGCGTAAGTGGCGTAAGTTTGGCGTAAATCCGTTTTCGCACGTTCCAAAAATCAAGTGTTCATGCGGGTTTTTGGCAGTTATTAGTACATGCCGCCCATGCCGCCCATATCACCGGCAGGTGCAGCAGGGGCCGGGGGTTCCGGCAGATCTGCCACCAGGCTCTCGGTGGTGAGCACCATCTCAGCAACGGATGCTGCGTTCTCCAGAGCGGAGCGGGTGACCTTGGTCGGGTCG
>ERZ859980.899-NODE-899-length-14751-cov-2.281641_pt1 | contig 14751 bp, 10 predicted proteins | sample MGYA00509984_ERZ859980 | MGnify/ENA primary metagenome ERZ859980 (study PRJEB30046, sample SAMN00715173) | human gut metagenome | study: EMG produced TPA metagenomics assembly of the A metagenome-wide association study of gut microbiota in type 2... | reverse complement strand
AAGAGCGTCTGGAGCCGGAACGATCTGCGCGACACGGCGATCATGAAACTCTCCACTGCAACAGGCTATATCTACGGTTACGTACAGGATTTGGATACCGGCATGTGGCAGTACATTATTTTGGACTTTGCAACGGGCGAAACCGTCTTCACGATGGATGTGTCCAACAAATACGGCTACAATAATATGGCCATCGGCATGTACACCGGCAGCAACGGAAATACGCTCTACTGCCCGACAGGCTATCTGGAACTGCTGCGTTTGCAGGATCGCTTTGTATACCTGCCAGAGCTTCCGTACCGTGAGGTTGATCTTGATCAGGCGGCAAGAAATGTTCTTTCGCAGGATCAGTTTGAGCAGGATGGCGGTGAAGGTACGGTTGCAAGCTGGCACAACACCGCGACCATCTGCAACGTGCATCCCAACACCATGGTAGCCTTCCGCATGAACAACCTGTCCGGCAGTGCCTCCGATCTGACGCTCTACGCCTATGGTGCAGACGGCAAGCTGGAAAAGGTTGGCTCTGAACTGTGGTCGCTCACAGACGTGACCGGAGCAAATGTGACGGAGCTGACAGACGGCGTGCTCTATGAACTGCGCGTGACCGTCTCCGACGGCGGTGATTTCGACCTGAGCGAAACAGAAAAAGAAATCAAGCTATCCGTTGTACTTGGAAAGTAAATCTGTTTTAAAGACAGCTGTCATTTACCGGCTTTTGATCTGGCGTAAGCTTAGATCGTAGATGCGATGATCTGCATCCTGCCCTGTAACTCTACCTTACCGTAGCCGTCGGGCAGGATCAGGTGATCGCCCTTTTTTAAATGAGTACCGTTCAGGGTGCCTTCTCCCTCTACCACACTCATCAGTACAAAGGGCTTATCCTGCCAGGTCTCCACGCGATGCTCCACATCAATGCGGTATACGGTGTAATAAGGACAGCGGATCAGCTGCTGGATCGCATCGTCCTTTTTCTCGGTATGCACCACGCTGTTCTCTGCGGATTTGGCAGGAACGGTGATAACATCGATACTCTGAGCGATATGCAGCTGTCTGGGCTGGCCATTGCTCAGTCTGTCATAATCGTATACACGGTAAGTAATGTCGCTGCTCTGCTGTGTCTCAAGAAGCAGTGTACCGCCCTTAATGGCATGTACGGTACCGGGATCGATCTGGATGAAGTCACCGGGCTTAATAGGGATCTCACGAATGAATTCTTTCCACTTGCCCTCATGAATCATCTGTTCCAGCTCTTCTTTTGTCTTCGCATTATGTCCGACCACCAGCGTAGCATTCTCCTTACAGTCTAAGATGAACCAGCACTCGGTTTTGCCCAGGGATCCGTTTTCATGTACCTTCGCATAAGCATCATCCGGATGCACCTGGATGCTTAAATCGTCCTTGGCATCAATGATCTTGATCAGTAACGGAAAACGATCCATTCCCGTATTGCCGAACAATTCCGGATGCTTCTCCCACAGCTCGGACAGCTTCATTCCCTGGTAAGCTCCGCTTGCCACGGTGCCGTCTCCGTTGGGATGGGCGCTGATACCCCAACACTCGCCGATGTCATCTCCTTCGATGGGATAACCGAATTCTCTGTTTAACCGGGTACCGCCCCAGATATTGTGGGTGCACACCGGTGATAAAAAAATAATATCTTTGTTCATGACCGTCTATCCTTTCCCATGATACTTACTATGTATTGCATGCATCTTTTCCGTTATTCCGCTACTTAGCTTTGCAACGTCCGTTTCTGGAAAAATATTCTATCTGATATGTAACACATTTCTTCCGATCTGTCTACCTGACTTCCGTACTATGCCTATTCCGCTTCTGTTTCTGTTCTTACCCCGGATACAATCAATGACACCAGATAAAATCCAGCCTTATCGTTCTCGTGTGTCTCCGTGATCTCGATTCTCACCCGGTGTTCCCCATAAGGCAGGTGCTCTGCCACCGTTGTCAGCTGCATTTTGTCTCCCCAGGTCTCATCGAAGGTTCCGTCCAACACGCACGCCGTCTCAGGGTTCTCATCGACCACTGCCGTGGCAATGGGTGCAGGTCCGTCCTTCACTCGGCGGTATTGCACGGCGGCACCGGTTCCCCGAAAAGCGAACTCCAGATAAGCTCCTTTTTCCCCGGCGCTCCATCCGTTGCGGAAAATATCCGTGATATCTCTCTGCGGTGTCATATCTTCTACAAAAACACTCTTCCCCGGTGTGGAATTAGAATATTGCAGTCTCACGCAATGCTCATAGGCATTCTCTGTCAGCGGGGCCGGGAAAATTTCCTGCGGCTCTTGCGTTTTATCATGGATTACCTTTTCCAGGAAATTCGTGATCACAGATGCCATGAATTCATGACCAAGATCATTGGGATGAAGGAAATCTGCCGTAATCTTCTCTGCCGGCAGTCTTCCGGCTGCCACAGCGGGATAGATACTGTTCTGCATACTGATGCAGGGCAGATCATAATGTCGTCCTACCTGCGCATGATAATATGCCGCACTTTTACCGGTATCATAATAGACATTATGGATCAGCACCATTGCCGGTGCGCTCGCACTGCCATAAATCTGCCTCACCAGACCTTCGTAGGTCTCACAGAAATGCGGCGTACTGTGATCGTTCACGGAAAATTCCACAAATACCAGATCCGGTAGCCGCTGAAGCAGGTCTTCCTGTACTCTCGCCGCGCCGAACTGGGAATCGGTAGCTCCGATTCCGGCGTTCACATAATCGAATTCCGTATTGGGGAACACTTTCCGAAGCCATGCAACGGTTCTTGCAGCATAGCATTGATCCGGCTCCGTCGCTGCGAATCCCTGCGTGATGGATCCGCCGATGAATCCCACCGTCAGTCTCTCCCCTTTGGTTGCACGGTTCAGGAGATTTTTCAGTCTGGTCAGATTACCGCGGTTTAACATACCGGCCTCTATATCAATAACATTTCCCGCACTCTTGCGGTTCTCGTAAATACTGTTTTCCACGGTGCAATAACGCTTTGCCTTGTTTTTCAATGTCTTGCTGATCCGGAAAATCTCTTCCGGACGGTATCCCCTGGATTCCAGATAATAAATACCACCGTAAAGCTTGATGGGAACATCCGGATATTTATTCCCGATCATGGCTTCAAACATGATCATAATGTGACCGATCTTCTCCGGTGCTGCTTCCACATGATTGTCCAATAGCAATAGGAACTCATCCTTTTTCAAATGACACACCATTTCCTGTCCTTTCAGGTGCTTTTGAATATGTGTCCCCAGATGGTACAGAAGGCTGTTTTTCACTTCCTCACTCATCTTCGCGGAAATCTCATCGTAATCCCGGATGCCCAGAAATACCTCTGCATACTGACCGTCCTGCCAGGGCAGGATCTGTTCCAGTTTTATCGAAAAGCTTTCCGTTGTCTCCATTCCGGCAATGTCCGGTTCCGGCTTTTCTGTATCCTTTTCCCGCTCCCTGACATTCCCTGCATATTCTTCACGGTTCAGATAGCTTTCCATCATCCGCGTCATAGTAGACAGAATTTCACTTTCCGTTTCTGTCCACTGACGTCCTTTATAATATTTCTCCAGCTCCTGCCAGAGACCGGTCTCCCGGTCTGTTCCTTTCCGTTCTGAAGTATAATCGACATAATTATAGTTCTTGTCGTACACGCTGAATGCATTTTTGCCGCTTCGTTTTACCCGGTACAACGCCTGATCCGCTTTTTGATACAGTTCCTCATAAGAGGAAGCATCCTCCGGATATCGGGAGATTCCCATACTTAAAGTCACTCGTCTGCCTGACAGCTGGATCTGATCCGCCATACGGGATATTCTCTCTGCTGTCTCCACAGCATGCTGTCCCACATTTTTCCCATGGCAGAATACACAAAACTCGTCTCCACCGATGCGGCCCGCATAATCCTCCATGCCTGCACTGATCAAAATCGTATTGGCAATTTTGATCAATACTTCATCACCGTATAAATGTCCGCAAGTGTCATTGATCGTTTTAAAGTCATCAATATCAACGATGATAAAAGCTCCTTCTGTGTCATCGGCCTGCCGGATATGCTTTTCCACCAGCTTACGCATTTTCGCTTTATTGTACAGATCTGTCAGGGAGTCCCTCTCTGCCTTCTGTTCCAACAGCTCCTGGTTCTTTTTTTCTCCTGTAATATCAAGCGTCTTCCCCATGATCTTATATGGCTTATGATCCTTATCATAGACCGGAATCCCTACATAACGGAACCAGACAAATACCGATTCATCACTGACTTGTCTGACTTCATAGGAAATATGCTCATCGCCCCGGTCCATTGCGGCGCAGAATTCATCAAAAGTCGCCCAGTCATCCGGATGTACAAATCCCCAGTTATGCATCTGTTCCTGATAGTTTTCGATGACCATGTTGGTGGTATTCCACTTTCCTCCAAGCTTTCTGGAAAGCACATATTTTTTTGAAGCAATTTCATACTCCCACAGCGCACAGTCGGAATTGTCCTCGGTAATCTTCCTCCTGATACGTTCTTCTGCCAGTTCTCTTTCCAGTTCTTCGATTCTGGCATATAATTCCTCTTTTTCCATCATACGCTGTCTCCATCACTTAAAAAGGACCCGCTCATCGCGGGTCCCTCGATTCTATCTTCTGCCTTCTTCTGTATCGCTTGTTGTGACCACGCTGTGTTCTTTGATATAGTCAACCACTTCATCGATGGTCGTAAATGCCAGCCCTACGTAGCTGTCTGCTGCGCCATAGTAAATGGCGATCCTGCCGCTCTCGGAATCATGGATGGTAGCGCAGGGGAAGCATACATTCGGTACAAATCCTCTCTCCTCATACCACTCTTCCGGTGTCAGCAGGAAGTTCTCACAACGATATTTTACGATGGACGGGTTGTCAATATCCAGGATCGCTCCACCGATGGAATAGACATAACCGTTACAGGTTCCGCTCACACCATGATAGAACAATAGCCACCCTTCGGAAGTCTCAATGGGAGCTGCACCGCCACCGATCTTTAAGGACTCCCACCATTCGGAAGACTTGCCCATCACATGTCTGTGTTTGCCCCAGAATACCATATCGGGGCTCTCACTGACGAAAATATCACCGAAGGGCGTATGTCCGCTGTCGGAAGGGCGGGACAGCATCATGAAATTGCCGTGTACTTTTCTGGGGAACAGTACGGCGTTACGGTTAAAAGGAAGGAACGGATTCTCGATTCTGGTAAACGTCTTGAAATCCGTGGTTTTCGCAATACCGATGGCTGCGCCGTAGAAATCCTGACACCAGATGATATAGTAGGTATCTTCTACCTTTACCAGTCTGGGATCATATGCATAAATCGGCATGAAAGGCTTGCCTTCTTCATCTACGAACTGGATCTTATTCTTATCAAAATCCCAGTGAATAGCATCCTTGCTGCGTCCTAAATAAATATAGGGAATACCGTTGACCTGTTCACCGCGGAACACGCCGATGAATTCATCACCGTAAGGCATTACCGCACTGTTGAAGATTCTGGCTACTCCTTCTACAGGATTTCTGCCAATAATAGGGTTCTCACTGTATCTCCATACCGGTGCACCGGTATGTCCTTCCGGTTTATCCTGCCAGGGTACATTAGGTACTGCAGGGCTGATCATCTTAACTTTGCTCATTCGAGTTACCTCATTTCTGTATTATTTATCTTGCTTCCTGTTTTAAGAACTCTTCATTTCTGCGGATGAGTTCACATCTCTGTGCCACACACTCCACGCTTCTTCCTGGATCGGAAGGGGTGTTGAATACATAATCCACAAGCTTATCTATGGTAGTAGTTGCCACATGCATGCGGGTATCGCTGGATGCGTAGTAGATAAAGACTTCCCCCTTCTCATTCGCGATAGCACCGTTGGTAAATACTACGTTTGAAACATCTCCCACTCTCTCTTCCCCTCTGGGACCGATCAGCAGGCCCGAAGGCTCTGCGATCACTTTTGCAGGATCTTTCAGATCCGTTGCAAAAGCATAAATGACGTAACGTAAACCGGCTGCGGTATTACGTACTCCATGTGCGATATGTATCCAACCTCTGTCTGTTTTGATGGGGGTAGCGCCCGCACCGTTTTTGGCCTCGGTAATGGTGTGATATTTCCGCAGACTGGTCATGCGCTCTTCGTCGATCACTGCATGAGTGATATCGTCACACAGTCCGAAACCAATTCCTCCGCCACTTCCGGTCTCGATGAAATCATCCATCGGTCTGGTGTAGAAAGCATACTTGCCATCCACGAATTCCGGATGCAGCACTACATTTCTCTGCTGGGGAGAACGAAGGGTCTTTAAATTCTCCAGTCTCTCCCAGTGCTTTAAGTCTTTGGTTCTTACAATGCCTGCAGCCGCTACTGCTGCGGACAGATCATTTACGGAAGTATCCTTGCTTTCGGAACAGAACACACCGTAGATGTAACCATCTTCATGTTTGGTGAGACGCATGTCATAGACATTGGTCTCTTCCGGGCAGGTGTCATCTAACAAGATGGGATAATCCCAGAAACGGAAACCATCGACACCGTTGTCACTCTCCGCCACGCCGAAGAAGGACTTTCTGTCATTTCCCTCGATACGGGCTATCAGATAATACTTACCGTTTAATTCAATCGCTCCGGAATTCATGACTGCATTGATACCCAGACGCTCCATGAAATAGGGGTTTGTCTTGGGATTGAGATCATATCTCCAGGTCAGGGGAATATGTTCTCTGGTCAGAACCGGATATTCATAACGGTCATAAATACCGTTGTAGAAATCAGACTTTACATTTTTCCGGGAAAGCAGCTTCTCCTGCTTCTCTTTCTCTATGTAATAACGCTCTAACATCTCTTCATAACCTCCATGCACATCCTGCCGTTATGGTAAGGGCATTTCCAAGGCTCCACAATGGGGCGGTCAGGATAGGGATTTCCTTCCGGATCCACTTCCCAGAACCATTCGGAACCGGGTCTCTTATCGATCACATGATCTCTGATAAATGCCCATTCCTTCTCTGCGGCTTCCAGATATTCCGTTTTCTCCGGCTCTTTCTCATAGCCGTTTAAGAAACCGATCACGGTCTCCGCCTGTACCCACCAGACTCTGTGTACATTCACGACACCTCTGTCACATTCATTGGCCAGAGAGTGTCCGTCGAATGCCACCTTATAGATCTGCGCGGTAAGGTCTCTGGTGATGGCATACATCTTCTGCGTCAGTTCCGGATCATCCAGTACCTTGCAGCCTCTGTCAATCAGCCATGCGGTCTCGATATCATGACCGTAGGAATGAAGATTCAGAATGGTATTATAATGCTTATCGAAAAATACTTCCTGTCTGTGGAGCTTCGGATTATAAACTTTCTCAGCGAACACATCCATGATCCACAGAAGGCGTCTGCGCACTTTTTCATCCCCGGATAACCGGTACAGCTCCGTATAAGCTTCAAAAACATGAAGCAGGGTATTCATGGTCTTGTCTGCCAGGACACCGTTCTCCGACAATTTCTCATTGGATTCCGGTTTAAAGTCTCTGGTGAATGCTTCCAGATATCCCACCTCATCCATACACGTAGTCTCAATCAGAGTAAACAGCTTTTTCGCCAGCTCCAGGGCTTCTGCATCCCCGCTGGCCTCATAGTAAGAGGACAGCGCGTAGATGCAGAACGCCTGATTGTAGGTATGTTTTGTGGTATCCTTCGGGGTTCCGTCATAGTTTAGGGACCAGTAGATACCGCCGTATTCTTTGTCCAGACAATGGTCTTTCAGGAAATCGTAGCCGTGCTTTGCCTCATCCAACAGACTTTCGTCTTTTAACAGTGTATATGCGTTGGAGAAGAACCAGGTGATCCTGCTGTTCAGGATGCAGCCTTTTTCCGCCTTTTTATCCAGATTCAGATCGTAGTCCAGAAAACCGTAATAACCGCCGAACTCGTCATCCCGCATCCCTTTCCAGAAAGGAATGATTCCTTCGGTCAGATGCTTTTTGATCTCTTCTCTCATTTTCATGGTTTCCGCATTTTTCATGTTCCGCACTCTCCTTTGAATTTAACCTTTGACAGCGCCGGAGGTGATTCCACTGTAGATCTGTTTCTGACAGAGCAGGAATACGATCAGGGCAGGCAGCAGAGACATCAGTACACCTGCACAGATCAGATTGTATTTGCTTCCAAGAGGTCCGGTGAAAGTATACAGGGAGGTTGCAACCACACCGAGAGTCCTCTTGTCCTGCAGATACAGACTGGCGCAATAATACTCGTTATATACGCCTACTCCCTTAAGCACCATCGAAGTCACGATAGCGGGTTTCAGAAGCGGAAGAATGATCTTCCAGTAAATGGTAAAGTAGGAGGCTCCGTCAATAAATGCGGATTCATCCAGCGATACCGAAATATTTTCCATGAACTGGATGAAGATGTAGATGGAGATAACATCCGTACCCATACTCATAATGATGTAACCATACAGATGATTGATAAATCCAAGGTTACTCATGATCTGGTATACAGAGACCTGCATGGCAATTCCGGGAAGGAGAGTTGCAAACAGGAACAGACTGCGGACCAGTCCGTTGCCTGGGAACTTGAATCGGTTCAGTACATAAGCAAGCTGTGTTCCCACCAGGATGGATCCTAACAGTACAAATACCAGGATGATCGCTGAGTTCAGTATGCTCTGCCCATGTTGGCACGGTTAAAAGCGTCAATAAAGTTCTGGAAGTTCAGCCAGCTTTCCGGCAGGGTCATAACGTTAGTGCTCTGATATTCTGCGTCGGTCTTGAATGCTGTGATGACACAGGATACAATGGGCAAAAGTGCCACGAAAGAGAAGAATACCAGGCTGAAATACTTAATAACGATCCAGATGACAGCGCCTGCGCTGTAATGTTTGTGGTTGGTTTTCATCTTTGCCATCTTACACTGCCTCCTTCTTCCATCTTCTCTCTCTTCTGAGACGTTTTCTTCTGGTATATTCTTCATTATCCGCATCGGAGCTTCTAAATACCAGTTTGAAGAAAAGCTTTTGTAAAATCGTTGCTGCAAAAATGATCAGTAACAGTACCACAGCCATGGCAGACGCAAGACCTACCTGCTGGTTGGTATGTGCGATCTTGTCCATCAATACGAAGTAGGTTGCGGTTCCGCCGCCACCCTTGGTGATAACGTAGGGAGGATCGAAAGCACTCAGGGAACCTGTGATAGATAGGATCACGTTCAGCGTAACGATGGTCTTAATGCTGGGTAAGATAATATGTATAAACTGTTGGAATTTATTGGCACCGTCTAGCTCTGCTGCCTCGTACATCTCGGAGTCCACAGACATGATGGCACCGATGAAAAGTACCATGTTGTTGCCGTAATAACGCCATACCGAGGAAGCCACCAAAGAGATATTGTTAACGCTCTTGTCCTTCAGCCAGAACGGAAGACTTTCTAAGTTAAATCCACACCACTGTAATACCGTATCGAATACAAATCCTCTGGTGTAGAAGAATTTGAAGATAAATCCAATGGCAATACCACTGATCAGATAAGGGAAGAACATGAATCCCTTGAACATATTGCCGAATTTGGTCTTGAAACTTAAAATCGTTGCCAGGTACAACGCAAGTACCAGCTGCACCATTGCACCTGCCATGTAATAAAGGCTCAGCTTCAAAGCACTGAAGCATTCATCTTTTTTAAATACATCGATGTAATTATGGAATCCCACAAATTGTCTTTTGTCTACCGGGGTAGCATATTTCATTTTATAAAAACTGAATTTTACCATTTCTCCAAAGGGGAGATAGGTGAACACGAACAGCAAAAGCAGGGGAATGAACATGAAGGACAGGATGACGATGGTCTGCTGTCCGTTCCTGCTCTTTACCCATTTTTTCATGCTGAAGGGTTTTTTTGTTTTCTTCATTGTCTCTGCATTCATCGAAATACCTCCATACCCTTCTCTCTTAGATAAGAGGGAACCGGATAAAAGGTTCCCTCTTACTTCAGAAGATTAAGTTAATTGCTTAATGTTTACTGCCTGATGAAATTACTGAATCTCTACGCCACAGCTCTCCTGTGCGGAAGTCCACTCTTCGTTCCACTCGTTGATGATCTCATCATAGGTCTTAGAACCATCTGCTGCACACTCTACCAGCTCCTGCATCTTGGTCTCACCATTGTTGTTGATGTTCAGACCTGATTCAGCGTTCAGCTCGTTCAGCAGATCCTCTTCGCCGTCGATTGCGGGCTCATCCACTACGAAGTCGATACCCTTGAATGCAGCGTAGAAGTCCGGTAATCTGGTATCCTTGATAGCAACGGGAAGTCCGCCGCAGTCATAGGAGAATCCGGATTCTTCTGTCATGAACTTCACGAAGCACAGTGCTGCTGCCTGGTTCTCTTCAGATGCATCTGCATTGATACCAAAGCTGTAGTCAGGACCTACGGAAGCTGCCTGCTTGCCGGAAGTCAGGGTAATAGGGAACGGCATGTAAGCGATGTCGTCAGCGTTGTCACCGGCTTCCTTCATCTGAGGAACTGCCCAGGAGCCAAGAACCATGCAAGCGATCTGACCATTGTTGATCATACCCTTACAACCTTCCCAGTCCGTGGTGGAGTAGTCTTCCTCGGTAAGGCCTTCAGCAACTGCATCGTACATTACTTTGTATACGTTGTAAGCGCCGGTTCCGTCGCCGGGATCAGCAAAAGGATTGGCTGTGTGCAGTAACTTCTGGTTCATGTAGGTGCTGTCACCGGTAGCACTGCCGCTGATAGCGGGATCCCACTGGCCGCCCATTGCCCAGCCTGCTGCGTAGTTGGTGTACATAGGAATGATAGAGCTGTCATACTCTTTGATCTGCTTTAATGCTGCGATGAAATCTTCGGGAGTCTTAGGCATCTCAGTGATTCCTGCTGCTTCGAATACTGCCTTGTTATATACGATACCACCGCTAACACCTGCGGTGTAAGGAACACCGTATACAGTGCCTTCGTACATCTGGTTGTAGTAGTTCAGCTGTCCGTCCATCTCGGTAGTAGTTCCAAGAGGAAGGAAGTATGTGCTTAAGTCAGCCTTGTCAACTGCGGGGATAAACATAACATCGCCCCAGTCACCACCCTGCAGACGAAGCAGCGTATCACTTGCATAGTCGGTGATACCTTCAATATCAACAGTGATGTTGGGATACATCTCGTTGAATGCATCAATGTAAGTCTGGAAAGGAACTGCTGCGCCGTCCTCTAACAGGTCGGTACGGTTAGTCAGGACCTTAATGGTCGTGGTAATGTCGGTGTAATCCTCACCCAGAGTAATGTCTGCGTAATTCAGGCTGGTAACCTCTGCAGGTGCTGCAGCCTCGCTGGAAGCTTCTGCAGTTGCGGGAGTGGTGCTTGCTGCAGAACTCTCAGCGGCGCCGCCGTTGTCTGTGCTTCCACATGCTGCCATAGACAGTGCCATGACTGATGCTGTGGAAAGAGCTAAAAACTTTTTCATCTTCATAAGAAATCCTCCTAGTTTTCCGAAGGAAAATCCGAGTCCTCTGGCGAGGAGAGGATTTAGCCTCCTTGTTTTTTGTTACATTTGATAGCGTTTACTGTTTTGTAACTTAATTTAATTATACATAATCATATTAATTAATCATCAACTATTCTTGTTTTTAATCTCTTATTCTTGCTATTTTCGTTATTATCTTCTATTTTCACAAGTTCTATGCCTATGTTTTGTACATATTATACAATTAAAGTAATTAATTTGAGTTAAATTAGCTGATTTAATTAACTAATTTTGTTTTCTTTGCATCCTTTGTCATTGAAACAACTTAAATAATGGCTTATAATGTATTTAAGCTTAATTATTTTTTTCAAAAAGCATGTTTCTAGTGTGAAAAATAAATTTTTCACATGAAGTTTTGTTCCTGCACAAGCTGCTAAAGCAGCCGAAGTTTGAAGATTGCGGAAAGGCAAGGTTTTTGTATGAACATTTCCACCACTTTTCTCAATGCATTGAAGCACACTTCCTCCGGTGTGGAGGGACAACGTTCCCCGGAGATCCTCCTGGGACAGATCTACAAAGTATCCTTGGAAGAAAAAGGCTTTTTACTGCCTCTGGCCGGTGGAGAATTCCGCCTGTCAGATCCCTTTTATTATGAATGGAACCCATTTCCTTCTTATCTGCTGCTCTACACCTTAGAGGGTAGTGCTCTCCTTACCACCCGGGACAGTGAGGTGGTCCTGGATCACGAGCATCTGTTGTTCTTAGATTGCAGTCAGGGCTTCTCCCTCCGGCTGTTGCAGGGAAAGTGGCGTTTTCAAATGTTTTTCTTAAGTGGAGCGGAGCTTTCTTCTTATTATAGCATATTTCAGGCTGCTTTTACCTGTTGTTACCCGATTCCCATCGGCTCCTGCGTTTCACAGCGGATGCAGCAGCTGACCAAATTTTCATTCATCCCGACTCCTGCAGAGCAGATACAGCTTCACCGGGAGCTGACCGACATGTTCGCAGAACTGATGCTGTCCGCCCTGTCCGTCTCCCGGGATGTGAAGCCCATTCCTGCTTATCTGCTGTCCATGAAAGCGGATTTTGAGGAAAACTATGCTGAAAATCACTCTTTAGAATACTTTGAGCAGACTTTGGGCATCAGCCGCTACCGTCTGTGTCGGGAATTTTCCGCTACATTCCATACTTCCCCGCTGCAATATCTTCAAGGGAAAAAAATAGAAGCAGCAAAATCACTGCTCCTATCTACGGATAATCCGATTCACGAGGTGGGGGCTATGGTAGGCATCGACAATACCAATCATTTCATCCACCTGTTCAAAAAGCACACCGGTGTCACACCCTTCGTCTACCGGCAGAATGCACCGCAGTCTATACGTGAGACACACTGTCCTTCAGTACCAGTCGGCCTTCCACCACGGTAACTCCGGACTTATAATTATCACTGGTGATCTTCTTGATCATATTATGAAGGGCTCTTCTCGCCATCTCTCCCATATCTACTTCATACGTAGTAATGCGGATGTCGCTGAGGCCGGGATACAGATAGTTATCAAAACCTACCACGGAAATATCCTCCGGCACACGGTATCCGTTCTCTCTCAGCTTCTTGATGAGTAAGCTGGCGGTCAGATCGCAGTTGCATACGAAGGCCGTGGGCATATCCTTGGGAATCTGCAGCATGTTCACGGTATCGATCTTGCCGGTCTCAATATGACGGTCATCCAGCACCCATTCTCTCTTTTGTTCCAGCCCCAGTTCCAGCAATGCTTTCTGGTAACCGAAATAACGATCCGTGATACTCTCGGTGGCAAGCAGCGTTCCCACATAAGCAATCCTGCGGTGTCCCATCCGGTACAGATAATAGGTCAGTTCATAGGTGCCGTAATAACTGTTGGAAATAACAGAGTCACTGGCTTCCCTTCCGTTATAATAATCCAGATAGATCACCGGGATCCCGGCTTCTGTATTCAGATGCTGCAGGTAAGTATCCATCATCTTACCGATAACGATAATGCCATCCACCTTGCGTTCCTGTACCAGCTTCGGCATTCTGCTGCTCTCTTCCTCCACCGATCCAATGACTTCCAGCATGGTAAAACATTCCTTTGCCGTGGCTCTGGTAGCTACCGCCTGGTACATCTGCCAGTAAAACGATTCATATTTATCAAGGAATCTCTCAGAGATCAGAATACCGATATTGTAGCTCTTCTGGTTCTGACTTTTTCTTGCCGCTGACGGCTGCTGGTAGCCCAGTTCCTCCGCAATACTGCGGATCTTCTCCCGGACTTCCTCGCTGACACCCTTTTGTCCGGACAGTGCCTTGGACACTGTTACTGTGCTGACTCCAACTCTCTCTGCGATATCTGCTAATTTTACTGCTTTTGCCATAATCTTGTACTCCTTATCGCTGTTTTTTACACATTTCCCGATAAATCGTCAATTATACTTCCATATTAGATTTCTAAAAATCGTTTGTCAAGGCATGTCACTGCCTTAATTTTACACCTCGGTCAGGTGGATCAGCCTGCTGCGATAGTCCCCCCACAAAGGTGCCACCAATAATCCCGCCTGCATCAGCACATCACCGCCAGAGACTTCCCCTGTCTCCTCGATACGGTACTGCTTCTCCGGTGCCAGTCCTTTCAGACGTACTCTTCTGCTGTGGAAGTTGGGCCGGGAAAGTACCTGTACATAGGTTACCAGTGCCTCTGTCCGATCCTTGGAGGCTACCATGTAACAGTCGTAGTTTCCATTTTCCAGGAAAGAGGCGATCCGGTAATAGTCCCCTCTGCGGATCAGATCGTTGTATTTGTGATACATGGCGGTCTGTGCGGGAATCTGCTGTCTGTCCTCCTCCGGGATCTTCGTGATATCCAGTTCGTAGCCAAAGGTGCCTGCCAGCGCCACATGCCCTCTGGTCTCGAAAGGTGTCACTCTGCCCACCGTATGATTCGGGCAGTCCGACACATGGGCGCCCATGGTGGACAGCGGATACAATAACATTGTTCCTTCCTGGATCTTCAACCGCTCGATGGCATCCATATCATCGGAGCACCAGATCTGCGGACTGTAATACAACATACCTGGGTCGAATCTCGCTCCGCCACCGGAACAGTTCTCCAGAAGCAGATGAGGGAATTCTGCCAGCAGTCTCTCCTGCAGTTCATAGACTCCCAGCACATATCTGTGATACAGTTCACCCTGACGGTCTGCGGGCAGTTCCACGCTTCCCAGATCCGACAGCTGCCGGTTCATATCCC
>ERZ859980.898-NODE-898-length-14765-cov-1.492522_pt1 | contig 14765 bp, 16 predicted proteins | sample MGYA00509984_ERZ859980 | MGnify/ENA primary metagenome ERZ859980 (study PRJEB30046, sample SAMN00715173) | human gut metagenome | study: EMG produced TPA metagenomics assembly of the A metagenome-wide association study of gut microbiota in type 2... | reverse complement strand
AGTTTTGGAGACTCTTATTCTACCGATGAACTATGCCCCTATTGCGTTTAAGCACAAGTATATTTATACCATAACGCACCTAATATGTCAAATATTTTCTCCAGCTTCTTTAATGTTTTTTACACCTACTAATTCAATTCCTTCAACATCTTTTAAGGATTTCCTGATACTGCCGGAAGTATACAGCGTTGAAGCCCAATTTTTTAGCTTCCATAACTCTCTGTTGTACATTTGATACTGCACGAACTTCTCCCGAAAGACCTACTTCTCCAAACACTAATGTTGCCGGATCTATTGCCCTGTTTTTGTAACTACTAATTAGTGCCATTACCAATGCTAAATCCATTGCCGGCTCATTTACTTTCATACCGCCAGCCACATTAACATAGGCATCGTAGTCGCCCATTTGTATACCCATTCTCTTTTCAATAACTGCCATAAGCAAATTAACTCTGTTATAATCCGTTCCAACTGCTGTTCTTCTTGGCATACCGAAAGCTGTATGATTAATCAATGCCTGCACTTCAACCAAAATAGGTCTTGTTCCTTCCATTAAACACGCAACCACTGAGCCTGACGCGTCAGTAGGGCGTCCCTCAAGCATAAATTCAGATGGATTTAAAACCTGTCTTAGTCCTTCCTCTCTCATTTCAAAAACACCAATCTCATTGGTTGAGCCGAATCTGTTTTTTACACCTCGTAAAATACGGTACGCAGCATGTCTGTCTCCTTCAAAATACAAAACCGTATCTACCATGTGCTCTAAAACTCTAGGTCCAGCCACTACACCTTCTTTTGTAACATGACCTACAATAAAAATTGGAATGGTCAGTCCTTTTGCCATTTGCATTAATGTGTTGGTTGATTCTCTTACCTGACTAACACTTCCCGGTGCTGAACTAATATCTTCCCTATAAATTGTCTGAATCGAGTCGATTACTACAGCATCAGGCTTTGTTTCCGTAACAACGGCTTCAATATTATCAAGACTTGTTTCTGATAATAAACTTAAATTGTTGCTAAATTCTCCCATTCTGTTTGCTCGAAGCTTAATTTGCTTTAAAGATTCTTCTCCTGAAATATATAATATTTTCTTTTCTGAAGCTGACATGTTTCTGCAAACCTGAAGAAGCAATGTTGATTTTCCAATTCCGGGATCTCCACCAACTAAAATTAAACCTCCCGGCACAACACCTCCCCCGAGAACCCTGTCTAATTCACTAAAACCTGTGCTTATTCTTTCTTCATCATCTGCCTTCACTTCATTGATTGTTACAGGCATTGAGTTGGTTATATTTCTTCTTATTATTTTATTTTTAGGACCTTTAGGCTCTTCCACAAAAGTCCCCACCTCTTTACATCCCGGACACTGACCTAGCCATTTTGCTGATTCATATCCGCACTCTTTACAAAAAAATACTGTCTTATCTGCTTTTGCCATTTACTTCCCCTTATTCTATTTTTGAATATTAAGAAAGGCCCTTACGGACCTTTACTTAATCATATATTTAATTACGCTGCAACGACCTTAACTGTTGTCATTACACCTTTCTGTAAGTCTACATCAAATGTAAGCTTTCCACCAATATCTGTCTTTGAAACTCCAAGATCTTTATCATTAACAAATACTTTGTATTCCTTGTTTGCTTCTAATTCTAAAGTAATCTGAGTCTGTCCCATTCCATCTACGAAGAAACTTACTTCATCAGCAGTTTCCTTAAATACGTTTACTGCTGTTCCTGGAAGTGATTCATATACGAATGTTCCGTTTCTTTCTAATTTTGTAATTTCATTCCATGTTTTAACCTTATACATGTCTCCTGAAACTTCAAAATCTGACACCTTCTTCTTTGCATCTAATTCGTAATTTCCAAAGCTAATTGTTCCATGCTTTCTTTCTTTATTAATTCCTTAATGATTGCCATTTCTTCCTCCTGTAATTATTCGCCGATGCGATTTATCTTAAATCATTCTATCACACTTACAATATTTTTTCATTAGCTTTCTAGTGTAATAGTCTTGATTTTTTTTATTCAATTAGGGAATTTTAGTCCCTCTATTTTTTCTCTGATTTTTTCTCTGACTCTTTCTTAGATTCTTCCTTAGGCTCCTCTTTTACTTTGAATGTAACCTTATTGCTCTTATAGCCAACAGTTACTTTATCTCCTGCCTTCACTTTTTCGGCAAGTACCTCCTCAGCAAGCATATCCTCAACCTTATTCTGAATCATTCTTCTAAGTGGTCTTGCGCCAAACTTCTTGTCGTAACTTTCTTTTGCAAGATAAGTTTTAAGAGATGACGTGAAAGATAAAGCTATATCCATCTGTTCTTTAACCTGCTTTGCAAGATTTTTAAGCATTAATGATACAATACTCTTTACTTCGCTTTCACTTAATGTATGGAATACAATAATGTCATCAATTCTGTTTAAGAATTCAGGTCTGAACATTAGCTTAACTTCTTCCATAACATTTGCCTTCATCTTTTCGTAGTCGGCTTTTTCTGTATCACCCTGACTGAAGCCTAAATGCTTAGGATCTACTATTCTATTGGCACCGGCATTACTTGTCATTATGATAATTGTATTCTTAAAACTTACTTTTCTTCCTTTAGAATCTGTAATATGGCCATCATCTAATACCTGTAAAAGTACATTAAATACATCCGGATGTGCCTTTTCTATTTCATCAAAAAGCACTACAGAATATGGGTTCTGTCTAACCTTATCGCTTAACTGACCGCCATCTTCAAATCCAACATATCCCGGTGGTGAGCCAATTAATTTTGACACACTATGTTTCTCCATGTATTCAGACATATCAACTCTGATAATTGAGTCTTCTGTTCCAAAAACTGCCTCTGCCAAAGTTTTAGACAATTCAGTTTTTCCAACACCTGTAGGCCCTAGGAAAAGGAATGAACCAATAGGTCTGTTAGGATTTTTAAGTCCTACTCTACCTCTTCTTACAGCCTTAGCAACTGCACTTACGGCTTCTTCCTGCCCTATCATTCTCTTGTGTAAAACTTTTTCCAAATCAAGAAGTCTCTTCTGCTCATTTTTCTCAAGTCTTGTTACCGGTATACCTGTCCACATTGCAACAACTTCCTCAATTGAGTTTTCTGTTATAATAGGGCGGAACTCTTCTTCTGTGCCTTCCCATTTTGCAATTGCCTTGTTTAACTTGTTCTGAGCCTTGTCCAGCTGCTTCTTTATTTCTGTTGCACTCTTAAAATCAGCATGTCTTACACACATTTCAAGTTCTAAGTTAAGTTCTGCAACATCAATTTCCTTATCTTTTACAGACTTTGGTTTTGGCACTTCCCTAATTCGCATTTTTGAACATGCTTCATCAATTAAATCTATTGCCTTATCAGGTAAATTTCTGTCGTTAATATATCTTGATGATAATTTTACCGCTGCCCTAATTGCCTCATCTGAGATTGTAACGTTATGAAAATCTTCATAAGCAGATTTTAGACCTTTTAGTATTTCCACAGCCTGTTCTTCAGTTGGTTCCTCAACTGTTACCGGCTGAAACCTTCTCTCTAAAGCTGCATCTTTTTCGAAATATTTTCTAAATTCAGAAATTGTAGTTGCCCAATAACCTGCAAATTGCCCTTAGTTAATGAAGGTTTCAAAATATTTGACGCATCCATTGAGCCTTCTGCTCCACCGGCACCTACTATTGTATGAATTTCATCTATAAATAAAATTATGTTTCCTGAATTTTGTACTTCATCAATTATGTTTTTTAATCTTTCTTCAAACTCACCTCTGTATTTGGAACCGGCTACTGCTCCTGATAAATCAAGGCTGAAAATTCTTTTGCCAGCCATTGTTTTGGGAACTGTTCCTTCACAAATACGCCATGCAATGGCCTCAACAATTGCAGTCTTACCAACGCCAGGTTCACCAATTAAGCATGGGTTGTTCTTTGTTCTTCTGCTTAATATCTGGATAATTCTTCCTATTTCATTTTCACGTCCAACTACAGGATCAAGTTTGTTCGCCTTTGCCTCGGCTGTTAAATCCCTACCGTACTTTTCCAAAGTAGGTATGGGACTTGCCTGAGCTGCACTTCTGCCCCTCTTTGCAGGTTTAATGTAGTTTTTAACTTCGTTTGCATCTCTATTTGTCAAATTAAGAATATCCACACAAACTTTTTTCAAATTAATGCCAAAGCTTGCTAATATGCAATGTGCTTCACAATCAGGATCAGCTAATATTGCCAAAAGAATATGTTCTGTTCCTATTTGTGGAATCCCCTGACTTGCAGCTTCCTCAGCAGCTCTGCCAAGTAATACTGTGCTCTGTTTGAAGGCATTATATTTTTTGCTCTGGTTTTTGAACGTACCCTTGATTTTATTCCCATATCGTCTTCGATTGCGTTAATAATATCCTTGTACATTAAATTGTAATTATATAAAATATTGGCAGCCACTCCATCTGTAACTTTTGCAATACCTGCCAAAATATGCTCTGTTCCAATGTAATCCATTCCCAAGTCAATTGCCACATCTTTTGCATATCCGATTGCTTCAATTGTCTGTCTGGTAAATCTACTACTTTCCATATGCATCCCTCCATATTAGTCTAGGATTTTAATATACTCTAAAAATGTGTACATTATTTTACAATTTTTTAAATAAAGGGCAATTCTCATGAAAGAATTGCCCTTTAATCTTACGTTAATCTAAATCGATAAATTCGAAATCATCATCATCGTCATCGTCATCAAAATCAATTTCTGAATCATCGTATGCATCGATTTCTTCTGATTCATTTACCTCTTCAGCACTGTTTTCTGCGCTATCATTAATCTGTTCTGCATCAATAGTAATTGTATTATCTTTTGGAAGTTCCTCTACAGGTTCATCAATTTTCTTCGCTACTTCGTTTGCATCTCTGCTTCTAAAGCTTTTTCGATATCAACAAGTTCATCTGAATCAATGTCAACTTCCTTTAATTCTTCAACTTTTTCAGGAGCTTCTTTTACTTCTTCCTTTGAAGGTTCAGCAACTTTCTTTGCTTCTGCTTCCTCTTCTTCAATTGATACTCCTGAATCAATATCATCTTCATCTTCTTCGTATTTTTTCTTTTTGTTTTCTTTTTTAGCTTTCTTTTCAGCCTTCTTCTGGGCTTTCTTTTCTTTCTTTGGATCTTTTAATTCATCCTCTGAATATGTCTTTTTAATTTTCTTTTCTTTTTTGCTTATGCCTAAATTAATAGATACAAAAATTAAAATAACGATTACTACTGCTAATCCGCATAAAACTTTAATTAAAACATTGTACTTATCAACTAACTGGTTGTACTGTTTCTGTAAATTATTATATGCCTTAGCCGCTGCTTCTGACTGCTGGTTTGCGTCTGATGATGTTAAATATCTCTGGAAACATTTTTCGTTATCATCGTAGCTGTATAAATTAGTATCACCATTCCAGTTCATTGCATACACAAGATACATACCTTCATCTTCATCAAGTACCCATGCTTTAACTTCCTGATCAATAATTGTAACTTTCTTTTTGTCATAAGCTTTTACAATTCCGTCTACCTTCTTAGGCTGTACAATTGTGTACATTCTGCTCTTTATTTTAATATTGCTCATTGGATAGAACTTTTTCTGACTCTTATCATAAATATAAAAATCTGATGTTTCATCACCCTTTAAATAAAAAGCTGTTAATTCCTTAACGTCTCCCTTAATGCAAGTATAGCTGTTTCCATTATACTTTGCTGTACTCTTTGAAAATCCTTCAGGAATTTCTGACTTTTTAAATGATTCAGAAATAGTAAATGTGTTCTTTCCAACCTTTACTGTAGAATCAGTTGCCGTCTTCTTTGAAGTTTTCTTTTTTTTACTACTTGGTTCTTTATATGTTGCATCTTCTGCTTCTGTTAACTTCTTTGTGTTCAAAGTATATTTCTGAACAGCTCCTGTTGATGATGTAACATCAACTATTGTTAAGTTATCACCGGTATCCATTATAGTATTGATACCATCTTTTTCTACTGACCACTGTGATGTGCTGTCCTTTGCAGTTGCCTCAATCTTAATTGACTTTACTGTTGACTTAACTGTTAAGTTATATTCGTATGTAGTTGAATTAAAATCTAAAGGCACCTCTGTCTGATTTCCTGAATTGTCAATCGCATAAACCTTTAAATCTGACAAGTCAGTTGTTTCATCAGCGCTAACTGTAAAAATCATTGTAACCATCATAGCAGACATTGCCGCTATCATAATTAGCAGGCTTTTTAACTTCTTCATTTTTATTTCCTTTCTTCTCCTGTATTCTATACAAGCTTTTTAATTATTATGCTTCATCAATTGCTTTACCAATATCATTACGCATATATTTATTTTCAAAATCAATAAGTTTTGTTGCTTCGTAAGCGTTTGCTCTTGCCTCTTTTAAGTCTTTACCTTTTGCTGTAACACCAAGAACTCGACCACCATTAGTTACTATTTTTCCATTATCTAATTTTGTTCCTGCATGGAAAACATAATAACCTTCCTTGTTTTCAAACTTCTCAAGACCTTTGATTTCAAATCCTTTTTCATAAGAAACAGGGTAACCGTCACTTGCAAGTACAACACAAACTGCTGCGTTGTCTTCAAACTGTAAATCAATCTGATCTAATGTTCCATCAATACAAGCTTCAAATACATCAATAATGTCATTCTTCATTCTTGGAAGAACTACCTGGGCTTCAGGATCCCCAAATCTTGCATTGTATTCTAATACTTTTGGTCCATCTTCTGTGAGCATTAAGCCAAAGAAAATAATTCCCTTGAATTTTCTTCCTTCTGACGCCATGGCATCAACTGTAGCCTGGTAAACATATTTCTTACAAAACTCGTCAACTTCTTCTGTATAGAATGGACTTGGTGAAAATGTTCCCATACCGCCTGTGTTAAGTCCCTGGTCGCCATCTTTTGCTCTCTTATGGTCCTGAGCTGATGTCATAATCTTAATTGTTTTTCCATCAACAAAAGAAAGAACTGAAACTTCACGACCTGTCATAAATTCTTCAATAACAATTGTGTTACCTGCATTACCGAATTTTTTGTCTAACATTAATTCCTTAACGCCATCCATTGCTTCTTCTTTTGTATTACAAATTAAAACGCCTTTTCCAAGAGCTAATCCGTCAGCTTTTAAAACAATAGGATATTTTGAAGTTTCAAGATACTTCATTGCTTCTTCTGGTGTATCAAAATTTTCATAAGCTGCTGTAGGAATATTATATTTCTTCATTAAGTCCTTTGAAAATGCTTTTGAACCTTCTAATATAGCTGCATTTTCTCTTGGACCAAACACTCTAAGTCCTGCTTCTTCAAACTTATCAACAATCCCTCCAACTAAAGGATCGTCCATACCAACAACTGTTAAATCTATTTCATTATTTTTTGCAAATTCTACTAATTTGTCAAATTCCATTGCACCAATGTTTACACATTCTGCGATTTGTCCTATGCCGGCATTTCCCGGTGCACAATATATTTTGTCCACCTTTGAACTTTTGGCTACTGCTGTTGCAATGGCATGTTCTCTTCCGCCGCTTCCTACAATAAGAACTTTCATTTAAAACTCCTCTCTTTTTGTTTCCCATACGTTTTACAAAAAGCGTATCACGAAAGCACGCTCCCGCTGCTTTCGAAATATATTTTTTGATAAATGTGAACCTAAAAGTGTACTATATTTGTGTTTGCAATAAATTGTTTGCAATTGCGTTGATGGCTTGTGGAAGTATTTTCCACTCTGCCTGTTCCATTACACGTTTCTGCAAAGTTTCAGGTGTATCGTCAGGTAAAACTTCTACGCCTTCTGATAAATTATTGGGCCAGTGTCTGTTCCTTCATCTACGAAATGAACTGTAGCTCCTGTAACTTTTACTCCGCGTTCTAATGCTTTTTCATGTACATGTAATCCATAGAAACCATTTCCACAGAAAGATGGTATAAGTGATGGATGTACATTTATAATTTTATTTCTATATTTTGCTATTAATTCCGGTGGTAATACTACTAAGAATCCGGCTAACACAATTAAGTCTAAATTGTATGAATCAATTTTTTCAATTAATGCTTTGTTGAATTCTTCTCTTGTTTCGTAATCTTTTACACAAACACATTCTGCTGCAATGTTGTTTTCTTTTGCTCTTGTTAATGCGTATGCGTCTTTTTTGTTACTTATAACAACTTCTAATGATGCATTAGTTATTGTCTTGTTTTTTACGGCATCAATAATTGCCTGTAAATTAGTTCCACCACCTGAAACTAAAACTCCTACTCTAATCATAATAACCTCTTTTGATTAAATGCTGTTTGTTTCAATTATGTGTCAATTACAACTGTCTCAAGCTAATTCAAAACTAATCTGAAATTAATTTAAAGCTCAACTAAAGTTAATTTTAACTTATTTTAAACTAATTCTACGCCCTTTTCGCCTTCAACAACTTCACCTACTACGAAGCACTTTTCTCCTGCTTTTGTGATGGCTTCCATTGTCTTATCTACGTCAGCTTCATCAACAGCTAATAACATACCAATCCCCATGTTATATGTGTTGTACATCATTTCTTCTGCAATATCACCAGTCTTCTGAAGTAATTTAAAGATTGGTGGAATTTCATAAGAATCTTTCTTAACTACTGCCTTAACATTTTCAGGAAGCATTCTTGGAATGTTTTCATAGAAGCCACCACCTGTAATATGGCTGCAACCATGAATCTTAACACCTGCGTCCTTAATTGAGTTAAGGGCTTTTACATATATAATTGTTGGAGCAAGTAAAGCTTCTCCTAAAGTTGTTCCTAATTCATCATAGTATTTGTTAAGTGACTCTTCTGTCATGTCAAATACTTTTCTTACTAATGAGAATCCGTTACTATGTACACCTGATGAAGCAATTCCAATAAGTTTGTCTCCAGGCTTAATGTCTTCTCCTGTAACTAAATCCTTCTTATCTACAACACCTACTGCAAATCCTGCTAAATCATAATCATCTTCAGGCATAAGTCCCGGATGTTCTGCTGTTTCTCCACCGATTAAAGCACATCCTGACTGTTTACAACCTTCAGCAACACCTTTTACAATCTCAGCAATCTTTTCAGGATAGTTTTTACCACATGCAATGTAGTCTAAGAAGAATAATGGTTCTCCACCACCACAAACTATATCGTTTACGCACATAGCTACACAATCAATACCGATTGTATCATGTTTATCTAAAACAAAAGCAAGCTTAATCTTTGTTCCTACGCCGTCTGTTCCTGATACTAAAATTGGTTCTTCCATATTCTTAAAAGCACTCATGTCAAATGCACCGGCAAAACCACCAATACCACCTAAAACTTCAGGTCTTACTGTTTCTTTAATAGAACCTTTAATTAATTCTACTGACTTGTAACCTGCTTCAATATCTACGCCTGCCTTCTTGTAATCCATTTTCTTACTTCCTCCTAAATGTTGATTTAAAATAATAATGTTGTTTAAATAATATTCTTGTTTCAATAATATTCTCTAAGCAATTATGACTTAATGGCTCCAACGCCTTAATCTCTTAATTTGTCTCAGAAAATATTACAAGGTTATATAATGCCTTAGTATGCTTTATATCCTACTTCTTTTAATTTAGCGTCTTTTGCTACTACTTCAGATTTCATTTCATCTGCGTAATTTTTTATTTTTTCTAAAAGAGCATCATCTGATGTTGCTAAAATCTGTGCTGCTAAAATACCTGCGTTCTGACCACCGTTAATTGCAACTGTTGCAACAGGTACACCTGATGGCATCTGAACTATTGAATATAAAGAATCAACTCCACCTAAATCTGATGTTTTCATTGGAATTCCAATTACAGGCATTTTAATAATGCTGCACACATACCAGGTAAATGAGCTGCTTTTCCAGCTCCTGCGATAATAACTTTGATTCCTCTTTCTTCAGCACCCTTTGCCCATTCAAAGAAAATATCAGGTTCTCTATGAGCTGAAATAATTGTCATCTCATATTCAATACCAAATTTTTCCAACATGTCTGCTGCCTTGCTCATGATAGGCATGTCTGAATCACTACCCATTACAATACCAACTTTTGCCATTTTGCTCTCCTTTTTCTCATAAACTTTGTATAGTTAAATTTATAGTTAAATGCTTGTTATCTAATAAACAACAAGCAAAAATCAACTTTTATTTTATCATAAAACCACTATTTCGAAAAGATAATATAATGTTTATTACAAGATATTTTCTTTATTTTTGTATACATTTTCGTTTAAATGTATTGTTTTCTTTATTTAATTTGTTTTCCCTATTAATTTGTTTTCTTTATTTTTAAATTTTATTTAAGTGGTTCATTTAACAATTCGCAACCTGCTAAAACAAATCTGCCATCTCTTATTATGTCAATTTCTTCTCCGTCTTTAGTTACAGCAACAATTTCTCCTAACTCATCATAAGGAATTGTTATATCTGTATGGCAACTGAAATATGCCTTGTCAATATCTGTTTTTCTAAGGGCTGAAACTTCGTTTTCTTTTGCAATAATTTCTTTTCCATTAGGATTGTGAAGTTCCACATCTTCCTCGAAAGAATAGCATGTATCACCTACTGCAAAATGAGGACCCATTTTTTCAACAATTAATATTGGAAGTTTGTACACTACATCAAACTTATTTGCAATTGCATAAGCTGTAGTATTCGTTCCAATGGCAAACTCTCCAATAGGAAGTGTTTCGTGGTTGTACATTACATTCTCTTTAATGTACTTTTTGTTTTCCTCTTCTGTCTGGAAATTTTTGCAGGCATAGTCTGCAATCATTCCATCTTCAAATTTTATTTCTAAATCTTTATATTTCAATTCACCTAAATAAACTTCACTTACATGTAATATACCATTTGTTCCCTTTAGAACAGGTGATGTAAATACTTCACCTAAAGGAATGTTTACGTCGGCAAGACAATTTTCAAAATTAGTTTCTTTTTCAGGATTGTTAAGTTCATGTAGTTTTACATTAATATAGGTTCTGTTATCTCCTTTGCCCACAACCCTTACATAATCTGCTTTGTCTAATTCATCAATTATTTTATTCTGAATTATTTCGTATTTCTCTGAATCAAGTGTATTAATCTTCACTGTTGCATCAACATTTCCTTAAAGTTGTCGCCAAACTCAGGGATTGGAAAAGCAATAATTGTAAAACTTCTCTCGTCTCCCGGAATATGTTCCTGCACGATTCTCTGGTATTCATTAATATAGCCTGCACTTAATTTCTGCTGTTCCTTTGTTAACTTGTAAGCTTCTTTTTTGCTTTCAGGCTCAAATGGATTTTCACCAAATATTTCTATAACAGCCGGGCCTGCCATCTTTAGTGCCAAATCTTTTCTGTTTTCAAAAGCCTGTTTTGCCACTTCTAACTTGCGCTTAACAAAAGCCTTATCAAGATATAATGCCTCATCAAACTTATGGTCAAACCAATACTGTTTATTGCACATTGTGCTCCCATATCCTAATGGATAAATTATTGGTTTAAGCCCCATTTTTTCAAAATCTAATATTGCTGATTTAATAATCCTCTCAAAACCAATATTATATCTAATATCTACAGTATCCTTAATTGACAAATCTTTCCTTGCAATAACGAAGCCTTTTCTATAGCCTTCTGTGTAAACATGCGCCAAACTATCAATCTCACTTTGGCTCAAGCTGTTAAGATACTGTGCCATTCCAATTTCATTTGCACCAATATGCTCTCCATACATGTACAAATATCTAATGTCATTTAAATCACTGTTCATTACAATATCAACTGCAAAAGTTCTTTTCGGATTAACTCTCCAGTCAACCATGTCATCAACAAAAATTTCTGTATTATCTTTTTCAAATGAATACACAGCCTCTTCTATGCTTCGATATTCTAACTCTTCAGAATTTTCAAAATAATAGAATAGCTCTATAAATAACTCAATTCTTAAAGTTACAATTTCAATTTCCTGTCTATACACATTGCCAATTAAATCTCTGATTTTTTTGTAAACATAGCATAGAATTCTGCCGTATTCTTCTCCCAGTTCTTCACAGGCAAACTTTGGATTAGCCAAAGATGTTTCATAATTTTCTTTATAAATGTCTTCATAAAGTTCGTAATTTAATTGTTCTAATTGCTCTGTGGTATATTCCTTTAATCTGCCACTTTCAATTTCATCTTTTACAGAATTTAATTTCAAAATAAATTTAGCAACCTTACTAAAATATTCCTGATATTTTTCATTGCTAATATTTTCTGTTGAAATTTCTTTTATTCTTTCAATTGCAATCTCATAACGCTCTCTAACTATGTCCATTTCATTCCTCTTTGCTTAGTTTTATTTTTTAATAAGTTGAATTATACATAGATTAAATAAAGTCCTAAAATAAAAATCCATATTACGGCATTTCCTATTGTACCTATGTATGTATATCTTAAAAATCGGTTTTCTTCACTAAAACTCTTTAAACCTACTGCGAATCCCCAGGCTGAAACAATGAGAGAAACAAAAACCATAAGTCCTACGTAAACACCTGCCTTGCCTTTTAACGCTATTGATATTGCCACTGCAAGCACAATTATTAAAAGACTAATAAGGCCCATAACTGTAGACTTCTTGCCACCTTTTGTATATTTTCTAAGTGGTATATGTTTCTCTGGCTTGTCCCCTTTTTCATCTAATTTTATTTTTTTCTTTTTATCCCAAAATTTTATACTCATATCTTTACTTCTTATAAGCCGGCTTTTATCTAATTAAAAACAAGCTTATATATGTTTCCTTAATTTAGTTAATTTCAAGAAGATATATCCTAATAAACCTCCTATAGTATTAAGAAATATATCATCAACATCAAATGCTCCTACTTTTGTAACTAACTGTGCTGTTTCTATTCCTATACTAAAAAGCATTGCTAAAAATGTAACACTTAAGAAATTTTTAAATACACTTCTTTTTGATACCATTGGAAGTAAAAATCCAAATGGCATAAAACATACAACATTTCCTAAAAGATTAATTATTGTTATATTCCATCCATAAGTATGACGCATATTCCAAAAACGTGTAATCTCTTTAAATAATGTGAGATTATATCGGTACTGATCACTAACCATGGTTCTGTCTAGTGTTTCAGAAAAAAACATAAAATAAAGCGCCAATATCATGTATGCCACAAAAAATATTCTTCCAAAAATGCGAACTTTTCTAGTTGCCTTTGTCACTTTTTTATTCTCCTAATGGATTATTTTGCACCATACTGTGCATAGTATTTGTCAATTGCTTCTTTTATTTCATCATCAATTACAACTTTTCCATTACATTCCTTATTGTAAAGATGCTCTACAACATCAGACATTGTAACAATTGCATTTGTTTCAAATCCATAAAGGTCTTTTACTTCGTCAAGAGCGCACTTCTCTCCGCCCTTACCAACTTCCATTCTGTCAAGAGAAACCATAAGACCAACAATTGTCACATCTGCTGCACCTTTTACCTTTGGAACTGTTTCTTCCATTGACTTACCTGAAGTTGTAACATCTTCAATCATTACTACTCTGTCACCATCTTTTAAATTGCTACCAAGGAAGTTTCCTTTGTCTGCACCATGGTCCTTTTCTTCTTTTCTGTCTGAACAATAACGGATTTCTTTTCCATACAATTCATTAAAAGCAATTGCTGTTACAACTGCAAGTGGAATTCCCTTGTATGCAGGTCCGAAAAGCACATCAAAGTCATCACCATATCTGTCATGAATTGCCTTTGCATAATACTGACCTAATCTGTGAAGCTGTGAACCTGTTACATAGGCTCCTGCATTCATGAAAAATGGAGACTTTCTACCACTCTTAAGTGTAAACTCTCCAAATTTTAGAACATCACTTTCTACCATAAATTCTATAAATTCCTTCTTATATGCTTCCATTATATTAATTTCTCCTTTATCTTTAGGCTCTTTGACCTTTTTATTTCAACTTATCTGATATGTTCTGCTAATTTTGATATAATTTTTTCAATTTAGCATTAGCCAATATATCTTTTTTATCTTACCACGAAAAGCTAAGTTTCACAATGCGTTAAAAATTGTATTTTTTCTAACAAACAAAAAAGAACCATAAAACTTATTTGTCTTACAGTTCTTTTTTTACTTTATTATATGTAATTATTTAATTTTCTTTATATCCTCGCCATTTGTTTCACCAATTATAAAATGTGGCCTTTTCTTAACTTCCATGTATGTTTTTGACAAATACTGTCCCATAATGCCCATACAGAAAAGTTGGATTCCACCGATAAAAGTAATTATGCAGGCAAGTGATGGCCAACCGTCTACGGGATCACCCCATATTGCTTTTCTAACTATAATTAAAACAATTGCAATAAAAGAAACAAATGTAAACAGTAATCCTATAACTGATGCAATTTGTAGTGGTGCATTGGAGAAGTTGAAAATTCCGTCAAGTGAATATTTAAATAATTTCCAAAAATTCCACTTTGTTTCTCCTGCTGCTCTCTCAACATTTTCAAATGGTAACCATTTTGTCTTAAAGCCAATCCAACCAAAAATTCCTTTTGAAAATCTGTTCTGTTCTCCCATTGCCACAATGGCATCCACCATTTCTCTTTTCATTAATCTAAAATCTCTTGCTCCGTCCACTACGTCAGCATCAGAAATTTTGTTGATTAATTTGTAAATTGGCGGGCGAAAAAAGAACGAATTTTAGGTTCA
>ERZ859980.897-NODE-897-length-14770-cov-2.706422_pt1 | contig 14770 bp, 11 predicted proteins | sample MGYA00509984_ERZ859980 | MGnify/ENA primary metagenome ERZ859980 (study PRJEB30046, sample SAMN00715173) | human gut metagenome | study: EMG produced TPA metagenomics assembly of the A metagenome-wide association study of gut microbiota in type 2... | reverse complement strand
CTATGGATGATACCTTGCTAAACCGGGACAACTCAGACACTCCTTCAGGCATGTATACATCAGAGACTTAACAAAATAAGAAATCACGTAAAAACGTTGCGTTCTGCGGCAAATTATCTTAGTTCGCGGATGACAGAACAATTTAGTTTGTCATCTGCAAAATGTTCTATTTATTGCCGACATAATAAGCAATATATGGCTGTGAGACTTTGAGGTGTGGGAAGTTTGAGTCAAGTATATTATTTGCCTCGCTCAGCCATTAATAATTCAATCTCGTCTTCATTAATACCAACCATAGCTTCTCCAAGATCCTCAGAAAGTTCTGCGATCATCTTCGCATCGGTATAATTTGTAACTGCTTTTACGATCGCATTTGCACGTTTCTCCGGATTACCGGACTTGAAGATACCGGATCCTACAAAGACACCTTCTGCACCAAGCTGCATCATCAATGCGGCATCTGCAGGAGTTGCAACACCACCTGCTGCAAAGTTTACAACCGGCAGTCTCTTGTGCTCATGTACATACTGAACCAGCTCATATGGTACACGAAGTTGTTTGGCTTCATCAAACAGTTCATCCTCACGCATAGCGGAAATCTTAGCAATTGCACTGTTCATCATACGCATATGACGCACTGCCTGAACAACATCACCGGTTCCCGGCTCACCTTGGTACGGATCATGGAAGCTCCCTCGTTGATACGGCGAAGTGCCTCTCCTAAATCCTTAGCGCCACATACAAACGGAACGCGGAACTTTGTCTTGTCAATATGGTAAACATCATCTGCCGGAGAAAGTACCTCACTCTCATCAATGTAATCAATTTCAATTGCCTCTAATAACTGCGCCTCTACAAAATGACCGATACGGCATTTTGCCATAACCGGAATAGATACTGCTTCCTGAATACCACGGATCATTTTCGGATCACTCATACGTGATACACCTCCGGCTGCACGAATATCTGCCGGGATTCTCTCCAATGCCATAACAGCACACGCACCTGCTGCCTCAGCGATCTTTGCCTGCTCCGGAGTCGTAACATCCATGATCACGCCACCTTTTAACATCTGTGCCAATTCTTTGTTTAATTCATACTGTCTGCTCATACTATCCTCATTTCTGCACACATTTTCAAGCGTTTCAATATTGTATCAAGTGTGCACAGACACAATATTCTCATAACACCATTTTCTTTACTCAAGCCTCAGACAGCAGCTCCGGCTGTGCGAAGTTTGATTTCTTTACATAAGGCATCCCGACAAAACTTATCGGAATTATTTGCAAATGTAACTGAAGTAAAGTATACTATAATCTGACTATGTGAAAATATCCAATTTAACCATAGTCAGTATAGTCAGTTTGGAGGATATAATACCAATGCTTACATATTCATTTACTAATATAGGGTCAGATAGCCTGTACCACCATCTGTACCAATGTATCCGCGAGGATATTTTATGCGGTAATCTGACCGCCGAGACAAAGCTGCCATCAAAGCGTAGTTTTGCCAAAAATCTAGGGGTTAGCAATATTACCGTAGAAAATGCCTACGCCCAGCTTCAAGCCGAAGGATACATTTACTCCATTCCCAAGAAAGGGTTTTATGTCAGAAATTTATCTGACCTTACTCTCTCCATATCGCAAACAACATCTTCCACTTCGAACAGTCTACGTATGCCCGACAAATATAAGGTGGATCTTGCCAGCAACCAAATGAATCCGGAGCAATTTCCATTTTCTGTCTGGTCTAAACTGATCCGCGAGACTCTTCTCAACCGTCACGTGGAACTGATGCAGACACCTCCTTGGGGTGGCGTATGGGATCTTCGTCACGCCATCTGCTCACAGCTCAAAGATTTTCGAGGTATGGACGTGACACCGGAGCAGATCATTATCGGTGCCGGAACCGAGTATCTATACGGTCTTCTGATTCAATTATTCGGTCAGGACAAAGTCTATGCAGTTGAGAATCCCGGCTACCATAAGATTGCGAAAATATATGAAAATAGCCGTGTCAAATATCGCTATATACCGATCAGTGCTAAGGGTATCGATGCACTGGAATTAGAATCTTCCGGAGCACAAATTGTACATCTGTCACCGTCCCACCATTTTCCGACCGGCATCGTCACTCCGATCGGGACCCGCTATGAACTGTTGGCTTGGGCAACCAGGCAGCCGGGCCGGTATATCATTGAAGATGATTATGATTCAGAATTTCGATTATCCGGCAAACCTATCCCAACGCTGCAAAGTATCGACCAATCAGAACGTGTCATTTATATGAACACATTTACCAAAAGCCTTTCTTCAACCATACGAATCAGCTATATGGTATTGCCTAAACATTTGCTGGAACAGTTTGCAAAACGCCTGTCCTTTTACTCTTGTACCGTATCCAACTTTGAGCAGTATACGTTGGCACGTTTTATTGAAGACCGCTATTTCGAAAAACATATTAACCGTATGCGTACTTATTATCGCAAAATACGTGACGAACTGCTGGATGCCATTGCTAATAGCGCACTTGCCACACATTGCAATATTGCAGAAGAAGATTCAGGACTTCACTTTCTGCTGCATATTGATACCTCACTCCCAGATGATGCTTTGTCTGCAAAAGCAAAAGAATATGGTCTTCACCTATCTTTTTTGTCCGAATATTATGAAAAAGGAAGCCCTAATATTCCGGCACATACACTGATCATTAATTATTCCGGCCTGACCAGCGAAAAAATCCCTCAAGTGATCACACTGCTATCCAAGTGTATTCTCACTTAAGGGATCTGAAAAGATGGTTTCTATTTTGCCGCCATTTTACTCCGACAGCAAATGCGGATTGATTTGCTCCACACCTTGCTTACTCTGGCAGCAAATGCGGATTGACGTGCACAACACCTTGCTTACTCCGACAGCAAATGCGGATTGACATGCACCATAACATGCTTTACCTTTGGGAAATTGCGTTCTATCGCGTCATGTACATGTTCTGCGATCTCATGTGCCTCAAATAACGTTTTGTTGCCATCTGCACTGATCTCAATATCAACATAGATCTTATTTCCAAACACACGAGTACGCATAATATCAACATGAAGCACACCTTCTTCTCTACAGGCACACTCCCGAAGCTCATTCTCCAATGCATCATCACAGGCATGATCAACCATTTTGTCCGTTGCGTCCATAAAAATATCATACGCTGCCTTTACAATAAACAAACAGATTACTACACTGGCAATAGAATCAAGAACCGGAAATCCTAAACGTGCTCCAACAATACCAATCAAAGCACCAACAGAAGAAAATGCATCCGATCGATGATGCCAGGCATCCGCCATCAGTGCTCCGGAATCCACACGTTTCGCATGATATTTAGTATACTGAAACATTGCTTCTTTCGAAATAATAGACAATATTGCCGCAGCTGCTGCAAGCAGTCCCGGCGTCTGCAAATGTGCATAATCTCCCGCTATAATATTTTTGACAGCTCCATAGCCAATTCCAATACCGGTAAGACACAAAATATTTGCAAGCAGAAGTGCCGCAATACACTCCAACCGTTCATGTCCATATGGATGCTCCTTATCAGAAGCCTGTGCAGACAACTTCACTCCAACGATCACAATAATACTGCTAAACACATCCGATGCAGAATGAACCGCATCACTGACCATCGCTCCGGAATGAGCGATCACACCGGCTAGCAATTTGATCAATGACAACATTGTATTGCCAAAAATACTTACAATGCACACCCGCATTGCTACTGTTTCCATATTGTCTTTGTTGTTTTGATTGCTCATAATAACCTCTCCAATAAAAAATAAAAAAAGCAAAGCCAGCGCTTTGCGATGATGCCACGCTACATAACAGCAATTTCCTATTAATTAAAAAACATCCGCGAAGAACCAGTAATACTACTGTCCCGCGGATAAAACAATTCATTCCACTGTCACTTTGTGACCCGGCCCCAGATAAGATATCCGGCCTGTTCAGTTTGTACTGTAGCTAAATGCAGTGCAAAGAGTTTTCGTAGCCACTCCATAATTGAAGTTCTATATATTATATGTACGTTATCATTAAAAGTCAACACTAATCTTTCTTATACAAAACAAATCTTTCTTATATAAAACAAACCCCTCTCGTCTCGCCAAAATGTTCTTTGACGAAACGAGAGAAGTTAGTATGATTGCGATTATTTAGACAGCCTGCTTTTTCCGGTTGCGTAGTCGATCGTAACGCCCGGCTGCACATTATAAACGAATACATGGAAACATATTCCCTTACCTTTATCTTCCACAGAATAAGCTTCCATCTCGACTCCTTCTGCCACTAGATTATCACCCTTAAAAACAGGGGTAACACGATACAAAACATGGTGATCTGTATCTTTGACATAATCTGCCACTTCATCCTCAAAAGGAAGCATTCCATCTACATTTAAATATCTAGTCCCCGTGATCAGATTTTTTTTGTTTGCATTTTCACCTGCCAATTGAAATCCGATCAAATGACAGCGGTTATACAAATATTTGCCATCCACGACATCGTATTTAACAGTGTTCCATCCACTAGGCTTTACCATACCGATCGCACCACGTTTCTCCGTCGGCATAAGCTCTTTGCATATATTGGCATAAGCTGTGCCACAACGTCCCAATGCATCCAGACGATGATAATTCTCAAATGCTTTGGTGTTGTTTTTTTCACGGGTTGTGAAATTCGGAACATTATCATTCAGTTCCACATATGGTTCCCCGTTGTACGCCGCATGATCTTTTAAATTATCTAAAGACTGCGTTGCACTGTCGGAATCTTTCCCATCCGCATCTTTTGCCGAGGAACTTTCTCCTTCTGAGCGATCCTGCTGTGGCGCGGTTGTCTTTAACGCCTCTTTCGCCGCATATTTAGCAACCTTAACAACCTCTGTAGAGGAGCAACCGCAAAGCGCTGTCATCAGTCCCAAAATACACCCAAGACGAATCACCCACTGCATTCTTTTGTTTGTTCTATTTTCCATATTCGTAACCTCGTCCGTAAGACTTTACAACCACTTATAAATCTCTTAAATACCTAATAACTCTTCTGCGTGTTTCACTTCTTCCTGGGTCGGTGGATTAACGCCTTTCAGCGGATAATCAATTCCAAGCTGTTCCCATTTAAATACACCCAGTGTATGATACGGCAAAATTTCTACGCGCTCTACCGTCTTTAATGTTTGGATAAATTCCCGCATTTCGATCAGATATTTATCCTGACTGTTATCCCCCGGGATGAGCACATGACGGATCCACATTGGCTGCCCCATATCCGACATCTCTCTTGCCATCTCTTTGATATTTTCCCCGGTTTGTCCGGTAAGTGTCTGATGTACCTTCTCATCAATGTGCTTAATATCCAGCATAACAAGATCTGTTACTTCCATCAATTTTTTCCACTTGGAATAAAACGGCTCTTCTCTGGTAAACGGGTTTCCACTTGTATCAAGCGTCGTATGAATCCCCTTTTCTTTCGCCAAAGTAAATATCTCTGTCAGAAAGTCGATCTGCAAAAGCGGTTCTCCGCCACTAATGGTGATCCCACCGTCTTTGCCCCAATAATTGCGATAGCGCCAAGCCTTATCAATTAATTCTTTGGCAGTATATAGAGTTCCCTTTTGCATATCCCACGTATCCGGATTATGGCAAAACTGACAACGCATTGCGCAGCCACTCAAAAAAATAATATATCGCACACCGGGACCATCTGCAGATCCAAAACTCTCTAATGAATGTACATAACCTTTTGTTTGTTCCATCGTTTTCTTTCCTTTCTTAGTCCGCCTCTGTAGCAGAAAAGGAGCAGCCCTTTATAGAAAAGACTGCCCCATATTTCTTTGGTTTATACAGATCATGTATGCCAAAAACATTCACAAAGATGAATATTTCATCGCATATGCCGTCGCATTCTCAAGTCATTTTGAAAATGTGCTTCGCTGTAACTTACAGAGACTCATGACATGTTCTGGCAATTACATCGAGCTGCTGCTCTCTTGTCAAGTCGATAAACTTAACTGCATAACCGGACACGCGGATCGTGAAGTTTGCATACTCTTCTTTCTCCGGATGCTCCATAGCGTCGATCAGCTTCTCTTTGCCAAACACATTGACATTCAGATGATGTGCACCCTGATCGAAGTATCCATCCATAACCTGAACAAGATTCTTTATACGCTCATCCGGATTGTGTCCCAATGCATCCGGGTTGATCGTCTGCGTATTAGAAATACCATCCAATGCTTCCTCATATGGCAATTTTGCTACAGAGTTCAAGGATGCCAGCAAACCATTCTGCTCAGCACCGTATGCAGGGTTAGCACCTGGTGAAAGTGGCTCTCCTGCTTTTCTTCCATCCGGAAGGGAACCGGTTGCCTTACCATATACAACGTTAGAAGTAATTGTAAGGATTGATGTGGTAGGCTCAGAGTCACGGTAAGTGTGGCAGTTACGAAGCTTTCTCATGAACTCACGAAGCAGCCATACTGCGATCTCGTCTGCACGCTCATCATCGTTACCATATCTAGGGAAATCCCCATCGATCTCATAATCTACGGCTAATCCATCCTCATCACGGATCACTTTTACCTTAGCATACTTGATAGCTGACAGAGAATCTACAACGTGTGAGAAACCTGCAATACCGGTAGCAAATGTTCTTCTTACATCGGTATCGATAAGTGCCATCTGAGATGCCTCGTAGTAATATTTATCATGCATATAATGGATCATGTTCAATGTCTCTACATAAGTCTGTGCGAGCCATGTCATCATCTCATCATATTTTTCCATAACTTCATCGTAATCAAGATACTCGGATGTGATCGGACGATACTTCGGTCCAACCTGCTCCTTGGTCTTCTCATCAACACCACCGTTGATCGCATAAAGCAAGCACTTAGCAAGGTTTGCTCTAGCACCGAAGAACTGGATTTCTTTACCTGTCTCTGTTGCAGATACACAGCAACATACAGAATAATCATCGCCCCATACCGGACGCATAACATCGTCATTCTCGTACTGTACGGAACTTGTTGCAATAGAAATATGAGCTGCATATTTCTTGAATGCTTCCGGCAAGTTAGAGGAATACAATACTGTTAAGTTAGGCTCTGGAGAAGGTCCCATGTTCTCTAACGTATGCAGGAAACGGAAACATGTCTTCGTAACCTGAGAACGTCCATCCATACCAATACCAGCTACATCTACAGTAGCCCATACAGGATCTCCGGAGAACAACTGGTTATAAGACTCAATACGAGCGAACTTAACCATACGGAATTTCATCGTAATATGATCTACTAATTCCTGTGCCTCTTTCTCTGTCAATACACCGTTTGCCATATCTCTCTCAATATAAATATCCAAGAAAGTAGATACACGACCTACGGACATTGCTGCACCGTTCTGTGTCTTGATCGCTGCAAGATATGCAAAATATAACCACTGAAATGCTTCTTTTGCATTCTTAGCCGGTCTTGAAATATCAAAACCATAAATCTCACCAAGAGCTTTCATATCTTTTAAGCATTTGATCTGCTCAGCCAGCTCTTCGCGGATACGATAATCTTTACTACGCATTGCACGACGCTCTGTACCGGCAAAATCTTTCTGCTTCTCTTCAATCAGGTAATCCATACCGTAAAGAGCAACACGACGATAATCGCCAACGATACGTCCACGACCATACGTATCCGGAAGACCCGTTAAGATCTTGTTATGACGCATACGCTTCATCTCTGGTGTATATACCTCAAAGACAGCGTCACTGTGCGTTTTATGATATTTTGTAAAGATCTCATGCAGTTTCGGGCTTGGCTCATAACCATACATCTGACAGGACTGCTCTGCCATACGAATACCACCATAAGGCATGAACGCACGTTTCAGCGGCTTATCTGTCTGCAAACCAACAACTTGCTCTAAATCCTTAAACTCATCGCTGATATATCCGGGACCATATGCTGTAATACTTGAAACAACCTCTGTCTCCATATCAAGAACGCCGCCCTTTGCACGCTCCTCTTTCTGGAGTTTCTGGAGCTCGCCCCATAATTTATCTGTTGCATCTGTTGGTCCCTCTAAGAAAGACTCATCACCATCATATGGTTTGTAATTGTTTTGGATGAAGTCGCGTACATCAATGCCCTCTTTCCAAAGTCTTCCTTCAAAACCTTCCCATTCCTTAAAGTCTGCCATATTGACCTCCTTCTTATTGTGCCATTTGTCTCACTTGCATTCTTTCAAACATACTTTATTCATGTATATGAAGATGCGAAGTATTTATTTATCCGCAAGTTATACTAACATGAATCATCGTTTATTACAAGCTGGAAATTGATACCTTTTATCAACAATACAACTTTTCTTTTTACAAAGAATTTATGCTCTGTCGATCTTTTTGAAGCAGTTCAAAAAAGTCTTCCACCGGCATAGGCTTTGCATAATAATATCCCTGCACATTATCGCAGCCAATTTTTCTTAATAATTCAACTTGCTCTTCCGTTTCAACGCCCTCTGCCAGCAGCTCCAGTCCCAACTTGTCTGCCATCGCCACAACATATTCTAAGATCAACCGACCCTTTTCGGAAACCATCATATTTTCCATAAATTTCTTGTCTAATTTGATGACATCAAATGGTGTCTCTAATAAAATATTTAAGGAAGAATAACCACTTCCAAAGTCATCCATTAACAACTTATATCCCTGATGTTTGAGCAGCTCTGCCATATTGCTGATCTGCTCATCCCCAATGGTTTCTGTAATCTCTAACTCCAACTGTTCTTTCGGAATACCTGCCTCATGAATAGTCTGCGCCAGATAATCCATAAAAACAGTGTCTGTCAAATGCAGTCTGGACACATTCACAGAAACCGGGCAATTTTTAATACCAGCTTGTTCGCACCGCTTCAAAAAATTGCATGCCTCTTTCCAAATATAGTAATCCACTTTCTTGATATAGCCATTTTCCTCAATGACCGGAATGAACTCATTCGGATAGATCATACCGCGATCCGGATGCTGCCAACGGACCAACGCCTCTGCCCCGACAATATGATTCTGTACTATACTATATTTCGGCTGCAAATACATCTGAAACTGTTTTTCATCAATTGCAGAAGGAAGACTTTCCTCAATAAAATTGCGGATATACAACATTTCCTTAAATTCTTCCTGATAATAAAGAACATTGTTCATCATATTACCTTTTGCCTTTTTGCGCGCCATTGCAGCTCGATCCTCAATCTGGCGCAGATCCATCTTACGATCATTTACAATATATACACCAATGGAATATGTCAATTTAATATTTTTGAACATTTTGCAACGTGTCTGAATCTGACGGATCAACTCATCTAACTCGCTCTCATGTTGAAACTCGCTCAGCACAACAAATACATCGCTTCGTAAATTGAGATAATACTGTGTTTCATTGCATATTTCTGCAAGATTGTCTTTGATAAACTGCAATATCTGATCGCCCATCCGCTCTCCATAAATATCATTAATGATCTTAAAGCGACTGATATCAAATTGAATACATGCAATACTTTTGGAGGAATGGAGGATCAAATCGCGTACATGCGATTCAAAATGCTGGATCTTTTGAGCACGTTTCACCAAATATGTTATTTTCTCTATCTCCTGTTCGTCACAGGACGGTTCTGCCGGTTTCCCTGCTAACATATCCGGATACGCCTGCAGCATATCTTCCAAAATCTCAATACTGGTCTGTATAGCCTGCGCACATTTCTTCTTGATCATTCCCTCACGTCGGATCGACGCCATCCCCTCTGCAGTACTAATATTATTTTCCAATATATCTGCACAATTAAATTTGCCTTCCATCCGCTCCTGAAAACGATCAACAAACTCCTCCGCAATCTTTGTCCCAAAAATTTCCCGTTCTCTATCTTTTGTATCTGAAAAACCATAGGCCAGCCCCAATACAGCAAGTGCCGCCGTAACACAACCACACACACTTCCCGTATACATTCCCGCTGCAAAACATGCCATCGTGCGATATGCCGTTTCCTGATCCATACCATAATCCGAAGCATACGTGGCAAAAATCGCCTGTGCGCAATGATAATGCTGTTTGAGCTTTGTATAAACCTTTTCCTCGTGGCTCATAGTTCCTCCCTCCTTGCCGTTTTCCGTCCAACTTCTTACCTATAATCTATCATAACAGGTCTAATGCAAAACTGCAAACAAAAAAGCAAAGCCAGCGCTTTGCTTTGCAAGAATTGCTAAAGCAATTCTTGGCGATGATGTCACGCTACACAACAGCAATTTCCTATCAATCAAAAAAAGCAAAGCCAGCGCTTTGCTTTGCAAGAATTGCTAAAGCAATTCTTGGCGATGATGTCACGCTACACAACAGCAATTTCCTATCCCACAAAAAAGTCGCCATGGTGTGTCCGGTTTTATGGACATGCCATGGCGACTTTTTTTATTTCACGCTATTCTGTCATACATAATAGCATAGAGCACTCATCCTATTTTATCTTAATACTCTTTTTCTTTGTTTTATATCCTTTTTTATGTACAGTTACTGTAATCTTCGTCCCTTTTGTTAGTTTCTTTGATAGCCTAAATGAAACTACTCCTTTTGCCGAAGTTTTCTTAGTTATCTTCTTAACTTTCTTCTTGCCTTTCACAATAATCTTCTTAGAAACAACGATCGTTACTTGTGCCTTGCCAACTGTACTTACCCGAATCACTTTTGTCTTTTTCTTGGCTTTAACACCAAGCTTTTTGATTTTCTTTATCTTGGCAGGTTTTTTCGTCTGTCCAGGATTTGGTACAGGTTTTTTCGTCGGGTTCACCGTAGGTGCCGGTGTCGGTTTCGACGAAGGTGATGCACTCGGTTTTACACTTGGTTCGGTTGAAGGTGTCACAGACGGAGACGGCGATGGTATAACGATCACCTCTTCGTCCTTACCGGTCTTATAAAAGTTATCAATCCATGTGTTCATCTGTGCAATGCCATTTGGACGCTGCTCCACAAAAGATTTCAAGCTGTTGTAACCTGCATACCCATTTATTGTATCGTTATTCCAATTGTAACGGGTATAATACTGTGCGAACAATGGCTCGTAAGTATTTTTAAACTGTGTCAATACTGTGGTTGCTTTGGAAGATTCAAAGTTTTTCTTAGAAAGATCCAATAATTCCTGCTGATATGCATTCCGGAATTTTTCATTCGACATTAACATAATGAAACATTGAATGCTCGGATTCATTGCCTCTTTCAAGTTCTGTCCCAACAGTCCACGATCATTGTAATAATTTCCTTCGGCGTCTACATTCGTATTGTAATTGTCATCGCGGATCGTATTTGCGTATGCCTCTCCTGATCCACCACATCCGCCAAAATCCAGGTCATATAAACAAAAACGGAATCTTCCATCAGCGTATGCATTATTAGGATCCACGGTTGTTGTGCGCCACATTGACCAATTCTTGCCCGGCCAGTCCCATTTATTGTTGATCCATACCTGCGCAGCAAAATAATCCATCACTGACTGCGGATCTACCAGCTTACAAAACGCCTCATAATCCGCATCATTCTTTAGGTTCTTATGCTCTGCAAAAAAGTTCATAAGATCACGATAGAAATAGTTTACATCCGTCTCTCCATCCGGAAGTGTCCCTTCATCCAATTTGTAACCATATTCCTCATCTGCATCTGCATCAGAAGCTTTATAAACAACGACGGAATCTTTGTTTACACCATGTGTCTCTTCAAAATAGCTGTCATCAAAATCCTGCTGTAAAATATACAATCCCCAATATTCACCATCGATGTAAACAACACATGCTCTGGAACCTTGCGTCTCGCAATCCAGATCTGACAACATACTCTGCCAATAGGCATCATTGTATTTTGTACCTGCAAACGCATAATTTCCACCATTGCGAAGCACTAACTTTTTGTGCTTTGTGATCGTCTTTCCGCTATCATCTTTGGCATTCTCAAAGAATGGATATTTAAAGTTTTTCTTGCCATAATCCGCACGTGCATACAAGCGCAATCCTTTCATCAGATCCGAACGGGAATAATTTCCCTGAATACGGATACCGCAATCCTGCTGCAACTGACAGTCAAGCGTTGTTCCATCCGTTTCGAAATAATCAATATGAGCATTACGCTCCCAAGCCTTACCCTTTTGATTATAATTCGCCGGCAAACGTCTCGCCTGATCGTTCATCATGTCTGTGGTGGCTTTTGGATTCTCCTCCAAATACTTTGCCACTGCCTCATCAAAGATCTTGCCTTTTACATAGATTCCTTTTTCATAATCGAAAAGATCTTCGTAATTCATTGAAATTGACATCACAGATAGCGGGATTCCAGCTGCCTGCGCACTCTTCTGAGCGTTTTTAATATGCATTGCCACGGTACCGACGAAATATGTATTCGTCTCGACAGTTCCAAAATTGCCATTCGCATCTACCGCCACTGCTTTGACAACCGTTCCCTTATCAACGTCAGCATCAGCCGGTGCTTTCCGTGTTGTCGTATACGACTTTGTCCTCTTCTTCCATCTTACATTGGCATTGTCAAATAACAATGGATCTACAGCGGATACGTAATTAGCTTCCTTACTCCGATCCTTGATCGTAATACCGTCTGTGTACTCTGCTCTTGTACTGCTGGTCTTTGGATCACTGCCATCCAATGTGTAATAGATTGTCTTAGCTCCTTCACTGGTCAATGTCAACGTAAATGCCTCTGCGTAAATGCCACTTCCGGCGGACATACTGACTGTGATCGGCTGCTGCTCCTCCTCAGCTGCCAACGCAGTCTGGCTCCAGCCATACGCTGCAGGTGCCGCAAAAGCAATCGTCAACCCAAGTGCCGCTGCCAATATCGGCGTCATCATGTTTCGTGTCCTCATTCTCATTACTCCTTTCTACCGATCAGCTCTCCTCTTATCGGTAATCCTATGTCTAACATGCGCAAGTGAACAAGCTCCCTTACGCCGTGAATTTGTGATATATTCAGTATAAAATGAAAAAGAGAGTACGCCTACACTCTCTTTTTCATATAAATTACCACATATTTTTTTCATTTATTTCAGAAATACTTCGGCATTGTCACCTGACAGATCAATAACCGAGTACATCATTCACAAGAATTACATGGATCCTATCTGCATGATGCGAATATCTGGTAATCAAAAACTGACAGCAGATCGTATCCGGAGACTTGCAATCGACACATTTACCAGTCAAGCGACAAGGAGTCTTGATGTCAAATCGCTGCGCATTGGATGGAGCTGCAACATTTCTGGCACGTTTCATCGCCTCATCAAGATCAGAACATACCTTATTCATTCCCACAATAAATATTACCTTGTGAGGTCCCTGTGCAATGCAGGAAACTCGATTCGAGTTACCGTCTATATTTACAATAATTCCATCATTTGTCATCGCATTTGCGCTGGATAAAAATACATCTGCATCGTATGCCGCCAGAAGACTTTCGCGCGGTTCCATCTTAGCACGATCTATGTAGTGATAATTTCCTTCATTTAATGCTTGGATAAGACCGATCTCATTGGCGCTCTGACAACCACCCATAGCTACGGTACTACCCTCACCTATAATATCTAATGCCTGTTTTAATGCCTCCTCCTTGTTTTCTGCATAATACCCTGTCATGTTTCTTGACTCGAGACCTTTGATCACTGTCTGCGCCAATACGGCATTTCTTTTTCTCACATTCTCGTTCATAATAAACCTCTTTTCTGCACACGTTTATTGATATAACAAACCTTGTGTCCGGTGTACCGGGACACAAGGAAGCGGTTTGTTATTCATTATAACACATTTTGCTAATTATAGTTACATCATCTTCCACAACCAATAGATCACGCCAAGTACCCAGCTCGAAAATATTCCATACAAAATAACCGGTCCCGCAATCTTAAATATCTGGCAGCCTTTGCCAAACACTTCACCTTCCACGCCAAACTCCAAAGCCGGCGATGCCACAGAATTTGCAAATCCGGTGATCGGAACAATGCTTCCTGCACCGCCAAACTGTCCAAGCTTTTGATACACATTAAAGCCGGTAAGCAGTATGCTGATCAGTATCAAAGAAAGTGTTCCATATAAACCTGCCAGTTCTCTGTCATTCCCCATAGACTGATACCACTGTATCAATATTTCTCCCAGCAGACAAATCGAACCACCGACAAGAAAAGCCTTAATACAATTCCAAAAACAACTGTGTTTTGGTGTCATATTACTAACATATTCGTTATAAATTTCTTTCTGTTTATTCGCATCTTTCTCAGCCAATACCTCCTCAATCGAAGGATTTGCAGCTTTTTTCTGTTCCATCTTTTCCTCTCCTTCCACTCAAAATTTCCCATCAAATTTTCCACACCACCAACAACTACATATCCACATATTGCTTTATTATGCCGTAAAATATACATACCTAAAACTTCCCATACTCGAAGTTATTGCAAAACCACATATTGCTTATTATGTCAATAACTATATGACATTTTGCAGCCGCCAAAGAGCGATTTCTGCCATAAGAGAACTATAGTAATTGCCTTGCCGCATTTCGTTTTTACAGTGATTTCTAAATTTTGTTGTCTCTGATGGATGATTTACATGCCCTTCGGAGAACTCGAAGTCCCGGAAGCAAGGTATTCATCATTTTTGAAAGGGACTTTGCGCTCGTCGTTACTTATGTCTCGTAT
>ERZ859980.896-NODE-896-length-14775-cov-3.610937_pt1 | contig 14775 bp, 9 predicted proteins | sample MGYA00509984_ERZ859980 | MGnify/ENA primary metagenome ERZ859980 (study PRJEB30046, sample SAMN00715173) | human gut metagenome | study: EMG produced TPA metagenomics assembly of the A metagenome-wide association study of gut microbiota in type 2... | reverse complement strand
CTTTTACATAGTGCCCGGCATTGCATTTGTCCTGTTCTTCATTGTTTATCGTAAACAGATTGCAGCCAATGCCAATGTTGCTAAAATGCGTACGAAGAAAGCAAATAAGGTTGCTGTGAAACGTATGAAGTTAGCGGGGAAATTGTTGGCAGATAACAAGAAAGATGCATTTTATGATGAAGTATTGAAAGCATTGTGGGGATATATTAGCGATAAATTGAGTATTCCGGTTTCACGTTTATCTAAAGATAATGTCGAGGGAGAGCTTCTCAATTACGGTGTTGATGATGCACTGATAAAAGATTTCCTTGATGCATTGAACAATTGTGAGTTTGCCCGTTTTGCTCCCGGAGATGATAATCAGGCTATGGATAAAGTTTATTCAGATTCTTTGGAAGTTATCAGTAAAATGGAAAACTCTATAAAACATTAAATTGGGAGGATGTATAATGATGAAGAAAGTAATATCCTTAGTATTTGGTCTACTGATAGGATTAGCTGTTTGGGCGCAAGGAACGGCAGATACTTCGGCTTCTGCCAAAGATTCTGTGTCTATAGGTTCGCATACGGAATTTTCTGCAACTAAATCAGCTGACAATGTTACGAAAGCACAAGGTGACAGTGCATATATGCGTAATGATTATGCTTCTGCCATTCAAATATATGAGAGCTTATTAAAAAAAGGTGAAGCTGCTGAAGTTTATTATAATTTGGGTAATAGCTATTATAAAGCAGACGATATAGCAAAGGCAATTTTAAATTATGAACGCGCTTTGTTATTGCAACCGGGTAATGCAGATATTCGCGCTAATTTGGAAATAGCACGTTCCAAGACGATAGATAAGGTAGTTTCTGTACCTGATATATTTTTTGTAGCTTGGATTAAGTCGTTGACAAATTGTTTAAGTGTAGATGCTTGGGCTAAATTAGGTATTGTGTTTTTTATTCTTTTGCTTATCTCGTTTTCCCTATTCTTTTTTTCCAAACAGATTATCTGGAAAAAAAGCGGGTTTATAGCGGGAATTCTATTTTTGGTATTTACTGTACTAAGTAATATTTTTGCTTCGGAGCAGAAAAGTGAATTACTGGATAGGAATGATGCAATAGTCTTGTCTCCCAGTGTTACAGTACGGAGTACTCCCAGTGAAAGTGGTACTGGTTTATTCGTTCTGCATGAAGGGCATAAAATTGAAATTAAAGATAATTCCATGCGCGAATGGAAAGAGATTCGCTTGGAAGATGGTAAGGTAGGGTGGATTCCTGCTTCTGCGATAGAAGTGATTTAAGAGTATCCATTGCTAAATATAGAAGCCCGTATGAAATAAAGGAAACTATTTCCTTTTACTTCATACGGGTTCTTTTTGTATTTATGAGAATGTTAAACATATAATGGAAAAATACAGATAAATAGTTTGTTTTATCTTTTTTTTTCCTTAAGTTTATAGCGTGATAAAGAAATAACAAAGTATTAACCATTAAATTTATGAATATGAGAACGATAACATTTAATGAACTCCGTAAGATTAAAGACTCATTACCTAGTGGTAGTATGCATAGAATAGCCGATGAACTTGGACTTAATGTTGACACTGTAAGAAATTTCTTTGGCGGTCATAACTTTAAGGAGGGTAAAAGTGTTGGAATTCACTTAGAACCCGGTCCGGATGGCGGTTTAGTAATGATTGATGATACTACCGTTCTTGATCGGGCTTTAAAAATTTTAGATGAAATGGCAGGTGAAACTGCTGAACCTGTTCAGGCTTAAGAAAAGAAAGTAAAGAAGGATCCCAATTGCTGAGAAACAATTGGGATTTCTTGTTTGTTTTGTAAATAAATATAATAGACGACTTATGGAAGATAAATTAGTAACATTAGCGATTCTTACGTATGCTAAAGCACAAATACTAAAGAATGTTCTCGAAAATGAAGGTATTGAGACTTACATTCATAATGTAAATCAAATACAGCCGGTTGTATCTTCCGGTGTGCGTGTTCGTATAAAAGAAAGCAACTTACCGCATGCTTTGAAAATTACGGAAAGCTCGGCATGGTTGTCCGAAGAAGTAGTGGGAGAGAAGATGCCCCAAATAGAGAAAGGCAGTAATAAGGTCTTGATTCCTGTCGATTTTTCAAGTTATTCATTGAAAGCATGTGAGTTCGGTTTTAATTTTGCAAAAAACATAGATGCTGAAGTAGTTTTGCTTCATGTATATTTTACACCTATCTATGCGACTTCATTGCCATACGGTGATGTTTTTAACTATCAGTTGAGTGATGAAGAGAATGTCCGGAATATATTGCAGAAAGTACATTCGGATTTGAATGCTTTGTCCGATAAAGTAAAAGCTAAAGTTACATCCGGAGAGTTTCCTGATATAAAATACACTTGCGTATTGAGAGAAGGCATTCCAGAAGAAGAGATATTACGCTATTCTAAAGAAAATCGTCCGAGAATTATCATCATGGGAACACGTGGTAAGAATCAGAAAGATATTGATTTGATTGGTAGTGTAACCGCTGAAGTTATCGAGCGTAGTCGCGTACCGGTTTTAGCCATTCCGGAGAATACACCGTTCAAAGAATTTAACGCTGTGAAACGTATTGCATTTATTACGAATTTTGACCAGCGCGACTTGATAGCTTTTGATTCATTAATTAATAGTTTAAAGCCATTTTGCTTCTCTGTTTCTTTAATACACTTAGCTGATGTAAAAGACACTTGGAATGAGATAAAGTTGGGTGGCATTAAAGAGTATTTCCAAAAACAGTATCCGCAATTGGAAATTCATTATGATGTAGTGAAGAATGATGACTTCCTTAATAGCTTGGATGAATATATTAAAACTAATCACATAGATATTATTACATTGACATCATATAAGCGAAATATATTTTCTCGTTTGTTTAATCCAGGAATTGCCAGAAAAATGATTTTCCATTCTGATACACCATTGCTGGTTATCTATGGGCGGCCTAATTGAAATGATAATTTTAATTTGTCTAGGTAAGGATGTGGGCTACCGCTAAATGCTGAATTAGTTTTAGTGGAGTCCACTTATTTTTTATCTTTTCATGGTTATACTATTACATGTCCCATTTCCTATGTTTGTGATGTAATATAGATATTATGTTTAATATATAACACTATAAACTAAAATAAACCTTTATCCTTCTCTAATTTGGAAGAAAATTATACCAAAGATAGCTTACATATTCAAGCTATCTTTGGTATAGTAGCAATTCAATTATTGCATCAATTTTTCTATTTCATCAAATTCAGGACCCATTTGTAAGTTATAATAAACTCTGTATAATCCATTTAGCCACAAATCTTTCTGTTCAGGTTTCAGTTCTCTTGCTTTTTCATAATTAGGTCTTGCCTTTTCATAGAAAACTTTCAGTGTAGCTTGGTCTTCTTTGTATTTTGGATTATTGACATCAGTAGTAGCTTTTTCAGAGAAATCCTGAGCTTGCAGGCAATAGATTAAGCCCAAGTTGGAATATGCTTCTGCATAGTTAGGATCTACTTCAATGGTTTTGTTGTAGAATTCAATGGCTTTTTCATAATCTTTCATGTTATGATAAAGGTATCCTTTTACGTACAAATAGAATGTGTTATTAGGATCTTTAGCCAACATATCATCTGCAAACTGCATTGCTTCGTCAAACTTATTATTATTGCTATAATAATCAATCAGATGTCCAAAGAAGAATGAATGTTCAGGATACTTTTGGATACCATCTTTTAAGGAAGAGATCCACTTGACAGTATCACCTTGAGCTTTCAATGCTGTAGAAATAAATTCCATAGCATATTTACCCACTTCTTTGTCCTCTTTTGCATAAGGTGCATATTTCAACACGCTTGGATAATCTTCCATTTTGGCTGCAGCTAAGCTTGCATAATAAGCAATTTGGGGCAATACAGTATCTGTTTGAAGCAGATTCTCCTTTTCAAACATAGGATTGATGGCAATGTCTACATAAGTTGCGAAGAAATCCAAAGCCTCTTTATTCTTATCTAAATTAAAGAACTGGATACCACCATTAATCAGGTTGGGACGCGCAGCTAATATAGCAGCACTGTTCGATCTTCTGAATTTATTTTTGATTTTACCTTTTTCGTTAGGAATCTGTGCAAGTTCATCGCATTTAAAGTAGTATTTGCACATATTCAGTGCGCTGTTATACACTTTAAGAGTATCATAAGGCTTTCTTAAATAAGCATTCTCCATTTCCTTTTCATTGATTCTCTTTTGAATAAAGCCGGCTACATCCCATGTTTCGGCGTTGTCTTTGGTTTCAGCATTGTTCAGAGCTTCATTGATGAGCTTCTCTGCTTGTGCAAAATCCGGTTTTACGTCGTTAGCGATGCTTTTTGCCTCTTTCACGCTCTTTTCCTGAGCGAAGGTAAAGCCTGCCGCAAGTAGTAAAACCATTGAAAATAATACTCTTTTCATGATTGTAGAAAATTTTAAATTAATATTGTGTCTATTCTTCATTTTCATTGTTTACTATATCGTTCTGAGTTTTTTCTGATGCATCGCTATCCTCTTCTGCAATGATATCCTCTTCGGTTTCCGAGGTAACTTTACATACGGAGCCAATTTCATCATTACGTTTTTCAAGATTAATCAGTCGTACTCCCTGCGTAGCACGTCCCATTATACGAACATCTGCTACTTTCAGACGGATGGTGATACCCGATTTATTGATAATCATTAAATCGTTCTCATCTGTTACAGACTTGATTGTTACCAGTTTACCGGTTTTATCGGTGATATTCATAGTTTTTACACCTTTACCGCCACGGTTCGTCTTACGATAATCCTCAATATCGGAACGCTTACCGTATCCTTGTTCTGACACAACCATGATTGTCTCAGTTTCAGGGTCTTTGATGCAAATCATTCCGACAACTTCGTCTTGTCCGTCTTCATCAAGCGTCATGCCGCGTACACCGGTAGCTGTACGTCCCATTACGCGTACGGCACTTTCGTGGAAACGGATGGCACGTCCGTTACGATTGGCAATGATAATCTCATTGTCACCGTTAGTCATGCGCACTTCAATTACGCGGTCATCTTCGCGGATTGTAATGGCATTGACACCATTTTGGCGAGGACGGGAATATTGTTCGAGCAATGTTTTCTTAATGACGCCATTCTTTGTACAGAACAGTACATAATGACTGTTAATGAAATCCTGGTCGTTCAGGTTCTTCACGCGCAGGTATGCATTTACGGCGTCATCAGAGTCTATATTCAACAGGTTCTGAATGGCGCGTCCCTTAGAATTTTTGGTTCCTTCGGGTATCTCATATACTTCAGCCAGTAGCACTTACCTTTTTGAGTGAAGAACATCATGGTATTGTGCATTGTTGCAGGATATATATGTTCTACAAAGTCCTCATCGCGTGTCTCTGTTCCCTTAGAACCTACCCCACCGCGGTTTTGGGCACGGAATTCGCTTAACGGCGTACGCTTGATATATCCCATATGAGAAATGGTAATAATCATTTCATCGTCTGCATAGAAATCTTCCGGGTTGAATTCTTCCGACGAATAAACTATTTCAGAGCGGCGTTCATCACCGTATTTAGTTTTAATCTCGATTAATTCATCTTTGATAACCTTGCGGCAGAGTTCATCGTTAACAAGGATTTCTTCCAGATAAGCAATCTGCTTTTGGATTTCCTCATACTCGGCATGGAGTTGGTCCTGCATGAGTCCGGTTAACTGGCGCAGACGCATTTCTACGATGGCGCGCGATTGGATTTCAGTCAATTCAAAACGCTCCATCAAACCGCTGATTGCGTCATTCGGAGTTTTGGCGGCACGGATGACTTTGATTACCTCGTCAATATTGTCCGATGCGATAATCAAACCTTCTAAGATATGGGCACGTTCTTTAGCTTTACGCAAATCATATTGTGTACGGCGGATAACTACGTCGTGACGATGCTCTACGAAATACTTGATGAGGTCTTTCAGGTTCAGCAAGCGAGGACGTCCGTGTACCAATGCCACGTTGTTTACGCCGAAGGAAGTCTGCAACAATGTCATCTTGTAGAGCTTGTTCAGCACTACACTGGCGTTGGCATCGCGTTTTACGTCGATGACGATGCGCATACCTTCGCGGTCAGACTCGTCGTTGGCATTGGAAATGCCCTCTATCTTCTTTTCGTTGGCCAAATCGGCGATGGATTTGATTAATTCGGCCTTATTTACTCCGTAAGGGATTTCGGTTACAACGATTTTGTCATGCGTGGAAGATGTTTCAATCTCAGCCTTGGCGCGCATTACGACACGTCCGCGACCGGTCATGTAGGCTTCGCGCACACCGCTCATACCATATATATAACCGCCTGTCGGGAAGTCGGGAGCTTTGACGTAAGTCATCAAATCTTCGATGTCGATATCATTGTTGTCGATATATGCGACGCAGGCATCTATCACTTCGGACAGATTATGGGTCGGCATATTCGTAGCCATACCTACGGCGATACCGGAAGCACCGTTGACAAGAAGGTTCGGAATGCGGGTTGGCATTACGGTGGGTTCCAGCAACGAGTCGTCGAAGTTGGTTTGCATGTCTACAGTCTCTTTATCAAGATCCTGCATCATTTCTTCTCCAATCTTTTGCAAGCGGCATTCCGTGTAACGCATGGCGGCTGCGCTGTCACCGTCCACAGAACCGTAGTTGCCTTGTCCGTCTACAAGCATGTAGCGCATAGCCCACGGCTGTGCCATACGGACGAGAGCGCCATATACGGATGAGTCACCGTGCGGGTGATATTTACCTAATACCTCACCGACAACTCTCGCAGATTTCTTATAGGGTTTATCCGACGTATTTCCCAGTCCCATCATACCGAAAAGAATTCTTCGGTGAACAGGTTTAAAACCATCTCTAACATCCGGAAGGGCACGTGAAACAATGACCGACATGGAGTAGTCAATGTACGAAGACTTCATTTCCTCCTCGATGTTAATCTTTATAATTCTGTCTTGTTCAAGCATTTAAAAAGATTATTAATTATACATTTGCGGGTTTGTGAAAAACCACGCTAAAGTACTGCTTTTTTACGATATACAAAAGTTTTCCCTCATAAACTTTGTTGCAGATTTCCATGCTTGAAACCCCGTTTGGATATATGGTTTTTCGTTTGATGTATAATCGGTTAAAAATAAGACAGATACAAGTACCAGAAAGATACCTCCCTTTGGTACTCAGTGTACCTTACTAAGGTACGAGTCGTACCAAGCTTAGGTATATGAAGTTTCTTAGGTTGGTACATCGAATACCAACCGTTGGTACGGATGAAATTCCCACGTATTATAATATAATGTGTAGGGCGAACCGGAAAGATGTGATTTATGGCACGGGATTTGTATATTATTAATCCAGTTTATGGTATGCAATATAAAGAAATGCGTATCTTTGTCAGTCAAAACCTTTAATTAAGGAGATAAAAATTATATGAACAATCAATTTTCACAAAGAGTTTCTGATATTATAACTTATAGCAAGGAGGAAGCCAACCGACTGAGAAATAGATATATCGGCCCGGAGCATCTTCTGCTCGGCATGCTACGTGACGGCGGAGGAAAAGCTATCGAGATATTGATGAAACTCGATATAGACTTGAAGCAAGTAAAAAAGCGCATTGAAAGCTTCTTGAGAGATGCCGAAGACGATACCCTATTGCCCGATGCGGATGTACCATTGTCGCCAATGGCCGCTAAGATATTGAAGATGTGCATTCTGGAAGCGCGCATTTTAAAGAGTGCAACAGCCGATGCCGAACATGTGTTGTTGGCTATACTGAAGGATGGCGACAACCTGGCTGCTACCGTCCTGGAAGAAAACCGGGTGAATTATCAAGCTGTATTTGAACAGCTTACAATGCAATCTACCAACCCGAATGCTGGTATGGGATTTCCGGAAGAAGAGGAAGAAGACGATGAAGACATGAATATGTCCCATCCCTCTCGCAATGCAGGACAGGGCGCGGCTTCTTCTGCACAGACTGCATCGAAGAAGTCTTCCAATGATACTCCGGTCCTGGACAACTTCGGTACGGACATGACCCGTGCGGCAGAAGAAGGCAAGCTCGATCCGGTTGTAGGGCGTGAGCGTGAGATAGAACGCTTGGCGCAGATATTGAGTCGTCGTAAGAAAAACAACCCGGTGCTGATTGGTGAGCCGGGTGTTGGCAAGTCGGCTATTGTAGAGGGATTGGCACTGCGTATCGTTCAAAAGAAAGTATCCCGTATCTTGTTTGACAAGCGGGTGGTAATGCTCGATATGGCCTCTGTTGTAGCCGGAACCAAATACCGCGGACAGTTTGAAGAGCGCATTCGTTCCATTATCAACGAGTTGCAGAAGAATCCGAACGTAATCTTGTTCATAGACGAGATTCATACTATTGTAGGCGCCGGTGCAGCTGCCGGTTCTATGGATGCAGCCAATATGTTGAAGCCGGCTTTGGCTCGCGGCGAAATACAATGTATCGGTGCTACCACGCTTGACGAATACAGAAAGAATATTGAGAAAGACGGTGCTTTGGAGCGTCGTTTTCAGAAAGTTATAGTAGAACCCACTACTCCGGAAGAAACGCTCCAGATACTGAGAAACATAAAAGAGAAGTACGAAGACCACCATAACGTGAGCTATACGGACGAAGCGTTAGAGGCATGTGTCAAGTTGGCAGAGCGTTATATAACCGACCGTAACTTCCCGGATAAAGCCATTGATGCTTTGGACGAAGCCGGTTCGCGTGTGCATCTGACGAACATTAATGTTCCCAAAGAGATTGAAGAGCAGGAAAAGCTGATAGAAAATGCACGTGTTTTGAAGGCTGAAGCCGTAAAGTCGCAGAACTTTGAACTGGCTGCCAGTTATCGGGATAGAGAGAAAGAACTTTCCGCTCGCCTGGATGAAATGAAAGAGGAATGGGAAGCACGTCTCAAAGACGACCGTCAGCTTGTTGGAGAGGAAGAAATAGCCAATGTCATATCGATGATGTCCGGTATTCCGGTGCAACGTATGGCTCAGGCGGAAGGTCTTAAGCTTGCAGGTATGAAAGAAGATTTGCAGGCAAAAGTTGTGGCTCAGGATGCTGCGATAGAGAAACTTACCAAAGCCATCCTGCGCAGCCGTGTAGGCTTGAAAGACCCTAACCGCCCTATCGGAACGTTTATGTTTCTCGGTCCTACCGGCGTGGGTAAAACGCATTTGGCCAAGCAGTTGGCTAAATATATGTTTGGTTCCAGCGATGCGCTGATACGCATTGATATGAGCGAATATATGGAGAAATATACGGTGTCCCGTATGATTGGAGCGGCTCCGGGGTATGTCGGTTATGAGGAAGGCGGACAGTTGACTGAGAAGGTACGCCGGAAGCCTTATTCCATAGTGTTGTTGGACGAAATTGAAAAAGCTCACTCGGATGTGTTCAATATCTTGTTGCAGGTGTTGGACGAGGGACGTCTTACTGACAATTATGGCAGAACGATTGACTTTAAGAATACAGTCATCATCATGACCTCCAATATCGGTACCCGCCAGTTGAAAGAGTTCGGTCGTGGTGTAGGTTTTGCGGCACAGGCACGTACGGATGATAACGAGTACTCGCGCAGTGTGATTCAGAAAGCATTGAACAAGACCTTTGCTCCTGAGTTCCTGAACCGTCTGGATGAAATCATAACGTTTGACCAGCTTTCGTTGGATGCCATTACGAAGATTGTGGACATAGAGCTGAAAGGTTTGTATGAACGGATTGAAGCCATTGGCTATAAGATGGTTGTAGATGATGAAGCCAAGAGATTCCTTGCTGCCAAAGGCTACGATGTGCAGTTTGGCGCCCGTCCGTTGAAGCGTGCCATTCAGAATTATCTGGAAGACGGACTTTCGGAGCTGATTGTGTCTGCCGGATTACAGCCCGGTGATACGGTTAATGTTTCTGTCGATAAGGAAAAAGACGAGTTGAGTATAACCAAAGCTTAACAAGCCTTTATAATAAAACAGTCAAAATGTCAGTTCTTCGGGACTGGCATTTTTTTTGTGTTCAGTTTGCCAAAACAATAAAAATACAAATCTAAAAATATAAACTTAGTATGCAAAAAGGAAATATTGGGGTAACTACAGAGAATATCTTCCCCGTTATCAAAAAGTTTTTGTACAGTGACCATGAAATCTTCCTTCGTGAGTTAGTCTCTAATGCCGTCGATGCTACCCAGAAACTTAAAACACTGGCTTCTATCGGTGAGTTTAAGGGTGAACTCGGTGATTTGACCGTGCATGTGTCTTTAGGCAAGGATACGATTACCGTATCCGATCGTGGTATCGGCCTGACGGCAGAAGAAATAGATAAATACATCAATCAGATTGCATTCTCGGGAGCCAACGACTTCCTGGAGAAATATAAGAATGATGCCAATGCCATTATCGGTCATTTCGGACTTGGCTTTTACTCGGCTTTTATGGTTGCCAAGAAGGTCGAAATCATCACCAAATCCTATCAGGATGGTGCTAAAGCCGTGAAATGGACTTGCGACGGTAGTCCGGAGTTTACCATCGAAGATACGGACAAGGCAGAACGCGGTACGGATATCGTTCTTTATATAGACGACGATTGCAAGGAATTCCTTGAAGAAGCGCGCATCTCTTCTCTTTTGAAGAAGTATTGCAGCTTCCTTCCTATTCCCGTTGCATTCGGCAAGAAAAAAGAGTGGAAAGACGGCAAGCAGGTTGAAACAGCCGAAGATAACATCATCAACAACGCTAATCCGTTGTGGACGCTGAAGCCCAGCGAATTAAAAGACGAGGATTACAAGAAGTTCTATCGCGACCTCTATCCAATGTCCGATGAACCCTTGTTCTGGATACATCTGAATGTGGATTATCCGTTCCATCTTACTGGTATTCTGTACTTCCCGAAGGTAAAGAGCAATATAGAGTTGAACAAGAATAAAATCCAGCTTTATTGCAATCAGGTCTATGTAACGGACTCTGTAGAGGGTATTGTTCCGGACTTTCTGACATTGCTGCACGGTGTACTCGATTCGCCGGATATTCCGCTGAACGTGTCCCGTTCCTATTTGCAGAGTGACTCCAATGTGAAGAAAATCTCTACATATATTACGAAGAAAGTATCCGATCGCTTGCAATCCATATTCAAGAACGACCGTAAGCAATTCGAAGAGAAGTGGAACGATTTGAAAATCTTCATCAACTACGGAATGCTCACACAAGAGGATTTCTATGATAGAGCAAAGGATTTCGCCCTTCTTTCCGATACGGACGACAAGTATTATACCTTCGAAGAGTATAAGACCTTGATAAAGGATAGCCAGACGGATAAGGATGGTAATCTGATTTATCTGTATGCCAACAACAAAGACGAGCAATACAGCTATATCGAGGCTGCCAAGAATAAGGGATATAATGTGCTGTTGATGGGCGGCCAGCTTGATGTTGCCATGGTAAGCATGCTGGAGCAAAAGTTCGAGAAAGTGCGTTTCACCCGTGTAGACAGTGATGTCGTTGACAATCTGATAGTGAAGGAAGACAAGGCGAAAGATGTCTTGGAAGCCGGTAAACAGGAGGTTCTCTCTGTTATCTTCAAGAGCCAGTTGCCGCAGATAGAAAAGACAGAGTTCAATGTAATGGCTCAAGCCTTGGGTGAAAATGCTTCACCGGTCATGATTACTCAAAGCGAGTACATGCGTCGTATGAAAGAAATGGCTAATATCCAGGCAGGAATGAGTTTCTATGGCGAAATGCCGGACATGTTCAACCTGGTATTGAATGCCGACCATAAACTGGTAAAGGAGATTCTGGCTGATGAAGACAAGGAATGTGCGGCTGCCGTTGCTCCGATTCAAAAAGAAATGGACGATGTAAATACTCGTCGTAATGAATTGAAAAAGAAGCAGGAGGGCAAGAAAGACGAGGACATTCCTACAGCCGAAAAGGATGAGGTAAATGATTTGGATAAGAAGTGGGAAGATTTGAAAAACCGGAAAAATGGATTGTTTGCCAACTATGCCGCTCAGAATAAGGTTGTCCGTCAACTTATTGATTTGGCATTGCTCCAAAATGGTATGTTGAAAGGTGAAGCTTTGAATAATTTTGTAAAGAGAAGCATCGATTTGATTAAATAAGCCCCTTTAGATTTCTATTATAACAGGGCATTGCAGCTAATATGAGTTGTAATGCCCTTTTTTTGTCTGTTTTTTCGTAATAGGTCTGTTTTTTTTCGTTGGATACGAGGTTTTTGGAAACAATTGTCTATATTTGAGCATTGAATAAATTAGTATATTTCACTCGAAACCGTATTCATGAAAAGATTTTTTTTGTTTTTGTCAGCCTGTTTATTGCTTCTGCCGTTTGTGCAAGCTCAGAAAGTAGGACTTGTTTTGAGTGGCGGAGGTGCGAAAGGCATGACCCATATCGGTATCATTCGCGCTTTGGAGGAAAACAATATTCCTATCGACTACATTACAGGTACTTCTATGGGAGCTATCATAGGTTCACTCTATGCTATGGGGTACTCTCCCGATGATATGGAGGCTTTATTGCGTTCCGAAGACTTCAAACGCTGGTATTCAGGACAGGTAGAACCCGAATACGGATATTATTTCAAACAGAACCGGCCGACCCCGGAGTTTTTCAATATCCGTTTCTCCTTTAAGGACTCGCTGCATATCAAGCCTCAGATACTTCCTACAAGCATGGTAAATCCCATTCAGATGAATCTGGTCTTTGTGGAGCTATTTGCACGGGCTACGGCTGCATGCAGCGGCGATTTTAACCGCCTGTTTGTGCCTTTCCGGTGTATTGCCTCCGATGTATATAACAAGAAACCGTTGATTATGCGTAGAGGAGATTTGGGAGATGCGGTACGCGCTTCCATGAGTTTTCCGTTTGTTTTCAAACCGATAGAGATTGATAGCGTTTTAGCTTATGACGGTGGAATTTATAATAATTTCCCCACAGATATTATGCGTGAGGACTTTAAACCGGAAGTCATCATAGGTAGCGTGGTAGCCGCCAACCCCGGTAAGCCGAAAGAGAATGATTTGATGAGCCAGCTTGAAAATATGATTATGCAGAAGACGGATTATACTCTTCCGGATTCTTTAGGCATTATTATGACATTCAAGTATGATGATGTAAGCCTTTTGGACTTTGACCGTTTGCAGGAGTTGCACGATATCGGCTATAACCGGACTATCAGTTTAATGGATTCTATAAAAGGCCGTATTCATCGGAGGGTAAGTGCGGAAAATGTTCGTTTAAGGCGGTTGGTCTACCGCAGTAATTTGCCTCAATTCCGCTTTAGGGACATCTATATAGAGGGCGCCAATCCACAACAGCAGGCGTATATCAAAAAAGAATTTCATGACGAAGACCATGAGGTGTTTACATATGAAGATTTGAAACGTGGATATTTCCGTTTGCTGTCTGATAATATGATATCGGAGATTATACCTCATGCTGTATATGACTCTGAAAACGACTTGTATTCGCTGCATCTAAAAGTGAAAATGGAAGATAATTTTTCTGTAAGGATGGGTGGAAGTGTATCGACAACCAGCTCTAATCAGATTTATTTGGGGTTGGGTTATCAGGACTTGAATTATTATTCCAAAGAAATAACCCTTGACGGCCAGATTGGCAAGGTATATAATAATGCGCAGCTTATGGCCAAGATAGACCTTCCTACCCGTATTCCAACCTCTTACCGCCTTATTGCTTCTTTAAGTACATTCGATTATTATAAAAAGGACAAACTCTTTTCTAAGAATGATAAGCCCTCTTTTAACTCTAAAGATGAACGTTTTGTCAAGCTGATGGTAGCCTTGCCTTTTTTGGCCAATAAACGGGCGGAAATAAGCATCGGATATGGGAAACTTCAAGACAATTACTTTCAGTCCAGCGTGATTAATTTTGACAAGGACCGTTCGGATAGGAGTACCTACAACCTTTTGGGAGGGGCTATCGGCTTTTATGGGAGTACGTTGAATGCACGACAGTATGCCACTAAAGGGTATTTTGAAAAACTGGTGGCACAGGTCTTTAGCGGAAAGGAGAAATTTATACCGGGAAATCCGACGGAAACGAGTGTTACGACTAAAGAAAGGCAATCTTGGCTGCAAATTTCTTATATGAAATATGCCTATCATACTATGAGTCCCAAATTTACTTTGGGATGGATGGCAGAGATGTTGTATTCATCGAAGAACTTTTCGGAGAATTATACGGCAACCATGTTGCAGGCGGCAGATTTTTCTCCTACTCCTCATAGTAAGCTGATGTATAATGAAGCATTCCGGGCCAACCAATTCTTGGCAGCGGGTATCAAGCCTATTTTTGTTTTCAATGATATGTTCCAATTCCGTTCTGAATTTTATGGTTTCGTACCGATATTTCCTATTAAAAAGAATGCATTGAACAAAGCTTATTATGGAAAAGCGTTTTCGCGCTTTGAATATATAGGAGAAATTTCTGTAATATGCCAATTGCCCTTTGGAGCAATATCTGCATATGTAAATCATTATAGCTCACCGAAAAAGGAGTGGAATGTGGGGTTGACACTCGGCTGGCAGCTGTTTAATTATCGGTTTATCGAGTAATTTTTTTCAAAAAAAGTTTGTGTATCTCTTGCTAATTCAAAAAAAGTACGTATCTTTGCACCCGTAAAACAAACAAGGCCGCGTAGCTCAACTGAATAGAGTAGCTGACTACGGATCAGCCGGTTACAGG
>ERZ859980.895-NODE-895-length-14791-cov-1.350706_pt1 | contig 14791 bp, 22 predicted proteins | sample MGYA00509984_ERZ859980 | MGnify/ENA primary metagenome ERZ859980 (study PRJEB30046, sample SAMN00715173) | human gut metagenome | study: EMG produced TPA metagenomics assembly of the A metagenome-wide association study of gut microbiota in type 2... | reverse complement strand
TCTCAATGTATGCTCTCTTTGCAGATCCCTTGGTAACAGTTTTCATCACTGCCTGAATAAACATCTCTTCATCAGGAATTGATATTGAATACTGTTCATTGGTTTTTACATTCCAAAGAATTCCTTTTTTCAATCCAAATGCTACCATGTAAACAGCACACTGTAAAAAGTGCTTGTGTTCCAGTTCGTTGACAAACTTGAGTTCAAATACAGTTTTGTTTTTGATAACATCTGGTCGTCCACAGATACAGTATGGCACGCTTGACGCGTCAGAAAGATTCATGGTAAAATCCTGCTGCACGTTTTCGTTACCAGTAAACTCAGTAGCAAGTCTTTTGTGAATAGCTTCAGTCTGTTCATCTGTAATAAACGGCGGCTTTACCTGACAGTAATATCTGTCCTGCTTGGTCTCATATGCAGTAAGGAACAATACCTTGTCTTCCATAGTTGCGCCAGGTTTCAACTGAAGCAGTGCTTTGTCATCATGAAAATCCTTTACGTATTCTATCTGCTGCATAATATCATACTTCTTGAAAAAGCTGGCTTCCTGATAAATACCTATGCACGGCGATAAGTCAATCATGCAGTCAGTTGAGTCAATATCAATAACTGTATTGTCAGAACGTCTTATTTTACGTTTTCTTATTAACGAATAACAGTCTTCAATATCCTCATCATATTTAAAATCAAACATCTCGCTTACCTGAAATGCCCTTAAATATTCTTTTCTTGTCTTAAACGGCATTGACAATATATCCTCAGACAATACCTGATTTGGATCATTGGCGACAATGATTATCTGCTGCTTTCCCCTACTCATTGCAACACAGAAAATGTTCCTGAGTATCTCATATTTTGTATCAGGTGCAAGACTTCTTGATGACCAGTAATCTAGGGTGTAATCAAATACCACACATATCTTTCGCTCCAGTCCCTTGCTGCCATCAAATGTTGTGAAAATGGCAGTTGATTTTGTGGGCTCTGTTGCCCCACCGGAATCCCTGTCATTAATGCTTGCGTAAACAGTTCTTTTGTTAAAACGGCTTGGATATTTTCTTTCCAGCTCATTTAACACTGATGCCATCAGTCCGTCACGCTTGCCAAGACATAATATGTCAGCAGGATTCTGGGAAGCAAGAAAACTGACGGTATCATTCAGTGCCATTGTTCTGACTGTACAGTTTTTGTTTACGCCGTTGATAGGCTTTTCCCATATGCGACCAAGACGTGCTGCAAGAGGCGCAGATAAACGAAAACATTGTGTAAACGATACTCTCTCAAAATCTTCAAGAAAATCACTGATGAATTCTGCAGCATTAAGTGTTGTCTTGTCATAAATCTTCTGCTTCATATCGCCAACAGCAACAATCTGTATGCCGGGATTCTGATCCTTAATACACTCAAGCATCTCTGAAATTTCCCTGTCAATGTCCTGATACTCATCAATAACTAAAAGGTCATATCTTGGAATGACAATCTTCTCACTGTTTGCAAGCAGAGTCTGTATGAGCTCAGCAACACCACTCGATATGCCGGCACTTCTCAGTATCATTGAAGCAAAGCCATGATAATTGGTAACAGTTACATTGTTTTCAGTAATCTTGCTTTTAGCATCCACCTTTAAAAGCCTGTTGTAGGTAAGATATAGTATCTGTTTGCCAGTCATCTCATTGCAGAGAGTCTGGATTGTAGTTGTCTTCCCGCTTCCAATACATGCGTCAACAAGTACATTCCTGCCCTCTTTTGCAAGCGCAATCATCTGCTGCTGCTCTTCTGACAAATCTGATCCCTTTGCTGCCTCAGGCGGTATCCATTCGGCAAACCGACTGCCATCATTACCCGTATAATACCATTTCTTCTTTTCAAAATCCCATCTGGCACCAAGTCTTTTTGCTCTGTCCTTGTCGTCAAAAGGCACCATGAGATAATGTCTGTCTTGTATCCATCTTTCTGCCATTAATCTTTCTCTCCCTCTGTTCAATCCTATATGATAAATATGGGTTCCGTTTAATCACGGTAATTCCCACCAAAATGATCTTTTTCATATATAATATTTACAAAAGGAGTTTTGTCCAAAAGGAATTGCAGATTTCTTTGTACAAATGAAAAAAAAACTAATAAATTGTACAAATATGCAAATTTTGTGCTGCCAAATGAATTAGAGTAATGAATATGGAATAAGAAAAAGAGTATAGTTAACAGCTATACCCTTTAACAATATTATTCTATATTGTGCTAGTATTCATCTTTAATAGCGATGAAGAATTCATCATTTTTCTATTCTTGATTTCATAAATATATGTTATTATCCTTTTTCTTCTTTTCTTCTTCATATAGCCATCGTTCATATTCCTCACCGTCTACAGACATATCTGTTACAGCAGCTGGCTGTCTGTTCTTTATTTCCTCAATAATCTCGTCAACAAGCTTAATCGCCATAAATGCCACCTTTCATATACAAAAGGCAGGAAATTAATTCCTGCCCATGCTCTTTTTCTACTTGCTGTCTTTGTCAGCATCTTTTGTAACAACAGTGTCGCTGCCCTGTACTGTTACCCATCCATGTTTGAGTCTTGCCTCAGCCTCTTTCATGCGGATCAACTGGTCAGTAATTGAGCTGTTAACTTCGCATTTGCATCAGCTTCTGCCTGTGCTGCGATAACCTTTGCATCTGCATCACCCTGAGCAGCTGTAACTTTGGCTTCAGCGTCAGCTTTTGCTTTGTCAATGTTAGTCTGGTTTTGGATTGCCTGTGTTTCTGCATTCTGCTGTGCTGCAATCTTTGCGTCAATTGCCTTTTTTGTATCTTCATCTACCTCCACATTTGAGAGTGAACATTTGAGATTGAAATATTGTAATCAGCAAACTTGTCAGCAAGATAATCGGTAATAGCTACATTGACTTCTTCACGTTTTGAACCGATAATATCTGAAACCTTGTATTTGGCAACAACTTCCTTGGTCCATGAAACGATATTTGGTTTGATAAAACTGTCTCTCACTTCGATCCGGAACGACCTTTGAATCGAGTGAATACTTTGTTTACAGTATCCTGATTAAACTGATAGCTGTATGTAAGTTCAATCGTCATAGCCTTGCCCTCAGACGAACTCGCTGAAAAACTCTCATCTGACGGAGAATCACCTTTCTTTGACGCGGTTAAATATGACTGTTCCAAACCCACTGTATACAGTGTTGTCTTAACAAACGGACTCTTAATGTGCCATCCCTGACCAAGTGATTTATCCTGCACGCCTCCGTTCATGTTATACTGGACTGCCGCATATCCCGCAGGCACCCTTACTGTTAACAGATTAATGAATATCACCACAAGGACCAAAAGTACAGCGCATATAACCGCTCCTTTAATCCAGTTTATTGTGCTGTTTGCACTCTTTTTGCTCATTACTGCTTCCTCTCTTTCTTCATTATCTTTTTCCTGCTTGGCTGCATAATTATATACCCAGCTGTTTGGATCGTCGTAAGCAATATGCTTATCTTTCTTCTTTGACATCGTGCTCCTCACTTTCTTTTTTATCTTTGTCTCCGGGGCTCATTCCGGAAAAGAACCTGCCTATCTGCTCAAAATGCTTTGAAAGCAGAATCCAGATGATAGCAAGTCCTATGATTACAAGCATAATAAATGCTCCCATGTGTACCTCCTTGTTGTTTTTATATGTAAAACCAGCTCTGCCGGTCTTTACAGCTTTCCTGCCAGCGCATCAATCTCTGTCAGCTTATTTCCTAATGTTTCATAGCTTCCCATTGCATCTGCAAATGTAGAAAGTCCCTCTGACGATGCCGCTGCTACTTCTTCGCTTGTTGCAGACAAATCTCTTATATTGTCAGATACAAGCTGAATTGAAGCAGATATGTGTGTAATTTTGCCTTCAATCATGTCGGACACATTCTTAAGTCCGAAATGCCATTATTAATGTTTTCAAACTGAGCAGCAGTATTTGCGAGCGCATCATTCTGCTCTTTTACTGCATGTACAGACTTTTTAAGGCATTCTTTGGTTCCATCCGCATTGTCAACAAAACTGTCCACAAGCTCATTAATGCTAACAAGCGACTCCTTGGTCTGTTCAGCAAGCTTTCTGATTTCCTCTGCGACAACAGCAAATCCCCTGCCTGCATCTCCTGCGTGTGATGCTTCAATGGAAGCGTTGAGTGCAAGCAAGTTCGTCTGTGCAGAAATTGAATTAATTGTTCCCAAAATATCCTTTACGTTATTTATGTTGGCAAGAAATTCTCAAGCGAATTCACAATCTCATCGTTTGAACCATTAACCTCTGCCGCTTTTGCTTTAAGTACATCTACGTAATCACGTCCCTGCGACACTGATTCTCCTGCTGATTTAACTAACGACAGAAAATCTGCAACACCCTGTTTCATCTGCTCAAGATCATCAGTCACATCATGCATGCTCCAGCCTGTGTCTGTACCGACTCAGCTGTTGACTCTGTACTGTCAGCAATATTCTGCATGGCCGTATTACTTATCTGAAGCTTTTCGTTTGTAATCTCATGCATCTCAGCAGCATCCTTGACGTTTGCAGCAATATCCTGAGCAATGGTTAACGTCTTATCTGCCTGTTTTTTCTTTTCTTCTGCCTCCCCTAATATCTGGTCAGCAGTCTCTTCTGTCAGAAGATAAAGATGTTTTCCAATCAAGTTAACAGCTATCATGCACAGCACAGTAATTATAATGGCAAGCGCTATGCTGGATTTGTCCGTTTTGCCTATGCACATTAAACAGTGAATTATTGCAGCAGTTCCTATTCCGATGCTGTTTATCTTGATAAGCATTCCGTTTAAATAGCCCAGTGACAATAAAAACAGTGGGAATGCAAGCACAAATGAATATAAAAATACACTTGATAACATAAGTATTGCATGAGCGGCCAGATATGTAAGCAGCATTATCCATCCACAAATTATTGCTCCATTTTGTTTTACAAATGCAGCTATTGTAGCAGTTGCTCCAATTAATGCCACTATCAGATGAAGCATATACAGTCCCGACATGCCTTGTTTCAAGAGCAGTACCGCACTTGAAAATACATCATAAAAATACACTAACATAAGTGATATGAAAGTATATTTATCAATTCGTCCCCAATTATAAGCCATTATATTTCTCCTTTTTAGTAAACTACTCGGCTACAAGTAACCGATTCCCGTCCTTAGATCTTAAGTATTTTATAAGTAAATCAGGATTACTCATTTTTTTGTATCGCTTTCTTCCTTTACTTCTTTTATTATAGATTTGATTTCAGATAATGATAAGTACATAGAATTATCTCCCTTATCCAACAGATAAGGCATACTTTCATGTTTACATCTTGAATAAATATGTTCACAGGCATATTGAATACCTTGAATGAACCCTTCCAACGTTTTATCCTTAACATATGCGTCAAACTGTTCAAATTCCTTGTCCATTTTCATCAATATCCCTCACTTTCTAATAATTCCCAATTGGTAAAATGTTGCCGATAACTTTTATATTTATATAGTATTTCTTTTTGGGATTTTGTCCAAACAAAATTCATATTTATGTACTTTTACCAAAAAAAATAAGAGTTCCGAAGAACTCTTATTGCGATTTACTTGTTAAGATGCCTTTTCCACTTATTTGGTAATTTAAGGAGAAGACTTCTTGATTTCTCGCTTCCATGCAAGATGCTTTTGATCAAGCTTCCTGATCCTCTTGCATAGCTATTCCAAAACGGCATACTCTTTTGTCTTTTTCATAAATAGACAAAGACTCAGGTCAAATCCGTTCAAATAAGAGTCCGGAGTATAAAACCAGAACTTCAGTCATGGGTTATTGGCATTGAAATATTTGTCAAGAATGAATTTCACATTATATTTTTTCTCGTAGCGTGCTACTGATTGTTGCAATGAAAAAGCCTGCATAATAAACATATTTGCAATAAAATTAAGAAAGGTATCAGATGTTGGAATATTTATAAATACTGCCGTTTTTTTATTACCAAGATTTTCAATATCAAAATCATCTGCAGCCGTTAAATCTGCTATTTGAGGGATATTAAATACACTTAATCTTAAACTCATGGATATGACAACTACTTTAAATGAATCTGAACTACATCGTCTTGCTTCTTTATAATAATAATATGCCGGTTTCTCTTCATTTAGTTTATAAAAATCGTTAAAAAATCTATCAAAATCATCTGTTGTATGTAATGTTGCAAGTATTTTATTTATACATGTAAAATTTTGCTTATCTGGCTGTTCTTTGTATTTGTCTAATACATAAAAACAAAATGCAGTCAATAATTTTCTTTCTGCCATATCAAAAACTGAATTCGGCTTTATTTCATTTATATTGAAAGTAAAAAATGAATTAACCATAGATAAAACGTCTGTATCATTATGTATATGAACAAATGAATTATATCGGTTTGATTTTTGAGGATGCACAAGATCAAGTATTTTAACGTCATAATCCTTTTTATTGAAATGTTTGTATTCCTCGCCATCTCTGTCTACTACAATAAATGATGTTTCACTAATATTATTTATTGTGGGTCTTATATATGCACTATTTTTCTCACTATACGTTTTATATACTTTATTTACATCTTTTAATTCTATGGAAATGCTATTATCTTCAATAGGAATAGCTGAAGTATAGTTTTCCTCTATATTATTAGCTTGCATATATTGTTTTATTAACTTTAATAAACTCATAATTTTTCCCCCTGCATTTTCTTGATGTGTAGTACATAATATCTAATTCTGTTTTAATATAAAACTTTATGAGCCATATCAAAATCATATTGTTCTTTATCAAATAATGGATTTCTAGCTCTTTCTTTGTCACAATATTTATTCTCAACAATATAATTAACAGCTTCTTCACTTCGCTCATACCATTCAGTACCATATTTATCAATAAGGATTATCTTTATCTGTTCTTGAGCAGCATAAAGTCCTATATCATTTTTGATACACTCAAATGCCATATTCTCAATTAATCCAGCTACTTCTAAATTTCCCATTAATTTTTCTTTTCCATTTAAAAGGCTCGTTCGTCTAAGATATTCTGGTGAAAACATATTTTTACCTGTCCTTCTTTTAGTAGTTTCTTAATAAGTACTCTGCTTTCAATCTCATCAGTTCCTTCATTAGTTAGAAATCAGTCCCAAGTTTTTGTTTTTTACAGTCACCACAAATAGCATACTTATAACATGGGACGCCATTAATAGTGTTTTTTGTCTTTATATGCTTTTATTTTCTTCATCAACTTTACCGCCGGTCGCCCATTGTAGTCTGAGCCATTCAATATCTGACTCAAATTGTTGCAATTCATTTTCTGATATGAATTTTGTGCATCATTTTCATCAATGTAATGACTTGTACCATCTGATATTTTGACATGCAGCCATGAACTAAAAATTCCCTCTATCTCAATAATACTGTCTGAATTAATCAGCTCTCCATCCATTGTTCTTATAAATTTCATTTTATAAACACTCCTTTTCTAAAATGGTCCAATAGTTGTTTATTATTTTTGAATTATAATCACGTATTATCATTTCCAATAATTCATCCAGTCCGCCCATTTCAATGACTACTTCTGTATTAAGTTCTGATAGTAATAAAAAATACTTAATTGCTTCAGACTGCGTCTTCCAAATCTTATCAATGCGGACTCCGACTGTTCCGCATACATCATCACGAATCTGAATCTATGTTTCATGAATATCTACGACTCCTTACCATCCAAATATTACATAACCCGGCATTAATCCATATTCTGGAACATCGCGCAAAATATACACTAATTTCTGCCGACCTCGCGTCCGGTATACTTTTCACCGTTCCACTCCTTAAGGATTACTGCATCACCTATCTGCAATCATCCTCATCCTTGCGGATTTCAAACTTTTTCTTATCATGGATGACCGCATCAAAGTACTTCGGCAATATCTTCTTTTCTACAATTTTATGCATTCACTCCACCGCCTTTCATAAATACAAGCCAATGCGTATTAGCTCTTTTATTTCCAAATACAGGCTTGTAATCTATATTTTTTAGTATTTCTGACAACCTTATCTGTTGTTCATTCCATTTAAAAATGAGTGTTCCATACGGTTTAAGTACTCTCATACATTCGCTAAAACCTCTCTTTATATCACTTGACCAAGTGTCTGTTAATTTTCCATATTTCTTAGCCAGCCACGAATTATCGCCAACTTTAATTAAGTGAGGTGGATCAAACACAACTAAATGAAATGTGCTGTCAGGAAAAGGAATGTTACGAAAATCCCCTATAACGTCTGGCTTTATTTTCAGTTTACGTCCATCGCAAAGAGTATCTTCTAATTCTCTGCAGTCCATAAAAACTACATTGGGATCGCTTTTATCAAAGTAAAACATTTTACTTCCACAGCATACATCCAGAATTGGCTTCATCTAATTGTTCGTCCTCCTATTCCAAGCTTCAATGGCTTTTTTCGTACTTCCCTCGATATTTTTCATAGTATTATCCTCATTGCTCGTGTTTGGGCAAAATCCCTCTGTTTGTGCGCCACATTTACATGCGCACCAAATTGTCAAACCATAAGATTTCATAACCGCTTTAAGTTTTGGTTCCCTTCCACAAAACGGACATGGTCTTAATTCTTCACTCATTGTTTTATTATCGTTAATCTTTTCATATGTATTACTCTTTCCTTTTTCTATACTATTCTTTGTTTGTAATCAAATCATAGCGATATCCATTATCATTCGGTGAACTAACCGCCCAGCTTTTATATTTCATGACATTTACTTTATCCCCAATGTGGATATCTTCACATGATTTAACATTTCTGCATATACAGTTACAACTTCATTTCCGTCTTTCGCCTGAAATTGACTGCCCTCCCCTTTTTGTTCAACTTTAACGTCAACATATTGTTTTTCTGTTATAAGAAAATTGTTCATCGCTGATACCATAGATTTATATGAAGGCCTGATTGCAAATAAAAGCGCAAACATCAAAACAAGTCCTATAATGGGAACAACCATTTCAATCAAATCTTGTTTTCTCACGAATATCTTCCTCCTGCATGTTTTACAATTGAATGTGATAATACATGATTATGCACATAATTAATCCTAGTTCAATTAATGATACGACGTTTTTAACGCATAAACGAATCGAGTAATGCATCTGATCAACATCAAGATCGACATGAGCAGCCTTCACTTGCATCGCGTTCACAACAACCATTAAAACATTCACAATCATTGCAATTATTACTACCGTCTTAATCAAATCAGTATACCTGCCTTTCTTCATTACTTGAGAACAAAGTCTTCAACATTTTCCGCATCTAAATTATTTTTATATTCATAATATGTAAAAATTCAATTTTGTCCAAAAATTTATTTACTTTTTTATACAGGCGGATGAGCTTCTATATGAAATACTTGTATGTACAAAAAAAAGAACGTTGAAAAACTTTTGTTTCTCAAACGTCCTAAAATTTTGTCAGACAGTATTATATTTCGCAAATGCCGGGCTCGTACTTTGCAACCGGATTCAGCTTAAACTCATTAGCAAGATGTTTTCTCTTAATCGCCTTGTCAATCTCTTTATCTCCGCAGGTCTCATTGCGAATAAAGGCATCCAGCTGCTCATATGTGAATCCAAAATTGTCTTCATCTGTTTTTCTGCATAAACCGTCTGACGGTGTTTTGTCAACATACTTAGACGGCAGACCAAGACAATGTCCAATGGCGCAGACTTCAGACTTTGTCAAATATCCTAAAGGAGCCATGTCCCCATCGCCATCGCCGCCTATTGTAAAATAGCCGACATAATCTTCGGAATAATTACAGGTATTAATCATCCTGCCATTATTACACTGGCAGACTGCTCTTATCATCTTTGTGCGCTCTCTGGGAGCAATATTCTGCCTGCACTGCTCTGTAATCTCAATTCCACAGTCCTGCAGCTGCTTGAAACTGGCTTCAAGTGCTGATCTTATGTTAATAGTATAGTTTCTGATATTCAAGAGCCTGCATACTTCAATGGAGTCATTAATATCTGACTGTTCTCCGTCCGGCAACATTACACCGATAACCTGTCTGATCCAAGAGCCTTTACGCACAATGCTGCAGCTATTGTACTGTCCTTGCCACCTGAAATGCCCAACACGGCATTACAGTCTTTTCCATTTTCATCAAACCAGTCCTTAATCCATTTGATAAGATTTTCTGTCTGCTGTGCTGCATTGAAATTATACATATTATTTTTCCTCCTTCATTCTCCAGTCTATGCATCTCTGAAGATAATCCACGTAATCCGGATTTTTGCACATCCCCTTGCCGGGTGTATCAGAAATCTTTGCAACATCCATACCATTACACTTAGTTGTCTTCATCACGATATTTAAAGCCGGAACATCTGTATCATTGCTTAAGTATGTGCCGATACCAAAAGCTACATTTGTTTCCTTGCAGAAATGTCTGTAAAGTTTGTCAGCACGCTCAAAGTCAAGACTGTCGCTGAATAAAAGTGTCTTTGTTTTAGGGTCAATTCCAAGGCTCTTGTAATGAGCAATCATCTTTTCACCCCACTCATACGGGTCTCCGCTGTCATGACGCACTCCTGAGAAAAGTGTCGCATAGGTAAGCTGGAAATCACGCAGGAAACAGTCTGTTGTAATTGTGTCAGTAAGCGCAATACCGTTTAATACTCCATACTCCTTAATCCATGCATCAAGAGCATACCAGTTTGAATATGCCGGATTGTGTTTGTGATTGCCCTGTCCTGTACACATAATCCACTCATGAGCCATGGTGCCTACAGGTGTAAGTCCGTACTTCTTTGCAAGGTACACATTTGATGTGCCAACAAACTTTGATGAACTATGCAGGGTGTCATTTAAATGTGCGAACTTCTGCACTGCAAGCTCCTGCGCTTCAGCAGAAAGTCTTCTTCTGAGACCAAACTCTGAGAATGTACCCGCATACCAGTGTCCATTCTTTAAATTCTCATACTTTGCATCCAGACGCTTCTTAAAGCTGTCAAGCAGCTTATCATAGTCATATGCCATTCTGAAATATACTTCATTTACAATGGCAAGTGTCGGAATCTCATACATTGAAGTATTAAGCCATGTTCCTTTTGCCTCAATAGACAAGCCACAAGGTGCATCTGTTCCTATCTCAAAATCCTCAAAACGCGGCTGCCAGAGACGAAGAAAATCAACATAAGAGCCTTTGATCCATTTGTATTATCAAGATATGCAAGTTCATCTTCTGTAAACCGAAGCTTACAGAATGCCTTGATCTGTTCGGTTATCTCCTGCACCATCTCCGGTGTAAAATGCACATCTTCATTTCTGCACTTGAATGTCCATGTGGTCTTGTAATCCGTAAACTGATGGAATATTGTCTGACCCATTGAAAATTTATACATGTCTGTCTCTAAAAGACTTGTGATTATCTGGTTTAATTTCATGATATTTTTCCTCCTTATTTCACATTATCAGTATGCTAGAAGCCTTTTTGATGAATGGCTTTCTATATAATATTGACCTGAATCATCTTCATTGCTTCTATTGCCGTCTTATGACTTTCAGGCGTTACGCAGGCACAGGCATTTTCTATCACGGACACCTCTGTCTCTTTACAAAATGTCTTCGCAATCGCCACGTTGCTGATTACGATATTCCCGTGCAGAATCCGCAGAAATAAATCTCTGTATCGCTGTTGTCATATCTCGCAAGCAGTTCGCCAAGTTCTTTGCTACCAAAAGTTGGCTTGTCAATATAAGTCATATCGTCACAGTCAACTCCGCGCTCCTTCATGCATCCTTAAGACGCGCGTCTACCTCCCATCCGTTTGTCCCTTTAATACAGTGAGCTACCGGAAGCTTTCTTCCCTCCTGAGTATTCAGATAGTTTTCATCATGCTATCCCTTGTGAATATCACGTCATCATATTTTCCTGACCTGATTTCATATGCAATAACATTTGTTGCCACGTTACACTCCTTGTTTCCAAGAACTCCTGTAATAAAGTCATTCTGTGCATCCACTACTACTAAAATTTTCTTTGCCATAATCATTTCCTCCTACATCATATAATCATCATTTGTTGCATCCATAAGGATTTTTCCAAGTTGCTTTAAATCCTTCCACATCCATCGCGGAACCAGATCCCTAACTTTGTCATAATCTTTCTTATACAGCAAATCTCTGATCATTGTACTTGAAATCTCAATATCACTTCTGCCAAGGTTTCTGATAGTCACATTCTTTAAAATATCATCTGTAAACCAGTTTTCCGCAATCTTCGGGTCGTCGTTGTAATAGAATGTAAAGCTTTTCTCTCCAATTTCATTAGCTATATTGTAATAGAAGAAAGAACCCCACTCCTTTACATACTGGACTGCATCCTCCATGCTCCAGTCCGATAATGTCATAACCTTTACATCTGCACTGCTTAAATCCTCTTCCTGCAGTACGTTTTCAACAAGTCTTTTTCTGTATTCGATTGGAAACGGATTTCTCTTTGTATAGCTTTTGTTTGCACTGCCTATCACAACAAGCAGATTTTCGCACTCCGATGCGGCCTGTTTTATCATGTTCAGGTGTCCATTATGGAATGGCTGTGCCCTTGTGAGTATCACACCGTTTTTATATTTCTTCTGCACTTTAACCGGTTTACGTTCTTCCATGTTAAGGTCAACATATCTGTACACAGCAGCCGGTTTTCTTCCGACAATAGGCCTCTGCGACCTGTCAAGTGAAACAAGCTGTCCTGCAATCTTCTCACGGAACACCTTTGGATGAACTTCCTTTCCTGAAAGAACCTCAACACCTTAAGCAGGTCCGGAATGGTAAACTCACGTGGCACAAGGTTAAACATAATGCCTGTATACTCAGCCTTATTCCTTATCCTCATAAGTCCTTCCAGTATAATCTGGTCATGGTCAAAAGCAAGCTTTTCGTCTGATACGCTGACCGGAACAAAGTTTTCCACTGTGATTACACCGTTTTTAAATTTCTCAGACTTGAGGGAGTATTCAATTTTAATCAAGTCGTTTGCAAACTCAAGTTTTTCATCTGCAAATTTCACATCAAACCATCTGGCATCCTTTGCGTCATCGCCTGCAACAGCAGACTGCTCATATCCATATGGAAGCAGTGCAATATATGCAATATCAATAATTCTCATACGCGGGTCTCTGTCCGGCCGGCTCATGGTATAGAGCTGCTCAAGATAAATGTCTGTAAGACCTGTTTCCTCTTTAAGCTCCCTGCACGCTGCTTCATATGCTGATTCCTTTATGTTAATAAATCCGCCTGGAAGCGCCCATTTGTCTATCTCCGGATGAGCCTTTCTCTTTATCAGAAGCACCTGCATACAGCTTAAATCTTCCTTCATACGAAGCACCATCATGTCAACTGTAACTGATGGCCTGTCATAATCGCCCGGCTTATACTCTGCTAAAAACTCCTGTTCTGTTAATCCATTTACATCTACTTTATTCATACATTTAGCTCCTATAATTACTTTCTACACTTCTTATGCTCACTTTATGTACTTATTATAATAACTTTTAGTAACTATATCAAGTACTTTATAGAATTATTTCTGCTGCGGTTTTTTTACTGCATTTTCAGTAAGCTTTTTGCTAAAGTCTGTTGCTACGTTAATATTATTATTAACCTTGGCATCATATAATCATATTATTGGCATGCATATAATGGATAATCAACTGTTTCTAATATTTCTTTATATTTATCTCCATTAAGATATATAGCAAAAGTAACGCTTTCATTTCCCCGTCTTGAGTCTTGAATACTATAGCCATCAGTAGTAGATAGATAATCAAAAGGGGAATATCTATAATCATACTTATTAATATATGAAACCATATCTTTATCAATAATTACAGGACTATCAAAAACCTCTTCAAAAGCTTTACATAAATAATATATCTCTACTTTTGATAACCTAATATAATAAAAAGTATTGAAAAGAGAAGATGGTTTATTAGTTATGCCATACCGCAAACTGTCCAAAATTAATCTGATATAATCTTCTTTGGAAGATATAATGTCTTTATTCAAAGCGTCCTTAATTTCATCAGTAGTAAGTGGTAATAAGTATAATTATATATAGCCTTAATTTTATGTATTGCAAGTGGAATCGCTGTAACAATTTCTTCAATTGCGTAAATAATCAATAATAATATCAATAATAATAATGGAAACCCAAACGTAGCAACTATTACACTTAACCCCCAATATTCAGCGCCAAAGAAGTTTATAATTCCAATTTTACTTAATATTGTAATAATAGATATATAGCTTATACCTATAATTATTATAAAAGCCTCAAAAAAATCATTGATTAATGATATTAAAAATGATTTTTTCTTATCACTTATATTTTTAAAACTATTCATACCTTCTCCTTTAAATATTTTGATATATGTTGTTACATATTTTTTGCCTACATTTTTGTTGTCTGACTGCCTTTGAGCAGAGCCCGGTTCCTTTTCTCTGTAGTCCATCCTGTTGGGAATATTATATCTCCATTAGCCTTATACGAAAAATCCTTGTTACATTCGCAATATATGTGCGCAAAATGATTATCAGTCAGCAGGATTTCTACATACAATCTGTTATTAATCAAATGCACACCATAAGCGCATCCCCTGCTCTAAGCAGATATCCTCTGATTTTTATGAACTCATCCACAACAGAACATCCAAAACATCAATATATTCAGGCTGTTCATTACTATTCGA
>ERZ859980.894-NODE-894-length-14804-cov-1.340294_pt1 | contig 14804 bp, 17 predicted proteins | sample MGYA00509984_ERZ859980 | MGnify/ENA primary metagenome ERZ859980 (study PRJEB30046, sample SAMN00715173) | human gut metagenome | study: EMG produced TPA metagenomics assembly of the A metagenome-wide association study of gut microbiota in type 2... | reverse complement strand
AGAGCAGATTACTATTCAATTGTACGAGAAGGCATTTATAACAAGATACCTAGTATTATTGTTGAACATGGATTTATTACCAACAAAAGTGACTGCAAAAAGTTTTTGAAAACAACTGCAAAACGAAAAAAATTAGGTGTAGCAGACGCAAAAGGTATAGTTGCTTATTATAATTTAAGTAAAAAGAACATTTCAGGCACCTTAAATAAAAAGGGAAAATCTACATATTACATTAACTCTAACGGTAAGAAGATTGCAGGCTGGGTTAAGGTAAATGGCAGCTGGTATCATTTTAACAGCAAAAATGCCAAAATGGATAAAGGTTTCATAACTGTAGGAAAAAATAAATTTTACCTTAATTCAAAAACAGGTGTTTTAAAAACAGGTGGTTCAAAGTTAAAAACAAAAAATATCTGGCAAAAGGCAATGGAGTTATATTAAGAAGTAAAATTTATAATGACGGTGTTAGCAGCTACTATTTTAACTCAAAGGGTTATAAGAAAAACGGTTGGGTAACCTACAAAAATGCTACTTACTATTTTTCAAAGAAAAAGGGCATGCTAAAAGGTAAAAAGAAAATAAAGAAAAAATATTATAGATTCAGCAAAAAGACAGGAAAGCTTTTAAGTAAAAGATAGAATGAGGTAGAAAATGGACAAAAAAGTTGTATTTTTAGATATAGATGGAACAATAGTTGATTTCTTTGGTAACATACCTGAATCAACCAAAACAGCTATTAGAAAAGCAAGAGAAAATGGACATTACATGGTTGTCTGCTCAGGTAGAAGTAAATTCCAGATAGCGAAGGAAGTTCTGGACTTAGGAATAGACGGTATAGTTGCAGCAGCAGGAGCGTATGTGGAATATGAAGGAAAAGTTGTTTATCACAAATGTATGACAAAAGAGCAGAGAGAAAAGTTAGGTCATTATTTAAAAGATAACAATTTTATTTTCAGTATTCAAACGGACACAAGACTTATTACAACGGAAAACTGCAAGGAAAAATTAACAGAAGGTTTTGTTAAGGCAGGTGCAAGTAAGAAACATATAGAAAATACTTTTGGTAAAATGGAAATAAGAGAAGATGTTTGGACCCCGGACAATCAGGAGAAAGCTGTTTATCAGACAGGCCCTTTTCCGGGAGACAAGGTGGCAGCGATTTGGCACCTGATTTTGAAAATACACCACTTAGTTATAACAATCAGAAAAACGGTGGTGAGATTACCATTGCAGGTGTTAATAAGGCTATAGGCATGAGAGAATTTTTAAAAGCCGCTCAGGTATCGGTTGTCAATTCAGTTGCAGTTGGTGACGGCCCAAATGATTTTGAAATGATTGAGTTTGCAGGAACAGGCATTGCAATGGGTAATGCAATTCCTGATTTAAAAGACAAAGCAGACATAGTAACAACAGACATAAACAACGATGGCATTTATAATGCTTTTGAAAAACTTGGTTTATTGTAAGAAGTATATTGTCAAAAGTGCAAAAACAAAGAGAAAAATACAGGAAAATCTATGAAAAATACTTAAAATTTTTTCAAACTTAAATTTTTTAGTTTACAATATAAAAAAATCAAAGTAATATAATGTGTGGATTGAAATTGTTTTATGGTGCATAGCACCTGATTTAGAAATTAAATATTTATGGTAAGAATACTTTAAATATAATTAATATACTAAAGTTAAGAGAAAAGGAGTTTATATGAAAGTTGCTAAGTCAGAAAATCGTAAGGAAATATTATTAAAAGATATTTTTGAAGATTTTAATAAAGATGATTTAAAAGATATTGCAAAAATGAAAGGCATTAAAGGCATATCTAAACTAAATAAAGGTCCATTAATTGAAACAATTATTGAAAAAATGTTAAGTGCTGAAGAAATGGTGAAATACTTCCAGTATATGACTGATGAGGAAATCGAAGCATTTAGAAATAGAGATAATAACGAAGAAGATGATACTACAAGCAAGATTTTATATAGTAAATTATATGGTGCTTCATACATGGGTAGAATTTCTGAAAAACAGTATACAGCACCGGCAGATGTAGTTAAAAGATATGAAGAAATTTCAGACGAAGAGTTTGAAGCAAAAAGAAAAATTAACAGTTTTCTTTTCTGTTGCTTAAAGACTTTAGGTTTTTTACACGGTATAGCACCTGTTTCAGTTATTCTTGATATGATGAAAAAAGGTGTTAAGTACGATGAAACAGAAGAACAGCTTATTGAGAGAATTGAAAGTATCCCTTATGAATTAAGTTTATACCAGGTTCACGATGGAAAAGTTTACTATAGTTTCTTTTATCCAAATGACAGAGGTTTAATAAAGGCACAGGGTGACAGAGCATATTATATTCCAACAAAGAAGGAAATTATGTCTCTTGGAACATACGGTATTTTACCTGAAACAATGGAAGCCCAGAACTTTGAAGATTATATGATTCGCAAGATGAACATGACAGAAGAACATGCAACTAACTTATGCCAGCGTGTACAGTCAGAGATTATGTCAGGGGCAGAAATTAGAGAAGTTTTTGAAATGATTAAAAACGAAGAGGGCTTCATTTAGACAGTGACCTTCAGATTAGTGCCTTGGCACAGTATGTTCAGAATCTTTGGAACAACAGCAGAATGATTTTAAATCGTGGTTTTACACCACTTGAAGCACCAAGAAGAGTTGACTTGAATACACAGAGTAATCAGTCAAAACCAAAGAACACAGGTGTTATACATGGTAAGAAAATTTATCCTAACGATAAATGCCCATGTGGCTCAGGAAAGAAATACAAACAGTGTTGTGGAAGAAAATAAAAAATTAAAAAAATGAGGTTATGACAATGTCAGACCTCATTTTTTATGTAATAAAAATTGCTTCAGAATTTCTTTTCACATACATTATGACGTGATATACTATAAAATAGTTTTGAATTCAAAGGAGGAAGAAGATGAGCGATACATATATTTCAGATGCAATTAAGTACATAGGAGTTGATGACACAGACATAGACTTATTTGAAAGTCAGTATGTAGTTCCAAATGGTGTTTCATACAATTCTTATGTAATTATAGATGAGAAAACAGCAGTAATGGATACTGTTGATGAAAGAAAAACAAGTGAGTGGTTAGATAATCTATCTAATGCATTAGCAGGTAGAAAGGTAGATTATTTAATTGTTTCACATTTAGAGCCTGACCATTCAGGAAGTATTAAGGAATTTACAGAAAAATATCCTGAAGCAAAGATTGTACTCAGTGCAAAGGCATTGGCAATGTTGCCACAGTTTTTTGAAATTGAAAATTTACAGGCAAGAAGCATTGCTGTAAAAGAAGGTGAAGAGCTTAATTTAGGAACTCATACACTTAAATTTGTAATGGCACCAATGGTTCACTGGCCGGAAGTTATGGTGGAATACGAAGTGTCAGAGAAGGTACTTTTTTCAGCAGACGGATTTGGAAAGTTTGGTGCTTTATCAGCAGATGAAGATTGGGCATGTGAGGCAAGAAGATATTACTTTAATATTGTAGGTAAGTACGGTATGCCTGTTCAGACTTTACTTAAAAAAGCAGCAGCCCTTGAAATTAATACTATTTGTCCTCTTCATGGACCAATTTTAAAAGAGAATCTTTCATATTACATTGGCAAATACGCAACATGGAGTAGTTATGAACCAGAAGACAAAGGTGTTCTAATTGCATGTGCATCTATACATGGAAACACTCTTAAAGCCGGTGAAAAAATGGCTGAAATCTTAAAAGAGAAGGGTGTTGAAAAAGTTTCAGTTATGGATTTATCAAGAGATGACATGGCTGAAGCAATTGAAGATGCTTTCAGATATGACAGAATGATTCTTGCAGCAGCTACTTATGACGGCGGAGTTTTCCCGGTTATGGAAGATTTCTTAAACAGATTAGCTCATAAGAGTTACCAGAAGAGAACAGTAGGACTTATTGAAAATGGCTCCTGGGCTCCATTAGCCGGAAAAGTTATGAAGGGGCTGTTAGAGCCAATGAAGGATGTTAAAGTATGCGAGAATATGGTAACAGTTAAGTCTGTTATGAAGGAAGAAAACATAGAACAGATGGAAAAACTTGCAGAAGAAATTATCAATTTTAATAACAAAAATGAGTTAGGAAAGGTTTATAAGCAAATGGAAAAATGGGATTTGTACACAAAGGACAGAATTAGAACAGGCAACACAATTAACAAAAACGAAGAGGTACCGGAAGGCTTTTACAGAACAGTGGTACATGTTTCTATTTTTAACAGTAAAGGTGAAATGCTTATTCAACAGAGACAGGAAGATAAGAAGTTGTGGCCAAATCTTTGGGATGTAAGTGTCGGTGGCAGTGTGATTGCAGGAGAGACAAGTAGTGAAGCTGCAAGCAGGGAAACTATGGAGGAACTTGGAATTGAGCTTGACTTAAGTGAAGTTAGACCGGCTTTTACAATTAATTTCCATGGAGGCTTTGATGATTGTTACTTAGTTGAAAAAGATGTAGACATTAAGGATGTAACAATTGCTCTAAGAGAAGTTAAAGCTGTAAGGTGGGCTACAAAAGAGGAAATTCTTGATTTAATTGAAAAAGATGAGTTTATTGCTTATCACAGAGCAAAAATTGAATTAATGTTCTTCTTGAGAGACCACGAAGGAACTCATTTAAAATAAAATGTTTGACAAAGATAATTACCACATTTATAATATTTACCTATATTATTACTAGGAATTATAACAATGCGGGTGCAGTGCATCCGCTGTTTATATGTAAGGAGAAAATAAGCTAACACAATTTTCAAGAACAGAATTATTACTGGGAAAAGAAGCAATGGAGAAGTTAAAAAACTCAAGAGTTGCTATTTTTGGAGTAGGTGGAGTAGGTGGCTACGTTGTAGAAGCTTTAGTTAGAAGTGGCGTAGGAACATTTGACTTAATAGATGACGATAAGGTTTGTTTAACTAATTTAAACAGACAGATTATAGCTACAAGAAAAACTGTAGGAAAATATAAGGTAGATGTTTGCAAGGAACGTATATTAGAAATTAATCCTGATGCAAAGGTAAACACTTATAAGTGTTTCTTTTTACCTGAAAATGCTGATGAGTTCCCTTTTGATGAATATGATTACATTGTAGATGCTGTAGATACTGTTACGGCAAAGATTTCATTAGTTATGAAAGCCCAGGAGAAAAATGTAAAAATCATCAGTAGCATGGGTGCGGGAAATAAACTTGATGCCAGTGCATTTAAGGTGGCTGATATATACAAGACAAAGGTATGTCCTTTAGCCAAGGTAATGAGAAGAGAGTTAAAGAAACGTGGTGTAAAAAAATTAAAGGTTGTATATTCAGAAGAGCCTGCGATGACACCGGTTGAAGATATGGCAATTAGCTGTAGGGCAGACTGCATTTGTCCACCGGGGCAGAACACAAATGCACTGAAAGACGAGCAATTCCAGGCAGTGTGGCATTTGTACCATCAGTAGTTGGCTTGATTATTGCAGGTGAAGTTGTCAAAGATTTATCGGTATAATTTTGATGTAGGTTATTTAACACATGTTTTCTACAGAAAAATATTTTGGACAAAGTAAAAAAAATAATTACAAAAAAGTAGTTATAAAAATAATTATAAAAGATTATCAGTAATCAAATGATACTTATATAATATTTGGAGGAAAATTATGAACATTCAGCAAAAGAAATGAAAGCATTGGATAAAGATTCATATCAGGTTATAGACATTAGAAGTGAATTGGATATTTCTTATGGTGCCATACCTGGTTCAATACATGTTTCCCCTGATAACATAGAGAATAATGAGAATATAGATTTTTCAAAAAAATTAATTATATGTTGTGCAAGAGGAAAAAACAGTTTAGAAATAGCAGAGAATCTTTGTGAAAAGGGCTATGATGCGGTGAATCTTGAAGGTGGTTACATTGCGTGGCTTATGGACACAATGAACGAAGAAATTGCAGAAAACAAAGCAAAGGATGTAGAGCAGAGTATTAGAAAAAAATATAAGAAAACTATCTGGTCTAAGTTTGCCAAGGCAATAAACACTTACGAACTGGTAAAACCGGGAGACAAAATTGCTGTCTGTATTTCAGGTGGTAAAGATTCAATGCTTATGGCAAAACTTTTTCAGGAATTAAAGAGACACAACAAATTTGATTTTGATGTGAAGTTTTTAGTTATGGATCCGGGTTATAGTCCTGAAAATAGAAAAGTCATTGAAGACAATGCAAAGAAACTAAACATCCCAATTGATATATATGAGTCAGATATTTTTGAGTCAGTATTTAATGTGGAAAAGTCACCATGTTATTTATGTGCAAGAATGAGAAGAGGCCATTTATATAGTTTCGCACAGAATTAGGTTGCAACAAAATCGCATTAGGTCACCATTACGATGATGTTATTGAGACAATATTAATGGGTATGTTGTACGGTGCTCAGGTTCAAACAATGATGCCAAAACTTCACAGTACAAATTTCGAAGGCATGGAATTAATCAGACCCTTATATTTAATTCGTGAGATGACATTAAGTCATGGAGAGACTATAACGACTTACATTTCATACAGTGTGCGTGCAAGTTTACAGACACTTGCACAACCTGTAACAATGAAGAAAACAGATCAAAGCGTGTGGAAATAAAAGAACTTATTAAAAACTTAAAACAGGTTAATCCTTATGTGGAGAGCAATATTTTCAAAAGCGTTGAAAATGTAAATTTAGATACAGTTATTTCATACAAGAAATCAGGGGAGAAACATCACTTCTTAGATGACTATGACAGATGAAACTTATGTTGTAAACTGTACTGTTAATGGCGAAACCAAAAGAGGTCGCAAAATAATGTTTTTTGCGGCTCTTTTTAGCTGGTGCTATTGGATGGTTGGTTCAGTAATTGGTGGTGTGGTTGGATATATGTTACAATTTCGTTTATAATTGAAAAAGAAAGGGTTTACAAATATGACTTTACAGCAGTTAAAATATGTGATAGCAGTTGCAGATACGGGAACTTTGACAAAGCTGCAAAACAGTTGTTTATATCGCAGCCCAGTTTGACTAATTCCATACATGCCCTTGAAAAAGAAATGAACATTGAAATTTTCAGAAGAACCAATAAAGGCATTGTTATTTCAAAAGAGGGTGAGGAGTTTTTAGGCTATGCAAGACAGGTTTTAGAGCAGTCACAGCTTTTAGAGGAAAGATACAAGGGCACAAGTGGCAGAAAATTAAAGTTTTGTGTTTCTACACAGCATTATTCTTTTGCTGTAAATGCTTTTGTAGAACTTATTAAGGAATATGGAAAAGAAAAATATGATTTTAGTTTAAGGGAAACACAGACTTACGAAATCATAGAAGATGTGGCAAAAATGAAAAGTGAAATAGGCGTTCTTTATTTAAATAACTTTAATCAGGTGATTTTAAATAAGGAGTTGAAGTCAAATGAGCTAAAGTTTACTGAACTTTTAGTTGCAAAACCACATGTTTTTATAAGCAGTAAACATCCTTTGGCGAAAGAGAAAAAGGTTACTTTTAAAGATTTGGAAGAATATCCGTATTTGTCCTTTGAACAGGGTGAACATAACTCTTTTTATTATTCTGAAGAAATTTTTTCAAGTGAGGAAAAAAAGAAAAATATTCGTGTAAGAGACAGGGCTACTTTGTTTAATCTTTTGATTGGTCTTAATGGTTATACTGTTTGCAGTGGCGTAATTGATAAGGAATTAAATGGAGCAAACATTATCGCAGTACCGCTTGAGGGGAATGAAAACATGAGAATCGGATATATTACCCACAAAAAATCAGGTTTAAGCCCACTGGGAAAAATATATGTGGAAGCTTTGAAGAAATATATTGGTAAATAAGAAAATATATTTCAAAATAAGTAGTAAATAAATTAAAAAACAAAAATTTATTTCAAAGTGAGTAGTAAATAGATTAGAAAACAAAATTATATTTTAGATCAGGTAAGAAAGATATTAGAAAACATGCATTGAAAAGTAGTAATTTAAATATCACAGCCATAATTTAAAACTATAACCAAGTAAAAGAAAAATGTATTATACAATTTTTTTTATCGTTGATATATTAACATCATAGCAATTAGCAATATATAAACGAATAGGAGAAAAATATGTATAATAAAACACCATTTAGATACGACCACGTTGGTAGCTTTTTAAGACCTGAATATTTAAAAGAAGCAAGAAAGCAGTACGAACAGGGTGAGATTACAAAAGAACAGTTAACAGAAGTTGAAGACAAGGCAATTACTGAACTTGTAGTCAAGGAAAAAGAAATTGGCTTACATGCCATTACAGATGGAGAATTTAGAAGAGCCACATGGCATTTAGATTTCATGTGGGCTTTTGACGGTGTAGGTCACAGCAAGACAGAACATGGTCTTCCATTCCATGGAGAAGATGCTATGATTGATGACACTTATGTAGTTGGAAAAATCAAGTTAAGTGGCAAGCATCCTTTTATTGAACATTATGAATTTTTAAAACAGTTTGAAGATGAGAATACGGTAGCAAAGCTTACCATACCTGCACCGGCTCAGTTTTTAGAACAGATGATTATGCTTTTGCATGGGAAAATACTAAAAAGTATTATGATAGCAAGGAAGAATTAGTAAAGGACATTGCAGATGGTTATAAGAAATTCATTAAAGATTTATATGACAGGGCTGCAGAAATTTACAGTTAGATGACTGCTCATGGGGAATGGTTGTTGATCCAAATGCCTGTGCAATTTTTGATACAGATGAGGAAGGCTTAGAAAAAATTAAAAACAGTTATTAGATATAAATAATTTAGCAATTGACTCAGCTCCGGAAGATTTGACAATAAATACTCATGTTTGCCGAGGAAATTTCCATTCAACTTACGCAAGCTCAGGAGCTTATGACAGTGTAGCTGAAACATTATTTGCAAAGGAAAATGTTAATACATATTATTTAGAATATGATGATGAACGTTCAGGTGGATTCGAGCCACTTAAGTCAGTTGGTGAGGATAAGAAAGTTGTACTTGGATTAATTACAACAAAATCTCCTGAATTAGAAAACAAAACAACAGTAATAAACAGAATAAAGGAAGCATCTAAATATGTTTCTTTAGACAGATTATATTTAAGTCCACAGTGCGGCTGCGCTTCTTGTGAAATTGGAAATAAATTAACGGAAGAACAGCAGTGGGCAAAGATAAAATTAGTAAAAGAAATTGCCGAAGAAGTTTGGGGATAATATTTCAAGTCCGGCTTTAATTTACAAAATAATATAAAACATAAAAGATAGCATTTTTATAACCCTATTATATAGGATTATGGAAGTGCTATTTTTATTCTTCAAAAAGAGATAAAAACAAAACAACATTCTTGTCATAAAAGAAAAATACATACCTAAGGTATGCACTAAAACTACCAAGGGGTGTAGAATAAAACATTTAAACCATATAAAATTCATATAGAATAACTATGGAGATGACAAATGAAGAAAAAGGAAATAACGAAAGAAAATATTGAAATAGGTCAGCGTGTTAAGGCACTTAGAAGAGAGCATAACCTGTCTCAGGAAAAAATGGCATCAATATTGGGGATTGAGTCAGTTCCTTTTTATCAGAATATTGAAAAAGGTGAAAATGATTTACAAATAGACAGATGCATAAAACTTAGTAAGTATTTTGACGTTAGTACAGATTACATATTAAAAGGCGAGGTTAGCGACTGTAGGGAGTTTCAATTGTATTTTGAAAGCCTTAGTGGCAGAGAGAAGAAAAGAGAATTTGATATATTGTTAAACAAAACATTTAGTAAATAATTAAAGCTAAATAACTAAATTGAAGTAATTCAATCAAAATAGCTAAGTTTAATAAATCAAAATAATTCAATCAAAATAATTAAATTTGAAATTTTTAAAATGAATAATTAACTAAAAAATAAGAAAAAGGGGATTGAAAAACAAATGCAATCAACAGATAAACAAATATTGATAGTGGAAGATAACAAGAGACACATGGATAGAGCCTGCGATATTTTAGAACAGCTTGAAGATGTTGTGATTTTTAAGGCAGATAATTGTGCTGATGCCTACAGATATGCCATGGAATATAGTATCGATTTATTTATTGTAGACATAATTTTGGAAAAAACAAAAAACGGTGATATGTCAGGTATGACTTTTGCTGATAATATAAGAGAAATAGAAAGGTACAAGGCAACGCCAATTATTTTTACAACATCGCTGGAAGATCCAAAACTACACGCCTATGCACATTTACATTGCTATCAGTATTTTGATAAATATTACAGAGAAGATGAATTCAAAGAAGCAGTTCAGTTTACTCTTAAAAATTACACAGCGAAAAAGGAAAGAGAATATATTTATTTTAAAACAAATGGTATTGTATGCCCGGTAAAAATAAATGATATTGTTTACATAGATAACAAAATTTCTACATTGTCAATTTATTGCAAAGATGGAGAGATTGTAGAAGCACCTTACAAGTCGACAAAACAGTTAATTCTTGAATTAGGTTCAACGAAATTTTTGAAGTGTAACAAAAGTGAAATAGTTAATTGCGACTATGTTAAGTTTGCAGATTATTCCAATTATCTTATTAAATTAAAGGAAGATTTCGGAGAGTTAAAAATTGGCAGACGTATTTTGAAAAGTTTTAAAGAAGGCTTTGAAAATAGAATATAAAACCATTGAATAAAATAGGTCTTTAGTGTTAAAATAGTTGAACACTAAGGACTTTTTTTGAAGGAGAAGATAAATGATTAAGGCAGTAATTTTTGATATGGATGGGCTCATGATTGACAGCGAGAGAGTTACTTACGAGTGGTATCGAAGATATTTACAAAAAAGAGGAGAAGACATGACAGTGGATTTTTACAAAAATCTACTGGGAAAAATACAACCTGTCTGCAAAAGTATTATAGCTAATGAATATGGCGAGGATTTCCCTTATGAGGAATGTATAGATTATGTTCATAAGGGAATGGCAAAAGAGTTTGAAACAAAGGGAGTGCCATTAAAAAAAGGAATTGTTCAGTTACTTAAATATCTTAAAGAAAACAATTATAAAACAATGGTTGCAACTTCCAGTAATAGAGACAGAGTTCTGATGTGATTTTAAAACAGGCAGGAATTGCACAGTATTTTGACGGCGAAATTTGTGGTGATGAGGTTGTTAATGGAAAACCTAATCCTGAGGTATTTTTAAAAGCATGTAAGAAGGTGAATGTACAGCCTGAGGAAGCACTTGTTTTAGAAGACTCAGAGGCAGGCATAAAAGCGGCTCATGACGGTGGAATTAAAGTTATATGTATACCTGACATGAAATATCCTGAGGAAGAATACAGAAAAATGACTGAAGAAATCTTTGAGGACTTGTCAAAGGTTGTAACTTATTTTTAAAAGTTGTAACTATTTTTTAACAGTTGTTGAGATTATAAATAATAGTGCTATACTATAGATGTTGACATGAAGTTATTCATTGCATTAACGATAAGAATGTGGAGGAAAATCTCATGAAGATTATTATTGCTGGAGATGGAAAAGTAGGTGCAAATCTTACTAGGAAGTTATCAGCGGAAGGTTATGACATAACCTTAATAGACACTAATGGAGAAGTATTAGACGCAAGCTTGGAGAGATACGATATTATGGCTGTTAATGGAAATTGTGCCTTAATGTCTGTTTTGTCTGAAGCAGGAGTTGACAGAGCTGATGTTTTAATTGCATCTACAAGTGCAGATGAAATTAATTTGCTTTGTTGCATGACAGCACATAAGATGAATCCTGAACTACATACTATTGCAAGAATCAGAAATCCTGAATACAGTGAACAAATATATACCATGCGCGATGCCTTTGGCTTATCTTTAACAGTTAATCCGGAAAAGCAGACAGCAGTGGAAATTGAAAGATTGTTAAAATATCCGGGATTTTTACAGAGAGATACTTTTGAAAAGGAAGAGTGGAATTAGTAGAACTTAGAATAAATAGTGACAGCATTATAAAAGATGTTTCATTAAATGATCTTTATGGAATTGTAAAATGTAAGGTATTGGTTTTGCCGTTAGAAGAAACGGCGAAGTGCATATTCCAAATGGTGATTTTATCTTAAAAGAAGGAGATAGAATTTACGTTACAGCACCATCACAGAACCTTACTATTTTATTGAAAAACTTAGGCTTTTTATCTCACAAGGTAAAACATGCAATTATTTGCGGTGGTGGAAGAGTAAGCTATTATCTGTCAAAGATATTAATTGACTCGGGAGTAGCCGTAGAGGTAATTGAAAAAGACGAAGATAGAGCAAGGGAGTTAGCTGAGCTTCTTCCTGAAGTTGCTGTAATTCATGGTGACGCAAGTAGAAAAACATTACTTGAAAGCCAGGGCGTAAGTGACTGTGACGCTTTTATTACCTTAACAGGAATGGATGAGTTAAATATAATTATTTCCATGTATGCTAAGGCATGTGGCGTGGAGAAAGTTATTACAAAAGTAGGACATACTGACAGAAGCAGTATTCAGGACAGCCTTAATTTAGGTAGTGTAGTATGCCCAAAGGAATTATGTTGTAATACAATAGTCGGCTATGTTAGAGCCTTAGGGGCACAGACAGGAATGGCTATATCAGTTCATAATATTGCAGATGGACAGGCGGAAGCAGTAGAGTTCATTGCAGATGAGAAAACAAAAAATTGTGGTGTTCCACTTAGAAACATGAAATTAGTAAATAATGTTATTATTGCATGTATAACACGTAAAGGAAAAACAGAAATTCCAAATGGTGAATCATATTTCCAAAATGGAGATACTGTTATTGTTGTAGCAACAGGGGATATGTATTACATCAATTAAATGATATATTTCAATGATTGAGAGGAAGTTATGAATTATAAAGTTGTAGGAAAATTTATATCACAGATTTTAGCTGTAGAAGCGGCATTTATGCTTCCGGCATTAATTATTAGTGCAGCATGTCAGAATTTGAATGCAGTTATAGGATTTATAGTTTCTATTGTAATTATATTAGGTATTGCTTCGTTGCTATATGTATTATGTAGAAAGGCAAATAAGCGATTTTTTGCAAAGGAAGGTTTGGTTTCAGTGGGTATAGGCTGGATTGTTCTTAGTATATTAGGCTGTTTACCATTTTTTATTTCAAGAGAAATTCCTTCATTTGTAGATGCATTATTTGAGACAGTATCAGGTTTTACAACAACAGGAGCCTCAATTTTAACAGATGTTGAAGCTATGTCAAAAGGCATGCTTTACTGGAGAAGTTTTAGTCATTGGCTTGGGGGGATGGGCGTCCTTGTATTTTTACTTGCCATTGCACCGGCTGACGGAAAAAGCAACAGATTCACAATGCATTTGTTAAGAGCAGAAAGTCCGGGACAACAGTTGGTAAGCTGGCTCCAAGAATGAGAGATAAGCACTTATTTTGTATTTAATGTATATAGGACTTACGGGACTTGATTTTATCTTTTTAATTATTGGAAAAATGCCTGTTTTTGATGCAGTCTGTACAGCATTTGGTACTGCAGGAACAGGTGGCTTTGGTATTAAAGGAGACAGTATGGCAGGCTACAGCCCATACATACAGAATGTCTGTACCATCTTTATGCTGTTATTTGGCGTGAACTTCAGTTGTTATTATTTAGTATTATTAAGAAGATTCAAGTCAATAATAGAGGATAGTGAACTTAGAACATACGTTGCTATTATTTTATCAAGCGTAGCTCTTATAACAATAAACATTTCAGGTATGTTTTCATCAGTAAGACAAGCACTACATCATGCGGCATTTACAGTATCAAGTATTATACCACAACAGGTTTTGCTACAGAAGATTTTAATATGTGGCCTAATTTTTCAAAAACAATAATACTTATGCTTATGTTTGTTGGTGCCTGTGGGGGAAGTACAGGCGGTGGTCTTAAATGTGGCCGTTTACTTATTATTTTAAAAAGTGTAAAAAGAAACATTAGAAAGACTTTAAATCCAAGAAAAGTTGAAGTTATCAGAATGGGTGGAAATGTTGTAAAAGAAGAAGTTGTTTCGGCGGTTAATAGTTACTTTGTTGCATACATAGTTATTGTTTTCTTAAGTTTCATTTTCATTTCCGTTGATGGTCACAGTATACTTACTAATTTTTCAAGTGTAGCATCATGCTTTAACAATATAGGACCGGGACTGGATATGGTTGGTCCAGCATCAAACTATTCAATGTTTAGCGATTGGTCTAAACTGGTTTTAATAGGTGACATGCTTGCAGGAAGATTGGAAATATTCCCAATATTAATTTTATTGTCAAAAACCACATGGAGTAGAAAGAGATAACATGAAGAAGAGTAGACATATATCAACATCAAGATTTATATTTTTCGGGTTTTTAGGCGTTATAGTTTTAGGAACCTTTATTTTGATGCTTCCAATTTCAAGTAGCTCAGGAGAATTCACATCTGTAGTGGATGCCTTATTTACAGCAACATCAGCTACATGCGTAACAGGACTTGTAGTTCACGATACGGCTACTTACTGGTCAGCCTTTGGTCAAGGTGTTATTATAGTTTTAATTCAAATTGGCGGCATGGGTGTTATAACAATAGCACTACTGTTAACAAGAATGTCAGGTAGAAAAATAGGTTTAAGGCAGAGAACACTTATGCAGGAGGCAATATCAGCACATAAAATGGGTGGTATAGTAAAACTAACAGGTTTTATTGTGAAGATGATGCTTATCTTTGAATTGGCAGGCGCGGGGTTAATGTATCTA
>ERZ859980.890-NODE-890-length-14858-cov-1.360940_pt1 | contig 14858 bp, 17 predicted proteins | sample MGYA00509984_ERZ859980 | MGnify/ENA primary metagenome ERZ859980 (study PRJEB30046, sample SAMN00715173) | human gut metagenome | study: EMG produced TPA metagenomics assembly of the A metagenome-wide association study of gut microbiota in type 2... | reverse complement strand
AAATCGCCAACAGAAAATTCTTTAATTATAGGTGCGTTTGCCATGGCAAAAGTATAGTTGCCCCCTTGAAAATGTCGTGTGTTAAAATAGAACCGCCTACAATTGGTAGGTCTGCATTTGAACCTAAAAAATAATGAGGGAACATTTTTACAAAATCAAATAATTTTACAAAAGTGCTTTTTTCAATTTTCATTGGTGTATGTTCACCGTTAAAAACTATGCAGTGCTCATTGTAATAAACGTAAGGGGAATATTGAAAGCCCCACTTAGAATTATTAAGAGTTAAAGGAATAACTCTGTGATTCTGTCTTGCAGGATGATTAACTCTGCCGGCATAACCCTCATTTTCAATACACAATGCACATTTAGGATATGAAGATGCCTTTACGTTTTTAGCTGCGGCAATAGCTTTCGGATCTTTTTCAGGTTTAGATAAATTGATTGTAATATCTAAATTTCCATATTCGCATTGGTATTTCCAATTTTTATTCTTTTCGATTCTTGATTTCCTTATATAATTTGTTTTTGTTGAAAAATTGTAGTAGAAGTTAGTTGCTTCTTCTGGTGATTTTTCATACTTTTCAAAAAAAGTAGAAATAACCTGCCCTGGTCTTGGAGTGATACAGTTCATAATTTTGGTGTCGAACAAGTCTCTGTAAGTAACGGAATCTTCTATTATATTTAGTTTTACTGCTGCATCAAGTAAGTTTCTTAATATTTCATCTAAAGTTAAATTATATTCTACATCAGGATCGCTGAAATCTTCTTTACCAAAAACTTCTAACAACATATTTGTAGAATAAATTCTTTCACATTCAGGAATTAATTTATTATCAATTCCATATTGTACAAGTCTTTTTATATTTTCATCTATAACTACATTAATCATAATACTTTAATTCCTCCATATTTTCTAATCTTTAAAACATGACATGTGTTTTCACCTAATAATTTTTCCATTTGCTCCTTGTAAGTTGAAACATATTCATTTTTTACAAATGCCTGTATTGTTCCGGCAAAACCACCACCATGTACACGACAAACACCATTGTCTTTTAATACAAGTTCGCTAACTGCCAAGGCAACTGAAACAGGCTGATTTTTATAATCTTTTCCTGAATAAATATTCTGTAAATATTTATAAGATGAATTACCTGATTCTTTAACTAAAGTAAGGAATTGCCTGAAGTTGTTATTTTTTAATGCATCAACTTCTTTCTGAACTCTGGCATTTTCACCGAAGAAGTGGATTGCTCTTAATAACCCACGATTACTAACAGCAGAATAGAGTTCAGAAATTTTATCATAAAAATCATCTGCAGGTATTTCATTTAAAAATTCTTTGTTAAAATACTGGGCAACCTCTTTCATTTCAGCAGGAATGGCAGCATAATCATCTGTTAAATCTGCATGTGAGGCTTTGGTGTCTGTGATGCAAAGACTATAGCCTTCTTTTTCAACATCAAAGTCGACTTTTTCGACTACTGGTGAGTCAGGATTTTTAAAATCAATATGTACAAAACCACCTACGGAACAAGCCATTTGGTCCATTAAGCCGCAAGGTTTTCCAAAGAAAACATTTTCTGCATATTGTCCGATTTGAGCAATTTCAGTGGAAGATACTTCCATATTGTTATACATACTGAAATAATGGTTCCGATAATTGCTTCAAAAGCTGCTGAAGATGAAAGACCGGCACCGTTTATTACATCGCTTGTAATATAAGCTTTAAAAGGTCCTATTTTATAGCCTTTTTTTTTCATTCCTGCAAGAACTCCTTTAATTAAAGAAGAAGTAGTGCCAAAATCTTTTTCGTTTACATTCAAGTCTTCTACAGAAACTGAAATTGGGTCATAACCTTCAGATATAAGTTCAATAGTGTTTTCGGTAGCTTTTCCAACAATGGCTATTGCATCTAAATTAATTGAAGCTGCAAGAACCATACCATGCTGATGGTCTGTATGATTGCCACCAACTTCAGTTCTGCCGGGAGCACTGTAAATTTCAACATCTTCATCGTCGAAAAAATTTTCGTATTTACTTAATGCATTAATATAACGATTTTTCTGATAATCAATCATTTCAGAATCGTCATAGTATATATCTGCTAAAGTAGAGTTGAATTTGTTATTTAATATTTGTTTCTTTAATTCGTTTATTTTCATAAAATACCTCCAAAATATGTAGTGAAACCATAACAAATAATTAGTTGAAAACTTTTAAATTTCTTCTGTTAAGGTAAATATAAAATTATTTTACTAAAAAATCAACAAAGTTTACTAAAATAAAAAATCTTTGTGAAAAAGTAATAAATATAATAAAAGAAAATTAGCATAAATGTATGTATAAAATCGTCATTTCTTTATGGTAAACTTTTAGTAAAATTTAGTAAAATAATTATTGAAAAAAGTAAATGGGTTTTGTAATATATAAGTATTGAAAATAAGGTGCTTATTATGGCTTTTTGATTAGTTATTGATTAATGTTTTTGATAAACATTAAAAATGATAGCTGGTCCTATAAATGATATAGTATTAAGATACATAATTTTGGAGGTAAAAAATGGCTACGATTAAAGATATTGCCCAAATGGCAAATGTGAGCATGGCAACAGTTTCAAGAATTTTAAATAATGACAGCAGTCTTAGTACATCTTTAGAAACAAAAATGCGGGTAATGGAGGCTGCAAAAAAACTAAATTATAAAAAAACAGGTAGAAGTAAGAGAGTAATTTTACATTAGGAATTGTCCAGTGGTTTTCTGCAGAACAGGAGATGCAGGATTCATATTATCTTTCGGTGAGAAATGGAATTGAAGATTTTTGTCTTAAAAACTCAATACAAATTATAAGAGTATTTAAAAGTGACGAGAACTATATTGAAAATTTAAATGACGTAGATGGAATAATCTGCATTGGAAAATTTAGTAAAAAAGATATAAAGTCTATTACTAAAATCACGTCAAACACAGTATTTTTGGATATGGAAATGCCTGACTACAATGTGACAACTTTTTCCATGGACTTCAAAGATGCAATTTACAAGGGAATGGATTATCTTTTATCTTTAGGTCATGAAAAAATAGGCTTCCTTGCAGGAGTAGAAGTGTTAGATGAAAATGAGATTGTAGAAGATGAGAGATTAAATGCTTATGTGTCATTTTGCAGGGAAAATGAAATGGACTGTGATACTTTCTTAAGACAGGGTAACTACAGTATCGAATCAGGTTATGAAATGATGAAGAATTTGATAGATTCAGATGAAATACCCACAGCTGTTGTTTGTGCAAGTGACTACATTGCTTTTGGCGCAATGAAGGCAATTAATGAAAAAGGACTAAAGATGCCGGAGGATATATCTATTGTTGGATTTGATGATGCCAGTATTTGTAACTACACAACACCTTCACTTACAACGTTACATGCACCGGCTTATGATATGGGACAATATGGTGTTAATTTCTTATATGGAGCCTCAAATTTGAGTATTTCAACTGCGGTTAAGGTAAAAATGCCTTGTACACTGGTTGAAAGAGAATCCTGTTTTAAATTATAATTTGAATTGTAATAGATAAAAAAATGTGTTATTATATCTTCGAGGTAAACGTTTGTTCTATTGATGAACGAAGTGAAAAAGGGAGACAGATAATGATTTCATACATAAAAGGTGTTGTTGATTCGGTTGAATCGGACAGAGTTGTTATTGAAAATAATCAGATAGGATATAATATTCTAATGCCGGTAACGACACTTGAAAAATTAGGTATAGAGAAGAAGTCAAGATTTACACATACTTTAATGTACGTGAAGATGCAATGCAGTTGTTTGGCTTTTTTTCTAAAGAAGAATTAGAGTTATTTAAAAAAATAATAAGTGTAAGTGGTGTTGGTCCAAAGGGCGGTCTTGCCATTGTTTCTGCATTGCCTGGAGAACAACTTCAAATGGCAATAATTTCAGGTGATGCCAAGGCAATTTCAAAAGCCCAGGGAATAGGTGCCAAAACTGCTCAGCGAATTATTATAGAATTAAAAGATAAGATAGATTTGGAAGATATGATTCATACACCAGGAAATGATGATATTTCAAATAGTGTCCAGTCAGACGCAGTTGACGCATTAGTAGCACTTGGTTATTCTAAGGGCGATGCTTTCAGCGCAGTTAAGAAGATAGAAATTACTGAAAACATGGATGTTGAGGAAGTATTGAAAAAGGCATTGAAGAATATAATATAACTTTTGGAATATGAAGGAAAGATAAATGGCGAAAAGAATTATTCAAACAGAAGCAGCATCCGAGGATGTTGTAATAGAAAAAGGTCTTAGACCATCTTCTCTTGATCAATATGTTGGTCAGGAGAAAGCAAAAAATAATTTGAAAATTTTTATAGAAGCAGCAAAATCGCGAAATGAACCGTTAGATCATGTATTGTTTTATGGACCACCGGGACTAGGAAAAACAACCTTGTCAACTATAATTGCAAATGAAATGGGCGTTAATATTAAGATTACTTCAGGACCGGCAATTGAAAAGCCGGGAGAGATGGCTGCCATACTTAATAATTTATCGGAAAATGATATTTTGTTTATAGATGAAATTCACAGATTAAACAGACAGGTAGAAGAGGTTTTGTATCCGGCCATGGAAGACTATTCAATTGACATTATGATTGGTAAAGGTCAGGGGGCCAGACTATTAGACTTGATTTGCCTAAGTTTACTTTGATCGGAAAGGGACCGGGAGCAAGGTCTGTTCGTCTGAATCTTCCCAAATTTACGCTGGTTGGGGCAACAACAAGAGCAGGACTATTAACAGCCCCTCTTAGAGACAGATTTGGTGTTATTAATAAGCTGGAGTTTTATACAATAGATGAATTAAAGCAGATTATTATAAGGTCTGCTGGCTTACTTAATGTTGAAATTGATGAACAGGGAGCTGTTGAAATGGCTAGACGTTCAAGAGGAACACCACGTCTTGCAAACCGCTTGTTAAAAAGGGTAAGGGATTTTGCTCAGGTTAAATACGACGGTAAGATTACATATGAAGTGCAAATGATGCTTTGAACCTTTTAGAAGTTGACAAGCTAGGTCTTGATAAAGGTGATAGAAGCATACTGGAAACCATAATTTACAAGTTCGCAGGCGGACCTGTGGGACTTGATACTTTAGCGGCTGCTTTAGGCGAGGATGCAGGCACTTTAGAAGATGTTTATGAACCATATTTAATTCAAAACGGATTTATTCAAAGGACACCGAGAGGCAGAGTGGTAACAGACTTTGCTTATACACATATAGGTGTTGAAAAAAACGTTTAAAAATGGTAATATAAAAGAGATGAAATTTTTTAGGAGGGTGTATAAAATGAGAAAGAATTTTTTCAAAAAGATTTCTGCCGTTGCATTATCTTTAACAATGGTAGTAGGAATGGTCGGTACAGTACCAGCCGCAGTTAAAACAGGTACAGATATCTCTAACGGAGTTAAGTGGCAGGCTTTTTCAATTCACACTAGAGAAGATGGTGGAAAATGGGAAGATGAATTAAAGAAAGATGGTCAGGTTTATAACAACAAGAAGGACGCTTTCAAGAGCTATGGCGAAAATGCTAAGCTTGCTGCAGCTTCAACAAACGGAGATGCATTACTTAACATTACAAGTACAGGTTATAGTGCTCAGTGGACACCAATGGGAACTGTAGTACAGAGCAACCCTTGGGGTGTTACATTAAAGAAAATCCTTAACATTGATAGAGGACGTACTTACACAATTTCATTTAAGATTAAGTCAACATTAAAGAATGAAATTAAACAGACAAAGAAACGTAAAGATGGAACAGGATACAATGTAGGAACAGGTAAGATGAACTACATTAAGCATGTTCATTTAAAAGCTTACAGAAATAACACAAAGGACGGAGATCCATCAGAAAAGCTTTATGCTGTTAAGGCTACATATAAGGGAGCAAATGTTCTTTCAAACACAAAGGATTTCAAGAACATGATTAAATTAGACAGCAGAAATGATGACTATGTTACAGTTACAGCTAAGGTTACAGTACCTGGTGATACAATTAAGTATAAGCAGAAAACAATGGGCTTTATGTTTGCTATGGGTGCTTTCTTAAAAGAATTCCCAGATGAAAACGACATGAGCGGTCAGGTTGAAATTAAAGACTTTAAGGTAGTCGCAGGAAATCCAGTTGCAACATCAAAGGCTCCAAAACTTAAGACAAAGAAAGCTAAGAAAGCTTACATTAAGGCTACAGCTTCAAAGGTAAAAGGCGCTAAGTCATACGAATTCCAGTATTCAGCAAAGAAGAACTTTAGCTCAAAGACAAAAGTTGCTTCAAAGAAGAACACTGTTAAATTAACAGGTAAGAAGATTAAATCAAAGAAGAAGATTTATGTTAGAACAAGAGTTAAAACAAGAGCTGGATACACAGTATGGTCAAAGGCAAAGAGCATTAAGGTTAAATAATTAAAGTGATAAATTACATACTTCTTTTAATTTAAAAGATTTTGTGATATTATAATCAATGATTTTAGTACAAGGAGATAATTATGTCATCAAAGAACTATGTGGATGTTATTATTGATGGGAAGATTTACAATATAGGTGGATTTGAAAGTGAAGCGTATCTACAGAAGGTTGCTACATATATCAATAATATGATACAGGACTTTAAACAGAATGAAAGCTATCGTATGCAGAATATGGATATGCAGAGAATACTTCTTGAAATTAATATAGCAAATGATTATTTTAAAGCAAAAAAACAGGCAGACATGCTTGAAGGTGATTTAGAACTAAAGGAAAAAGAAGTATACGATTTAAAACATGAGTTGATAGTTTCAGATTCAAAAGCTGAGACAGCAACTAAAGAATTAGATGAAGCTCTTGAAAAAATTAAGAATCTCGAAAAAGAGATTGTTAAACTTCAGACAGAACTTGAAAAGTAAATTAAACGATCAGGCTTCGGCCTGGTCGTTTCTTACTAATAAAACAGTTATAGGAGAAATTTATGTTAGTTGAGTTACTTGCACCGGGTGGAAATTATGAAAGCGTTATAGCAGCCATAAATGCCGGAGCTGACGCAGTATATACCGGTGGAGAATTATTTGGAGCAAGAGCTAATGCAAATAATTTATCGGAGGATGAATTAATAAGTGCAATACAGTATGCACATTTATTTAATAGAAAGATTTATTTAACAGTTAATACTTTAGTAAAAGATAATGAAATAAAAGAAAAACTATATAATTATTTACTTCCGCTGTATACTAATGGTTGGATGCCGTTATTGTACAGGACATAGGAGTATTATTGTTTATAAAAGAAAAATTTCCAGGGATGCATATTCATGCAAGTACCCAGATGACAATTTTCGGTGATTTGACAGTTGAATATCTGAAAAAACTTGGCGTGTCACGTATTGTCACACCAAGAGAACTTTCTTTAAATGAAATATCAGATATACATCAAAAGACAAATCTCGAAATCGAAAGTTTTGTTCATGGAGCTTTATGTTATTGTTATTCAGGCCAGTGTTTCCTAAGTAGTTTTATAGGTGGTCGTAGCGGAAACAGAGGCCAATGTGCCCAGCCTTGCAGAATGGAGTATGATGTTATATTAAACGGAAAAGTATTAAATAAAAAGAATGAAAAATATGTACTTAGTCCAAAAGATATTTGTACATTAAAAATTCTGCCGGAAGTAATAGAAAGTGGTGTGTATTCACTGAAAGTAGAAGGCAGAATGAAGAAACCTGAGTATGTTGCGGGAGTGGTAAGTATTTACAGAAAATATGTTGATTTATATTTGAAGACTCAGGAAAATTCCCAAATACGATATAAAGTAGAACAATCAGATTTACAGAAATTATGGGGTTTATTTAACAGGAATGGTTTTAATGAAAGTTATTTTAAACAACATAATGGAAGGAACATGATTTCTTTAAAGAAGCCATCCTTTAGATTAGAAAATACAGAATATATTAGTTATATTAGAGAAAAATATTTAAAAGAAAGAAAAAAATATCTATTAGATGCAACTGTAGTAATAAAGGAAAACTATCCTATAGAAATTAGTACAACGATTAATCATAAGAAGGTTGTAGCACAAGGACAGGTACCGTTTATTGCTGAAAATAAGCCGATAACTAAAGAAACAGTTATTAAACAATTAAGTAAACTCGGAAACACAGATTTTAAATTCAGGAGTTTATCAATAAATATAGATGGAAATTTATTCGTACCTGTTGGAGCATTGAATAATTTAAGACGTGATTTCATTGAAAAAACATACAATGAAATTATAGTTAAATATAATAGAACCATAGAGGAAACGGAAGGAAAGAATATATTATTTGAACAAAAAGACTCGTTAGAAATTAATAATTATAATGATAATGATGGAAAATATGATTTTGTAGCAATGGTTTCTAACAAGAAACAATTAAATGTCGTTTTATCATTTAAAGAAATTTCAAAAGTATATTTGGAAGAGTTTTTGTTTTCTAATGACATAAGTGATATAATTGAGCAATGCAAACGCGTAAAAAAAGAAGTATATTTGGCAATGCCGTATGTTTTTAGAAAACAGGACGTTAAAAAGTTTAATGCTAAATTTGGTGAAGCATTAAAGAATTTTGACGGATTTTTAATAGAAATATAGAGGAATATTTCTATTTGAAAGAAAAAAAGATGGAAACTCTTTATGTTTTTGATTATAATGTTTATGCGTATAACAGTATTTCGAAAAAATATTATTGTGATAATCACATAACAACTACAAGCCCGTTAGAACTTAATTATGCAGAATTAAGAGAGCGCGGTTGTGAGGGTGAGAATTTTGTTGCTTATGGTTATATACCTACAATGATTTCTGCCAACTGTTGCTTAAAAACAGTAGACAATTGTAGAAAGAACAATGATATATATGGAATTAAAGACAGATTAAATAATATATTTAATATAAAGTGTGTATGCGATTACTGTTATAATTTAATGTATAATTGCAAACCTTTATCTTTGTTAGGATATATGGATAATATTAACAAATTAAGTCCTCAGACAATCAGATTGAATTTTACAATTGAATCTCAGGATGAAGTGAAAAATATAGCTAAAGATTATATTGATTCATTTTTATATAATAAGAATATCATTGATAAAACAGATTCCACTAGGGGACATTTTAAAAGAGGAGTTCTGTAGAGTAATATGGAGATTGAAAAATGAGTACATTTTTAATTATTGTGACAAAATACCTTTTTATTTTACTTATGTTTTTTTACGTATGGGAATGCTTTAGTGCACTTAGATGTAAGAATCCATACAAGGCGTCAGGTATTTTTCAAAGACAAAATGGAATAATATTTCTAACGTATTTTTTGGGGATTGCGACAATTTACATGAACCAACAGGATACTACGGAAATAGGAGTAATAATATTAGGAGGTGCACAACTTTGTTATTTGATAGTTGTGCTGGGAATTTTTCCAATCATTTATCCTAATATTAATAAAGCAATTTTAAGTAATATGTGCATGTTATTGACAATCGGTTTTATTATGTTAGCAAGATTAAAGTTTGCCAATAGCATAAGACAGTTTGTAATCGTAGCTGTGGTAACGATGCTGTCACTAATTGTGCCTTATTTAATGAGCAAATATGAATTATGGAAATCATTTACATGGATTTATTGTTTTGTGGGGATAGCCTTACTGGCATTGGTTTTAGCTGTAGGTAAAACAGATAATGGAGCTAGCTTGCAATACCAATTGGAAAATTCTTTACTTTCCAACCATCAGAATTTGTGAAAATAATTTTTGTTTTCTTTATTGCAGGCTTGTTAAGTAAATCAACAAGTTTTAAAAACGTGGTTTTATCAGCCATAATGGCTGGTACCCATGTGTTATTGCTAGTAGCCTCAAGAGATTTAGGTAGTGCATTAATATTCTTTATGATTTATGTTTTTATGATTTATGTTGGCACAAGAAAAGTAGGCTATATTTTCATCTGCTTTGCAGGACTTTCCATTGCCTCAGTTTTCGCATACAAGGTTTTTGCTCATGTTAGAGTAAGAGTGAGCGTTTGGCTTAATCCTTGGGCTGATCCCGGAGATACAGGATTTCAGGTAACCCAGTCTTTGTTTGCGCTGGGTAATGGTGGCTTAACTGGTACAGGATTATATCAGGGCAGACCAAAAGATGTACCGGTTGTAGATCAGGATTTTATTTTCTCAGCTATTGGTGAAGAGCTTGGTGCAATATTTGCAATACTTTTACTTTTGTTATGTTTAACATGTTTTGTTGCCTTTTTAAATACAGCTATGCAGCAAATAAGTTTGTTTAACAAGTTGGTATGTATTGGTTTAGGAATGCAGTATGCAGTACAGATTATCGTTACAGTTGGCGGGGCAATTAACATGATTCCATCAACAGGTGTTACATTCCCATTATTAAGTTATGGTGGAAGTTCGATTCTAAGTACGCTGATTGTATTTGCAATTATTCAAGGGTTGGCAATTGTGGGAACGGCGCAAAAGTCCACAAGAAGAAGAGTAACAGAAAAAGGAGCAAGACATGTCAAGGAAAGAAGAACGCAGGAAATCCAAGGCCTCGATAGAACGCAGGAAATCAAATACGCTAAAATAGAAAGAAAAAAACTTAATAGACAGGCAATGGTTACAACTGTAGTAATTTCGCTTATTTTTGTATTTATGATAGGTTTTTATGCTAATTTTGTTGTTAATCAAAGTCCAAAGATTATTAATAATACATACAACAGACGAATTGATGGAAGTGCATCTAAAGTAGTGCGAGGCACTATTTACAGTAAAAGTAAAAAAAGACTTGCTTATACTGATACGAAAGGGACAGAGACAGATTTGTCTGACGATGAAAGAAAATATCCATACGGTAAGATTTTTTCTCATGCAATAGGAATAACCACACATGGAAAGTATGGTTTGGAAAAAATGTGCAATTATGATTTATTGTCATCTCAGACTTCAGCAGTGCAGAAGATTATTGATGATTTCTCTGACACAGAAGAGCGGGGATGTGATGTGTATACAACTTTAAGTGTTAGCACACAAAAAGCTGCATATAACAGTCTTTCAGGGTATAAAGGAGCAGTTTTTGTAATGGATCCTAATACAGGAGAAATTAGAGCAATGGTTTCAAGACCATCTTATGATCCTGAAAGTATAGATGATATATGGGATAAAATCACATCTGATTCAAGTGACTCACGATTAGTAAACAGGGCCACACAGGGTAAATATATACCGGGTTCGATTTTTAAAATTATTACTACATTAGAATACATGAAAGAAAATAAGAATTATTCTGATTTTTCTTATAATTGTAATGGTAAGGCAACCTTTAATAATTTTTCAATTAAATGTTTTGACGGAACAGCCCATTATAGTGTAGATTTAACACACGCTTTTGCATATTCATGTAACAGCGCATTTTCAACAATTGGTAATGAACTTAATGTGTCAAAGTTTAGAAAGACAGCAGAGAAGTTATTGTTTAATCAGGAATTGCCATTGGATATGGATTATAACGAAAGTGTTTTTCCACTAACAAAGAAGTCTTCGCAGTTTGATATTACACAGACAAGTATAGGCCAGGGTAAAACAACGGTATCACCGGCTCATATGGCAATGATTGCGTCAGCTATTGCAAATAATGGTGTTTTAATGAAACCTTATATTGTAGACCACGTACAAAACAGTAATGGAACTGTGGTTAAATCCACAGAACAAACAGAATATAAGCGTTTGATGAAAAAGGCACAGGCAAAGCAGTTACAGGAATATATGAGAGCTGTTTGTGAATACGGTACAGGTAAAGTGATGGCTTATTCAGATTATACAGCTTACGGTAAAACAGGTACTGCAGAAGTTGACAAAAAAGACAATGTTAATTCATGGTTTGTAGGCTATGCAAAGAAAGGCAAAAAGAAAGTTGCAATTGCAGTAGTTTTAGAAAATATGCCGGAAGGAAGCAACTCTGCAGTAAATTGCGCAAAAGAAGTATTTGATGAATATTTTAATTAGATGAAATATTGCAATGATATCTCTATTACTGTATACTAAAAGTAATTTAACACACTACAAAACAGGAGGACAACCTATGGAAAAGGCGGTCAGTTGTGGCGGTGTGGTTATATATAGAAATAAAATATTACTTTTATACAAAAATTTTCGGAATAGGTATGAAGGATGGGTTCTTCCAAAAGGAACAGTTGAACTGGGAGAAACTCATGAAGAAACTGCCTTACGTGAGGTGAAAGAAGAAACCGGCGTAAGTGCAAAAATTAATGAGTATGTGGGAAAAAGCGAATATACATTTAATATTCCTGGAGATATTGTTGAAAAAGAGGGCATTGGTACCTAATGTCTTCTAATAGCTTTTATAGTAAACCACAGCGCGAAGAATATTTTTACGATTCTGGATATTATAAGTATATTGAAGCGTATCATTTGTTGAAATTTCCAAATGAAAGAATGATACTCAAGAAAGCTTATAAGCAATATTTAGAATTAAATAAGAAAAAGAACAAAAGATAAGACAGGGCATATCCTGTCTTATCTTTTATATGAAAGTGTGATAATAAATAACAAAACAAATTATCAAAAAGAACTTGAAAAGACAATAGAGAATAATATTAACGAAAATAAAACTCCAAGATTACTTCTTCATGCCTGCTGCGCACCCTGCAGTAGTTATGTGTTAGAATATTTGTCTAAATATTTTGAGATAGATGTGTTGTTTTATAATCCTAATATTTCAACAACAGAGGAATATAATCATAGAGCAGAAGAGTTAATCAGATTATAAATGAAATGGAATTTCAACATAGTGTAAAACCCATTATTGCTAATTATGATTCTAAAGAATTTTATGAATATGTAAAAGGATATGAAAAAGCAAAAGAAGGTGGCGAAAGATGCTTTAAATGCTATAGGTTAAGATTGGAATTTTCCGGAAAGTATGCAAAGATAACGGGTACGACTATTTTACAACAACTTGTCAATTAGTCCCCTTAAAAACGCACAGAAATTAAATGAAATTGGAAAAGAAATATCTGAAAAGTATAATATAGATTATTTATTTTCTGATTTTAAAAAGAAAAACGGTTATAAGAGATCTATTGAGTTGTCAAAAGAACATAATTTGTATAGACAAAATTTTTGTGGTTGTGTATTCTCTAAAAGGGATGAATGAAATTAGTATAATATATAGACAAAATATATATTTGAAAGATAGAATATTATATGATATATTCTAGGCTGTAAATATTATATTTTCAAAACAGAAAGGAATTAAAATATGATATGTCCAAATTGTGGATGTGAGTGTGATGATAATGCTATGTTTTGCAGAAAATGTGGTACAAAAATCAATAGCTTTCATAGTGATATTACACAAACATCAATAGATAAAATAGATAATACAGAAGAAGATATTTTTGCCGGTATTAAAATAGAGTCCGGCAGAGAAGTTATAGTGAAAACGAAAATAAGAAGAGTAGTTATAAATACAGAAGTTAGATGATGAGGTTGAAGAGGATTTAGAGGAATTTGATGACTCTTACATATCCCACTCTAAACAGCATAATTACAAAAGTGCTTCACATAATTACTCAAGTAGCAATAAAGTTAAAAAGAACACAACAAAAAAGAATATTTCAAAGAAAAAGGCACCTAAGAAGAAAATGTCAAAGAAGAAGGTACTTGGTTTAATTGTTTTGATAATTGTACTAATGGCAGCAACATCTGTGGGAACATTAGCTGTCAAGAAATCAATTATGACAGGTAAGTTTGACAAATATTATAATATTGGTGAAAAATATTACAAAGAAGAAAATTATGAGTATGCCAAGTCTCAGTATATTTTAGCTTCAAGTAATGCTTTTACAAAAGAACAGAAAATTAAAGCCTATGAAAAGGTTTGTCAGGTAGACGAAATTCTTGGGAAATATGATGAAGAAGAAATGAAATATCTTGAATATTTAATTGACGTTGATAATCAGAATATTGACTATTATAAGAAACTGATTGTTCTTTATCAGAATAATGACATGGATTCGAACATCAAAACATTAGTTAATTCTGCACCTGCAAATTTAAGAAAAGAGTTGGAGAATTTTGATGGCACAGTTCCATCAGCCAGCGTAAAGGCAGGAACTTATGATAAACCAATAGAAGTGAAACTAAGTGCCAGTGATGATGTAAAGATTTACTATACAACAGATGGTTCAGATCCAAGTGACAGTGTTTCAAGAAAAAAATATTCAGGTACAATTTCTTTTGCAACAGAAGGAACATATACTTTAAGAGCATATTCGGTTGACAAAAACAAAAAGAAAAGTAAAGAAGCAGCCTACAAGTATATATTAGAATTTAAGAAAATAAATGAGCCTACAGTAGATTTGAAAAGTGGTGAATACTCGACTCAGGAGAAGATTACCGTAACTGCTGATAGTGGTTGCAGTGTATATTTTACAACAGATGGTACAACTCCAACAAAGAAAAGTCAGTTATATACAGAGCCAATCAAAATTCCAAAAAAGAATTCTATTTACTGTTTTGTTGCAATAGATGATCAGGGTATAACAAGCTCAGTTGTTACAAGAGCATATAATTATGTACCTAAGAGAATATCTTATAGTCAGGCATCTAATAGCCTTACAGATTATCTTGTTTCAAATGGTAAATTTGAAAATAATTATGGTGAATTTGAAAACGGTGATGTAGGTTATTTGGAATATAAAAAGATAACTGAAATCTCTTCAGAAGAATACTACATTATTAATTGTGAAATTGAGGACAAGGATGGAAAGAGTGAT